>Ga0114977_10001481_pt1 | contig 15420 bp, 12 predicted proteins | sample S_130805_MF_Meta_FD_87026 | JGI IMG/M metagenome (GOLD analysis project Ga0114977, IMG submission 87026) | Freshwater microbial communities from Lake Simoncouche, Canada to study carbon cycling - S_130805_MF_MetaG | ecosystem: Environmental > Aquatic > Freshwater > Lake | place: Lake...
CAATTTTTGTTAAATTTATATCTTTAATTTTATTAATTAAAGTATTCTTAATTAAGGATATATGATAATCTATTTTAGTATTGTTAATTCCGTTTAATTGAAGATTATCACCCATTGCAACAGATCTTAAATCTATTAATACCAATAATTTTTCTAAATTAGATAATTCTGATATTACTTCTTTATCTAAAATAGATTCATTTAAAATCCAGTTAAAACATTCATCCAAACCTACATCGTCATTATTTGTGGCGAATTTCAGCAATTCAAAATAATGTCTATTTTCCAATGGGGTATATTTTATTTCTTTCGCTAAAATTGGAAGAAATATTTTCGTGTAGAACTTCATGAAATTAGAATTTAACGCCGAAATAATTTTCGGGATCAACTTCGTAAGTATAGTTCTCAAACATCCATGAAACACGGCTTGTTGGTGCTTCTGTGGGCTCAGAATCGTACCTTAATACCCTATCTTCCACATCCAAAGGAACACACCCCTTAAATACATGCAATCTTTTTTGTGGTTTCATATCATATACATTTTTCTCTCGTGTGAATTCTTGTATACTAATTGTGCATTTTATAGAATTTTCTTCGCCTGTATTAATTAAACCTTTATAAGATGCCGCAATAATCCACGGACGAATTAATCCATCCACAAAATCCAAATTTGTTTCTAAAAATTCTATGCTTAATTTTCGATCACTCATTCCTAAGCGATCACTAGCAACAATACCCTTTAGATATCCTCCTGAATTTTCAATACCAATACCATTCACAGAAAATGATTCACGAGCAATCGTAACACCTTGTGCAAAATAAAGACCCAAGCCATCTAAATTTGGCTGAGTATTTTCATTTAATAATTTTTGCTGAACTCTAATTGGTATATAAAAAGAGTGTGCATCTATTTGCGTGTAATCTTTTATGATGCGAAATAATTGATCTGGATTACCGTATCCTCCCGCATCAGGAACAATGGCAACTGCCCATTGTGTGGTGAGTGGGACATTGTACGCCCACTCACCCCCCATCAAATCTAAGAAATTTTTTACTAAACTATTTTTAGTAATCTGAGCCATTCATTACCTATTTAGCGCAGGGACTAAATTAGAACCTAAAACAACACGATCAAAAAAGTGATAAGCAACAGAAGCGGTGAAATATTTTACAGCACCAGTACCATCAGCAATATCATATGAAATTTCACCAACACCACGAATGGAACAGCCAACTAGACGATATTGATATAATGCATCAAGATTTTTATCAAGTTGTAGAAGTGTAATAATGGAATTTGCGTTTGCAATCGAACCACCAGATTGTCCACTACCAGCAAGACCAAAGATATTTCCGAAAGTTCTGGTAGATTCGTTCATCAAAATTTCGCGGAGATATACATCTTCTGGGCAATAAAATTCAATTTCATATGCTTCAGAACCGGGAAATTCTACTGAACCGGGAATATTAAAATTCTGACCAGCATATTTTGCTGTTTGGTTAACAATATTACGTCCGGGCAATCTTGCAGTACGTGCATATACTAAATCAGTAGGTCTTAGAACAGCACCGTTATCAAAATTAATTGATTCTACACGGAAAAGATAATCCCTAGAAAAATCCCTTACTACTGCATTATTGAAAAAACTATTAATTGTTTGTTGTGGTACGTCCATATTATTAATTATTTATCTAAATGTGAATGAAATAATTAAGAATTCCATGCAAATAACATCATTCCACAATCCCAAATTCTCCTATAATCATTATCCATCATATTTTGTACTTCTGTTTTATTTTTATCAAAATTTTCTAAAAATTTGGGTTGATTATGCTTTTGAGCGGAAAATCTAGAGATTCTTTTTTCTTTTCTGACATAACAATAAGAAGGGGTAGTATTCTTAACGTAGTTAAAACCAATGTTTTTATAAGAACTCCCATTGCTATATCTCATATCAGCATACGATAAAATATTTTTTGGATTATATTTTTTGATGAACGATTTAAGGAGTTTAGATGCTCCTCCTACTACTGTGGTGTGTATCTTCGAACAAAATCTCAACATTTCCCATTCATAATTTTTATTAAACCTTGGTTTTCCAAAAGTCATCACAAATAATAATTCATTATTATATATCAATCCTAGTTTAATTTTAGAATTATCCATTCCCAACATATGATTATTATTTAAAAAGTCATTTTTGTCGGTTTCTGATAATTCAACTATATCACATTGTCTTGCATGTATTTTTGTACAAAGTCCCATTTTAGATCTTAAAATAGATTTCCATATTTCTTTCTTAGTCAAATTCATCCATTCTGTAGAGCAGATTTGTAATAATTGAATATTCTTGTCTTTTGTCAAATTATATTTTTTAAAATGTTCGAATTTCCTTTTTGATTCTAAATGAAAATTATCTGGAAAATTACTTCCAAATGAATGCCAAGCAGATCCATTGTATTCAATTGCTAAATTTTTTGATGGTATAAAAATATCTATTTCTCTTTTACTATCGTCGAATAATCTTTGATTTTCTAAAATATTCTCATTAATATAAATTTCTTTAATAAAATTTAAAACTGATTTTTCTTCGTGTGATATTCCGTGGGCCAAATAACATCCGCGACATACTATATGTTTCCAATCTCCATCTGAAATATCTCTTAAAAAGATCCCATTACAATTTTTACATTTTAAATTTATTTTATTGTTTCCGATACGTATTAGAGGATTTTTATCTAACATTTCAAATCCTTGTTCTTCTAAACGCTTTCTTATAATTTTATTGTGGTTAGCAGTATAAATATCAGAAGCCAAAGCATATGCACATTTATTGACTACACATACTTTGTAATATCCTAGAAAAAAATTTCTAAATGAAGTGTTTTCAATTTTGCATATTTCACATTTTTTACCGCGTATGTCATTTAGGATATCATAAATTCTTTGCGAGAATTTGTAATTACTATGATCCAATTCCATGTAATTAGTATATTCTATAATACTTCTCAACATATTTTTATGATCTTGTAAATCGGAAGTTCTGAAGAACATCCTGCAAGATCTAGATTCATTAGCCATATTAATTTTCATAGCTTCTACTCTGGTTTTTATGAAATTGACGACTTCTTCTTTTGGAACTATTTCTTGATTAGGTTCTTTTAAAAATTCTGCGAATGTTTTTTTGATATTATTTTTATAATTGACTAATCCCAATCCATCAGTTTTAAAATTTGGTAGCATCTTTCTAAAACAACGTCTACAAGCTTTCCTATATCCTTTTATATTTGATAGGAATTCTATTCGTTTTCCACACATGCACATTTTCTTTTCTACTACATCATTCAATATACAGAATATTCTTTCTGGGATTGAAGCCGTATCATCTAAAAACTGTGTATGTTTCGTCACTTCTTCGAGCATTTGATTTTTGAAATTCAGTTCTTTGGTAATTTTCATAGAACTCAACAATCCGTTTTTATCTAATAAATTATTATTAACATAATCGGACAATATTTGTTTAAAGGAAGTGACTTCTTGTATAGGCATATTAGTATTTATACCACATAATAAAAAAATGTGGGAGAAAATCTCCCACATTTTTATTTTTTTTATTTTTACTGTCCGATTAATTCGCTGAAATTAGCTCCAGTGGAAGTAGCATAGAAGTTCACTAAAATGAACTCTGCGGAACGTACTGGCTTGAGATAAATATCCACAACTAGTTCATTTTGATCAATTACTGAAAAATTGTTATTTCTTTTATCACAAACAATTTGGTAATCGTATAGACCTTGTGTATTTTTAGCCCTCTCAAAAATAGGAGTGAGTACAGAAATTACACGATTACGTGTGAACATTGTGTTCGGTTCGAACACGAAGTACTTTACAGTTTTCTTTGTGGCTTTTTCTAGGTATAAAAATAAGCGTCTGACATTGATGCGATCAAATGCACTAGGTTGGCGCAATAATGTTTTCTGACCAAAAATATTAAATCCGTCATTCGGAAAGAACGCGACTGGGTTCAAATTTTGTTTATATAACATATCGCGTTCCTTCTGTTTAGGAGTGATAGCCAATGCCAATGCATTCGTCACACGTCCGCGAGTGAAACCTGCTGGTGCATACCATGGCTCGAAATTACGATCAACATTTGCCATATCAGCAGCAGCGAATGGTGAGAAAGGAACCCAAATGTTCATTCCAGCATACATATCGTTAACTTTTACCCAGTTACCATATGTTGTGGCGAAACTTGTGTTTGCGGTTTCGAAAAGATGACGTAAAGGATTATAGATAGATTGTGAGAATGCCTTGGAATGATCAGACATTGTTAAATTATTTGCACCTGTTACGAAAATCTGACGTAAAGGATCTGCAATAAACATACAATCTTTACGGAGATTTTCACAGAAGTTTGCAAAAATTTGGAAGATTGCACTATAATTTTCTTTTACATTATAAACATCTTTACTTACAGTAGAGATTTCATTTTGAGTAATCGCTTGTAAACCTTCGAGTAATCCAGCAGATGTTTGTGTATCATCGAAATATCCAACTTCGTTTGCACATGCAGTTGCATAGATTGTACCTAGACCATTTTCTGCGACTAGATCAAGATCAAAGATTTCATCATTTTCAATCTTACGAAGAGTACGATCTAATTTGAGAGGAATTGATCCGAGATTTTTCCCAGCAGTGGTGAAAGTTGAGAAACTTCCAGCAGGGAAAAGAGCATCAGCATAATCAATAGCATTTTCGATTACTGGAACATCATTAAGATGGAAACCATATTTTGCATAATTTGATTCATTTGAAGCTTTTAATGCCTCGACCATATTATGTGAGAAAATACGAACTTGTTTTGTTGGTACTCCATCTGGATCTAACCATGAACCACTATCTTTACCATTGATATAGCGGTTGATGAAAGTAGTGATACTGTTGGAATTATTAACAACATTTTCGATGTAAAAAGAATTTGCAATTCCACCGTTTTGATTGTTTACTTGACGGTAGTAATCAAAAGAACCAGTTTGAGCTTCTTCAAAAGCGAAATCTAGTTTAACTGCATCTGGATTGTATGGGCTTGTGCGAAGTTTAAATAAACCAAATGATACTGTATCATCAAATTTATCAGTATTGATGTCTGGGAATTTATCAGAAACTTTTTCCAATGCTTCAGAAATGCTTCGGGAATTACGATTATTTCCAGAATCTTTTGATGCTGAAAGAGGGAAAGCAAGTTTAGTAGTTGGGAATTGGATGAATTGATTTACCGATTGTGTTCCCATGCCCATACCAGAAGCAGTAGAACCATTTGTATAAATTTTACGAATTGCTGTATGATCTGTGTTTGGTTGAAGATTGGTGTTATCGGCAAGACCAATATAATGTCCTTCCCAACGATTGTTGATCGTGGATTGAATTTTGTTCACAACAATTAATCCAGATTTTCCGAAATCAGCAACGGAATTAAATAATTGACTTCCAGACAAAGAACTTGTAGACCATGTGGAATTTGATGATGTAAATCCAGATCCATCGATCACACTTTGATATTCAGCTAGAGAAAGATCAAAGAATTTAGGAGCACCAATTACATAAGTACAACTCAATTGATTGAGATCTGTTGTAACCGTAGTTTTTGGTGAAGCTACAAAAGAAGCAGAAAGAGTTCTAATAGAACGTGCATCGGCACTTAGTGTGGGTGAAGAGAAATTTACATTATAATAAGAAGTAAATCCATTAATAAATGTTTGTCCTTGAGAAACTGTGTATAAATCATAACTGGTAATACCATTTGCTGTGAGCGAAGGAATATTGGCAGATAGAGTTACAGAAGCTGCAAGTTCATTTAAAACTTCAGTTCTTCCAGCAAATGCCGAAGCTGGAATTAGTGTGGTATTACGACTAACATAAATATTTTTATCTTCGACTACTGCTACTACTGGATATACGAGTGCTCCATAAGTAGAACCATATCCTTCACCAGTGCCATCACCATATGGCATACGACTAATGAAAAGATTTCCATTGGAACTATTTAAAATTTGGCGAGCACCATAATAGAAATAACGCTCGGCTGGATTTGTGGGAGTGCCATATACTTGTTCTAATTCTTGAGTAGAAGTAATTTGTAAAATTTCATCACATGGGCCTTTTGTTGCGAAACCAGTCATGAAAATATTAGTACCCGCTGGTAAAACAGGGGATAATGAGAGATCATGCTCGATGATTTCTACACCGGGAGATTGAATGCTTCTTGCCATATTGATATTTAGTTTTTTTCAACTAAAAAAATCATAACGGTAGCAAATTTGTTTCTATACGTCTAAAAGCGAACTCAAAAGTTGTCTCGATTTCAGCTCCATCTCTGTGGCTATATGATATTTCACCCAAAGACACAGGAAATGCTGATTTATATATCCATTGTATTACTTCATTGTGAAATTCATCACGAGCAGTTAATACGAAATCAGTAGAATATTTTCCCAGTCCTTTATCTTTTGGGGTTAATTCAGCTTCGTAAATACCACTTTTCTCATTTCTTAAAAGATCCAGCCATTTATGGATCACCCAATAATTCTTGAATTCATTATCAAATAGTGAAATTCACCGAAACAGGCTCGTAGGTTGGTTTGTTATGCGAAGAAACATAAACAGTACTCCCAGCATATCGTGCTTCTTCAGCAGGAATAATATTCTTGGGAACCACTGTACCATAAACAGAAAATTGCAATGTATCAATATCTACATGGGCATTTGCCCTTTGTAATTTTCTGTTTATTTTACGCAATTCTTCAGGAAGAAAAACAGTTAACGAAAACTTATCTTTCCTAGATTTGTTTAATAAAGTCTGATCGTAATGATTTCCCACCTATTATATTTAGTTAGAAACTAGAATTCACCGAATTTTGTCCAACCCATATTATGTAAATCTTCTAAATCAGGACTATCTGAATTTGCATTACTTCCCATAAAAGTTGGTAATGCATCTCCACCTATGCCGTCTTTTTCGTTTGTATAAAGAGACAATGGATTAAAATAATGCTTGATCCCATAATCAATTGATTTAATAATTGAAGGTTTGTTAAATTCGTCTTTTTCTACTACGTCAAAATATACATCTGCTAATTTCTCGTGTAAAATCATAAGAGCCCATGCAAATGACATAACCCTATCATCATGTGATCCGTGTTTTGCTCCCCATGTATTATTTCTTAACCTAACGAAATCTTTTAATTCCATCACAGTATTAATATCATTAATTTGAACAGATTTAACTGTGTTAACCCAGTATCTTTGGTTCATGATAGCATGATATTTTGTATTAGTATGTGATACGATACCGAGATTTGTGGATTTTTTATTGACAACCATATCAATACCCCAGTTTACGATATTATCATAATTAAAATCTCGTTTTAAATTATCCACAACTTGACCACCACAGTTATTACGTTCAATCATGGCATATGGATCACCCCAGTGTTGGAGAATTTCTCTTAATTTTGGTGTGAATTCCGATGGAGTAATCTTATTATTATGATAAATTGCGGCTTGAATAATTTTTTGTGGATCAGTAATATCTAAAATTTGAATTACCGAAGCATCTTTTCCTACTCCTTCTGAAATATCAACTCCCGCAACATATATGTGTGTTTCATTAGGCTTTTCCCAAACAAGATAACTACCATTTTCATAAACATACATGGGTTCCATGGTATGTCTTTTCATGGTATCGAACATTTCTAGATCTAATGCGGACTCTCCTACCTCATCGAACTGACAATTATGCGATACGATATTATTGGTATAATATTCATTAGTTTCTACGTTTAATAAATCATAAACGTCTAAAATTCCTGCTGGTTTTATCTCTACGATCTCATCATATCCATCAGAAGTTTTTATAAATTCTCCGATAGATAACTCATTCGAGAATTTAAAATCTCCATTTTTTGTTAAAACTCTATGATTTGTACTACACTTCAATGAAGTATTTTTAAGAATTAGCTCCAAGCATTCTTTTCTTAATTTTTGAATTCCTCCGAAAGATTTAAATCCAGAAGGAGTTAGAACTTTAAATTCTGTATAAGATAAATTGTAAAAATCACCAATAGTAATGGATTTTTCTTCTTTGTTATCAGATATTGTGATGAGAGTTTCTCCAGCGACACATTCAAATTCACGTCTGAAAATATTCTCGTCTCCCAAAGCAGCAATAGTTTCTCTTCTCCACTTTTCATCGCGATCTGGAACATCATTCCACAAAACTTTCATGTTTGACCAGTTATTAGTCTTTTTAATAGAACCGTCGTATAACTTATACAATAAACCAGACGTATCTTTTGGAGTGGACGCTACAATAATTTTAGATTTTTTGGAGGAAGAAATGATCGGATACACTGAAGACCAAAATTCTTCTAACATGTTACAATTATGAGAAATAATTGAATTGGTATAATATCTACCACCATCAACATCGGTTACATCATATGTGTCTTGATTTTTAGATTTTTTAACAGAAATTACTTTTTTAAATCCATTCTCAGAGTAAATTTTCTTATATCTAGACTTTTTAGCTAATGTAAAATCTCCAGAAATAGTCATCATTTCATGATCTTCACTGCAAATTAAATCAGTTCCGTCATCAAATATTATTTTTACACATTTAGTTTCTTCTTTCTTTATTACTCCAGAAAAAGACTTCCAGCCATTATCAGTTAAGATCTCCCAATTATCTGGATTTTCTTTATATATTTCGCTTATCTGTGCTTCTTTGTCTTCGTGTGTGTTTTTATTTTTAATTTTAATTTTGGTATCACCTCCCACACATTCGATGAAATCCATTTCGTCAACGAATAATAAGTTAGCACTACTACCACGACCAGCAGTACCAGTTGTGGTTGTTATACTTATACGAGATCCATTTTGTAATTCCAAAGATTCTAATCCATAATATGTAACTGGTGCTTTTAACCAGTTTGGAAGACCTTCGTATGCCACACGAATCCTACGAAAAATTTCTTTTGCGGTACTTTCTTTGTTGGCTACAAGCAAAATTCTTTGATCGTCTTGAAATATCGCCATCCACAGCATGAATATGGTTGCCAAAGTACTATTATGTGACAATATCCCATTTGAGAAAAATGTATGATTTTCTGAATCTACACTAAGATCATACATGTGTTCTGGCTCTGCGTCTAATTTTTCTACTCTAGCTATACTTTCCAAACCATTTTCTGTAATGATCTTATCTCCTATTTTTAGATCTTTTACATATATCTCTTCTCGGTTTTTGCCGATTACGATGTGTTCATCAGCGCATTGTAATTGAAAATTTTCAGTTTTTACTACCCAAACATCAAATTTTACTGTCTTGTGTACTTCTTGGACAGTCACCCATCCTTCGTCAGACCATATTTCGCAAGTATTAACTTTACGGGATTCTATGAATTTTTCACAACGTCTCTCTTTCTCGACAGTAGAAATATCAAAAATCTTTTCTATCGTAACCTCCTGTATTTCACCAGTTTTTTTATCACGAATCTTACATAAGTTGTTCATCGTTAGGCACTTACCTGTTTGTCTACTAAAAAGCATGATGCTAAAACGATTGTCTCTAATCATCCTTAATGCTCTTTTTTGATAAGGATGTAGTTTAATTTTCTGTTTACCTTCGTCCAACGAAATAATATAAAAATGATTTTCCGCGAAATGTAAGATATTTTCCTTACATTTTTTCAGATCCGCAATCATCTGTGGCGTCCACTCGAATTGCGCTTCTGTTGTGGGAAGCGCAGGATTATTCATGTAAATTTCTTTTTTCGGTTTTCTAGACATACTATTACTTAGTCAGAAAAAAATTAAAAAATTTCTATTTTTTTCGAAAAAATGAAACAAGATGCGCTAAATATTTTCATGAGCAACAAATCTCTGTTTGAAAAACTATTTGAAGAAGTAATGTCTGACGAAGCAGCCATTGGTATTTCACCTGAACAAGAAGGTGGTTCCGAAGAAGGTGGTTTTGGTGGTGAAGAAGAAGGTGGTTCTGAAGATGTGACCATCAGCATGGATCGCGAAACCGCACAAAAACTTCATGATCTTCTCGCTTCTGTACTTGGTGGTGACGTAGAAGCCGATGAGCAAATGGAAGGTGAAGAACCAAAAGAAAAAGAAGATACACTAGCTTTCGGAGATCAAGCTGACGAAGAAGAAGGTGATGATGAAGAAATGGAAGATGAAGATTCCGAAGAACAATCTTTCCGCGAATCACCAGAAGCAGAAACCGTAAAAGGTGGAAGTAAAGGCTCTGGTTACAAGCCATTTAATATCAAGCAAGGTGATCATCTTATGAAGAAAAGTTCCATGAAGGGACCCGGTATCCAAACCAAGAATTCCCTAGCTGGTGCTGCATCACAAACAACTCAAACAGCTCCAACCGCTCATTATATGAAGGCATCAACCTCTTATAAGGATGGTAAGGGTTCTGGAAACCAAGTTTCTGCGAACATCAAGAAGGGCGACGATCTTTTGACTCGTTAATCTCAAAGTAAATTTATTTAATAAAGGGGATTCTCGTTTAGAGAATCCCCTTTATTTTTGACTAAATATTACTATGATTTCATTTAAACAATTCTTCTTACAAGAATTTGTTAAACCCACAGAAAATTCTCATTTTCGTGGAACTTCAGCTCTTATGAGAGCAGGAGCACCTAGAACTGATAGAAAAACTGGTGAAGTTAAAAACACTGGAGTGAATACGGTTCCAGATTACATGAAATCTACCAGTCCAAATTACAAAGAAGAAATTTCCGCTGGTCCTATCACTCCACAACAAGCTTCTGAGTATTCTGTGAAATATGATATTAATTTAAATGAACTAGGAAATGTTCCAGTTCAGTTAGGTAATACTAAATCCAAAGCTGGAAAAGCAGTAAAACTTCAAAGAATTGGAAATCAATATTCCATAATTCACGTTTAATATGTATCCAGAAATCACTACTCCTTGCTATTTTTCTGGTGCTGGTAATGGCAGTCTTTGTTATGAATTATATGACAAAACAAGACTCCAGCCAGATATCGCTGTTATTGCAAATGTAGCTGATGAAGTGGTGAATAGTATGGGTCAAAAAGTTAATTATTATGTTAACACAACGACCACTACTTCAGCAGATTTAATTTATGGTGAACAGCCCACTGCTGTTTATCATGGACCAAAAGTAGTAAAAATGATTATAAATTTAACTGAAGCTAATCTAGCATTAAGTAAATTTGGATTTGTTGCGGACGATGATGTTGTGGCATACATGTCTTTTAATACTTTTATGAGAAGCATGTGTGGTGATAACATTTACACACAATTAAATCATTCTATCGAGCCTAAATCAGGTGATGTGTTTCAGATGACTGAATATGGTAGTGATCGTGTGGATGGGAGATCGGGAAATTATTTTCAAATCACAGAGAGAAAAGATCAAGAAGTTGGAAATAATATGAATCCGTTGGGTGGACATTACGGATGGCAGATCAAAGCAAAAAGAATGGAATACAGTTGGGAGCCGGGACTTCCACAGGAAACTGTTAATAATCAAACCACAGATGATACATTCTATGGAAAACTCACCAGTACTATTGCTGGAGAAGTTTCTTCTGTTCATAAATCCTACGAAGGATCTGCTGACCATGATAGTAAACATTTCGTTATTGATATGGGTTATAATGATACATCAGTTTATGGTACTTATGATCTTAGCGATAATGATTATGTTGTGCCATCCAAGGCTAAACATCTATTGGATGTTGCCGATAACGAATCTCTTCTCATTAGTATCAACGAAGAATTACAAATTCTCGAAGATCAACTCAAGAAAGAACACTTCATTCGTTACAATATCGATGCAGTGGATGGTGGTCAATTCTAAGCATAAACGCTCAAGAACACAGTATCACTTGATACCGAGCCGACATCATTTGTGGCTATGGCATAATAATAGCCAGTATCAGAAATCACAGCATTATTAATATAATAATTAGTTGCTGAAGCATCTGTTAATTCTCCATCTTTATACCATTGATACGTAATAGGTGCATCTCCACTAACTAACATATCCAATGATATTTGTGAACCTTTTTGTATTGTATACGATATTGGTTGAAGTGATATTGTTGGAAAATACTTTACATTTAATGTAGCCACGTCACTATTATAAGAATATTTGTGATTTCCTACTCTACAATAATAAACACCAGAATCATTTAATTGTAAATTGCTTAATGGTAAAGTATTTGTAGATGCGAACGGAATTAAAGTAGAATCTTTATACCATTGATAAGTTAATGTTCTGCTTCCTTTTAATTTTATATAAAATGTATAATCACTTCCAATTTGTTTATTCCCACCAATTGGTTGATATATAATTGTCGGCGCGACGTAAGAGATTACGTGTTTATATTCTCTAAAAAGCCAATTTTTAATAACCATTTTATGCGGTGAATATAGTTTGCCAAGTAGTACCATCCCAAACAACCTGCACATGTGCATTGGCATTTCCATTAAGAGTAGAACCTAATGCTATGGGAGTTCCAGTCGAATTATTAATGTGAACAATACGATTTCCAGCAGTACTAACATTTTTAAAATAATATAACATTCCAATGTAATCAGAACTTCCTGCTGGAAGATTAAAATTAACAGTACCTGCACCTGTTACATTAATAAACCAATAAGAAGGCGAATTTACCGTCATTGTAATGGTTTGAGGAGCAGATAAAGACACTGAAGAAATCGAAACATGAATAGTATGGAATACATATAATTTATGTGTTGATAAAGAATCAACCACATTCAAAGTACTTGCTGAGAAATTTAAACTACTATTTCCAGAAAGCCAACTAGCCGAAGAAGCACAAACTGTATTATAAGTTGAATTCCAATTAGCACTGGTGGATGTCAACGAATTATAAGAACTATCCCAATTCGCAGAATTTATAGATACTAAATTATAAGTTGAATCCCAATTTGCTGATGTATTTAAAACACTACTATAAACAGATTCCCAGTTTGCACTGGTAGAAGTTAATACATTAAAAGAACTATCCCAATTAACAGATACAGAACACACAGTATTGTATGTTGAATCCCAGTTTGCACTGGTAGCAGTTAAAGAATTATATGAACTGTTCCAATTTGCGGATGTATTTAAAACAGAATTATAAACAGAATCCCAGTTTGCACTGGTAGCAGTTAAAGAATTATATGAACTGTTCCAATTTGCGGAATTAGAAGATACAATATTATAAGTTGAATCCCAATTTCCACTAGTAGAAGTCAAAGAATTATAAGAATTTGTCCATTTCGAAGATAAAGATCCTGCTGTATTATAAACAGAATTCCAATTTGCACTGGTGGATGTTAATGAATTATAGGCATTATTCCATTCTGAAGAAATACTGGAAACAGTATTATAAGTAGAATTCCAATTTCCGCTAGTGGCAGTCAGAGAATTATATGAGTTGTTCCAAAATCCAGAATTAGATTGTAATTCTAATATATTATTACTGTAGATATTCTTCGCTGAAATATCACCATAAACCGTAACTCCATTACTAGATATAAAAACCACAGTAGTTCCATCATTTTCAAAAGCTGCAATTGGATGATTCCCCAATTGATTTACAGTTAATGCAGTATCAATCCCATGATTAATTACAGAAAGTGAACTAGTGGTAATGAAATTAGTTTCAATTACGGAAACATCACCCAAAGCAGATAAATTTCCATTCACTAAAATATTTCCGTTAACAGTGAAATCGTTCTGAATATATCCACTTGATGCGCTGAGTAAATTTTCAACTTTTACGTCATTTGCATATACATAACTAACCGCAGAAATACTGTTTGTTGCTATGAATAAAGGAGATTTAGCATAGATTCCATTTTGGAAATCCATCGTCATTGTTCCGTTGCCGAAACCAGTCAATGCTCCATCACTAATGATAGTTTCAGTACCATCTCCAGAAATAAAATTTGTGTATGTTGTATCTCTTACGTAGACATTTTCACAAAAAACATCTCCATAAAAATTAGCAGATAATACATCGATTCCCAAACTTGAACTTAATGTACCATTAATTACAAAATCTCCCTGAAAAGGTTCGGCATGTGAAGCAATAGGATCTGTGCCACTGTCTGTGTATCCTACAGTAGGAGTAGAGTGGTGATTTTTTCTATGATGCTTATCGTGAAATCTCGCATTTCCTGCCATTCAATTATTTAGTGTTGTGTTAAATAATTGAGATGGCGGATACCACTTGTAATTTTTTTATAAACAGCGCATTTAATGCCAATTTTGATATTACATGGTCTTTTAAGTATGCCATGAATGGAACAAATGGTTCTTCGGGTGGGTTTTCTACTTTTTTATTCGGTAATTCAGCATTATCAGGAGGTGGAACATATACTGGAATGGGATATGCACCAAATAGTCCAGATGCTGGTGTATCAAATGGAAAAATAGGAGTTACATTTGATAGTACAAACACTATCAAAGTTTATGGTACTAATTTTATTCAAATTACATCTTTCCAGATGCCATCGTATATAGTTCCTCTTGTAAATCCCACAGATAATCACAACATAATAAGATTTAATTTTACAAATGTTCAGCAAACTTTAAAAATTGCTTATAAAAATAAAGAAACCAATCGATATATTACTTTTGCAACAGTACAAACTGGTATTTCTGGAAAAGATGACGATTATTATAAAGTAGGATTTGGATATTCCTCTCCTTTATCTGCTGGTGAAACCAAAGCTAGTTTTAAAATAAAAGACATACATGTTCAAGGAAATTCTTCTTATCCTAAAACGACATATAAGAAAAAACCAGACATAAAAGAAGACATAGAAACTTTCTACATATTACAAACTCCATTAAGTGGAGAATTATACATCGGAAAACCAGATCCGATCACAGTAGGATCATTAATTCATAACTAAATAACATTATGGCTGATTCTTTTATCAATAAACTCAACGAAACCACCACAGTAAAAGGTGGTGATTATACTGTATTTGATATTTCGGATTCTACTTCAGGTGGATTTTATACCAAAAAGATCACATACGAAAATTTATCAAACAAGATAAAAGTAGATGTTTCTGCTGCACTACAAACACAAATAGACACACTTCAAAATAATTTGAATATAGTAAGTAAGAGCATTGGAGACAAGTTAGATAAAAAAGGTCTTACTTTTGGTTCTAATGAAAAGATGACAGGAACACTAGTATTAAATTCTGGGGCTTTACTTTCAGCATTAGATGTCGCACATTTTAATAATACGGTCAATACACACAATAATAATATCGTAAATTTAAAAGATGGTGTTGCTGATTACGATGCAATTAA
>Ga0114977_10001482_pt1 | contig 15414 bp, 12 predicted proteins | sample S_130805_MF_Meta_FD_87026 | JGI IMG/M metagenome (GOLD analysis project Ga0114977, IMG submission 87026) | Freshwater microbial communities from Lake Simoncouche, Canada to study carbon cycling - S_130805_MF_MetaG | ecosystem: Environmental > Aquatic > Freshwater > Lake | place: Lake...
CGCTGCGCTGTCGATGCCCTTCCGATAAACCAAGCTTGATCCAACTTGTCGCCGGATGGCTCCGCTGCACCTGTGAAATGCCACCCTTGATCCCAAACTTCAATCCAAGAATGATTGCCGCTGTTGTCCGACCACAACGGCGTTCCGACAAAACGGGCTGGGATGGCCAAAGCTCGGCACGCATCGATCAACAACACCGATAGTCCGGTGCACGAAGCCAATCCTGACTGCATGGATTCATATGGACTCTGATCCGCTTTCGCCCGCTTGGTGGAATACTTGACCTTCACCAACGGAAACAATCGCTGGTTAAGTAACGCTGCAGCTTGCCCAGGCGTCTTCGCCTCGGAAATCAAAGGCAGAAACTTCTCTCGGAAATCCTTCCGCCAAGCATCCCTGCGCTCGTTGATGTTCACATACGGAAGGATGTTGTTCAAGAAGATATCTTGAGGAATTTGATCCTTCCAAGGAGAAGCGTCCAGCGATTCGTGCGCAATGCGTATTTCTTCGAGAAGAAAATCCGCCTTGAGCGACTTCAAATCCCTCGGAGGCATATTCGCCACTAAGAACTCCGCAGAATGGCGGTGCTCGGCTGATACCTGCGCGAGAACCTTTTCAAGCTCCCCACGGTTTCCTCCCGCGACCGTTAACGCTTCATCGATGCGAGACTTTTCGATTTGGGAATGTCCGCTTGAAGCCGACTCAGCCTTGGGTAATCTCCCGTTCGGCTGAGCGGATTCCTGAGCATAAAGCGCCACAGGACTGACTGCGGCTGGATGGTATGCCCCTAGCAAACCACCGGTAGCGACCAAGAAATTCGTAACGGTTCTTCGGGTATATCGCATTGCTATTCAAATTTGAAATGTGGATAAAAATACGGACTGTGCTGCAAACAATAAGGGCTATGTTGAAAACAAAGCAATCAAAACTTACGGATTTGGGGCTGCATCGTGCAAGCGAAGGTCATCGAACTGAATATGCCCCCAACCTTCCCTGCTCTCGTCGACAAGTCGAACTTCAATCGCTTTCCCATCCCAATCTTTGGACTCGACCACGACACGATGCATCGTGTCTCTATTGCGTCCATGTTCGGTGTGAAGCACCTTTTGTGACTGGCTATCGACAATCTCAAGGCGCGTAAGCGTGGACTCTCCTCCACCGATTAAAAACGAAAGAAACGGCTTCGTTATTCGGAATGGCTTGCTTGTCATCGTCCCCATCGCGACATCGGTTCCAATTTCCGAACTCCCGATCCAATACTCACCTTGATGACCGGAGACCTGCCCCTTACTTCGCACCACCACCGTATCTCCCTGGACCGGCTGATTAAAAAACGCGCCGCCGAAAGCTTGCCAGTCACGAAGATCACCTGTCTCGAAGTCAAAGTTCATCGATTCGGTCGATGACCAAGCGGGACGATGTCCACCGAAATCGTCGGCAATAGCAACCAACGATTCCGCTACCGCGTCTTGCTTGTCTCTCTCATGCAACGCCTTGCGCGATGCACTCGCAGTATCCGAGCTCAATGCTGCCTGTGTCATCAAAACAACCCCGCGTTTGCTTGAACACAGTATGTCTAACTTCCCATCGCCATCCGCGTCTTCGACCGTCGCTTGCGTTCCAACACCACTGTCTTGATCGATCACATGCGGCTCGAATTTCAGCCCTCCGGAGACCACGATCGGTTTGAACCAAACAAGCATTGGTAGCTCATTCTCACCGGGATCGTTGCCGTTATGTGCCCAAAATCGCTTCCCGGTGACGATGTCTAACTTGCCATCCCTGTCGATATCCGCGACTGCGACAGCATGCAGTTGTGAAATCGCCAAACCTGTTGGCGAATTCTCTATCCGATCAGTCATCACATCGATTCGATCCCAACGGTAATCCGAGTCCCCCTTGGTCTTCTTGTAGACCGCCAACCCATAGGCATGCGCCGCAAGCGAGGTGATGACTTCAGTGACACCGTCACCATCGAGATCTACGGCGTGCATTTGAGCACCTCCTGGTCCCGAAAAGGCAACGGGGTGAAACCCCCACGACTTGCTAGGGAGATTTGATCCATCGCGTCCGGGGTTCTGCCACCAACCATCTTTGGAGAGCATGTCTTTGAAGCCATCATCATTGACATCGCCGAAACCGATTCCATGCGTGAAGCGTTGATATGGTCCGGATTCGCTTACGGCGTGAAAAGTCCAAGCGGTTGTTGGATTCTCAGGTATTTCAGCATATCCAAAATGCCCACCGTTGCAGCAAAGAAGCTCCGGTCTGCCATCCCCTGTGATATCCTCGAACATCGGGGACTCGTTGTCGGTGACTTCCAGTACCGTGAATCGCTCCCAAAGTCCTCGACGTGCCGCATCCTTTCCGGGATTCCGATACCAATGCGATGCAGCCCCTGGAAATCCAACGACCAAGATATCCTGATCCCCATCAGCATCGATGTCGTAATGGAAATCGAAAAAGTACTCGGAGTAACCGTTGATGTTGTAAGGGTTCGAATCGAAGAGCTTTGCCGTTTGCTGAAAATCGGGGCCGAAAAATACTTGATACCCCGATACGACGTCGCAATGCCCGTCGGCATCGAGATCTGCAAGCGTCCCCCCCTCACCGTGAAAAAGCTTGCTGATCTTGTATCGGTGCCATGAGTCTGACGAATCCTCCGCCAGTCCCGTTTTCGTCTCTTGGGCTAAGCTGATGGTCATTCCAAGCGACATTGCGATCGAGGTCATCGCACAAGCGAATCCCGACCGCAACAAGTTCGAGCGTATGCCCTTGCTACTGCAACCAGTGCTACTGCAACCAGATAGAGAAGATGCAACCGGAGAAAGACCAAGGTTCAAGTGCGGGATCATGAAATTATGTGGATTAATAATCCGTAGTGGGGAGGGGAGAGGATAGGTAGGCAACGCTCTTCAGCGGATTCGCTAAACGGATTCGCCAAACGGATCTAGGGAACTGTTTCGCGGAGTTGCTTCGCGGTCTGATTCTATTTCGCGGCGGGATTCTATTTCGCAGCGGAATTCTATCATACCTATTGTCTGACTGGATCGCGATTTCATTCCAGCGGTTACAATGAAACGATTATCCTTACTCGATCTCCGTTTGTTTTCCTGAGCACAGATAACTTCCCGGCCGAGCTGATCGCTCTCAAGCGATCGGTAAGCAATCGCCAAGCTTCACAATTATTGGACCGCCATGCCGACCAGCCGACACGAATTCAACGCATACGTTCGAGAGATCCAAACCAAAGATCCTAAGTCGAAACGCAATGAATTCGATTCGTTCCACTCATCGATGAGTCGCGAAGAGAAAGACAAACTCGTTTCGCGAACGCACCGGTCGTTTTGGACATTATTCAAAGAGTTCTTGAATTTGATTCGTGGACACCACCATCAAATCCTCGTCGGCTTGATGACTTTAACCGTTTCAACCTTGCTGAGTTTGATTCCGCCCCTAGGTACTAAACTAGCTATCGACAGCGCATTGAGCGAGCGTCCAGAGCCACTCCCCTCGTGGACACCGTCGTGGTTATCTGGTTCAACACCCCTGCAACTCCTGATTTGGATTGCAGTGGCGGTAACCTCGATCACGTTAGTTCGCACACTGATCCACCTTTGGGGCAGATGGCAATGCACCAAAGCGGTCAATCAAGTGCAAACGGCTTTGCGCAAGAAAGTCTTCGATCACATGTTGCAGATGCCGCTGCAACGCGTGCAACAACTCAAAAGTGGAGGCTCCGCAAGCCTCTTGCGCGAAGACGCCGGCGGCATCGCCGATCTGATTTTCAGCATGCTCTACAATCCGTGGCAAGCGATCGTGCAACTTGTAGGAAGCCTGCTGGTTTTAGTCTTCGTCGATTGGCGACTTCTTGTCGCTGGACTTCTAGTCCTGCCGGTCGTCTACCTTACGCATCGAACTTGGATCTATCGTATTCGTCCTCTGTATCGCGACATCCGCTCGACGCGTCAAAAAGTGGATGCCAACGCGACGGAGACGTTCTCTGGAATTCGTGTGGTGAGAACCTTTGGGCGAGAACGAAGCGAGTCACAGCGCTACGTTCGGGGTAATCACTACGCAGTGCGGCAAACACTTCTGGTCTGGTGGCGAACTCGATTGATCGAGGTGATTTGGGAAATCCTCATTCCACTCGCTTCGACACTTCTTCTGGTCTACGGTGGGTGGCAGATCATCCAAGGCTCGCTGACACTCGGTGATTTGATGATGTTCTTGGTCTATCTGACGATGCTACTCGGACCGATTGCAACGCTCACCGGAAGCGCTGTGCAATTCCAAAACAACCTCGCCGGACTCGACCGAATCCTCGACTTGTTAGCTTCGCCAACAGAAGCGCAGGAAATTGCAAGCCGACGAGTTGGCAATGATTCACAACCACGACGAATCGATAAAGATCAGATTCGCGGAGAAGTCTCCTTTGTCAATGTTTCGTATCGCTACCCAGAGAGTCAAAACGATGTACTCTCTGAAATCTCCTTTGTCGCCGAGCCTGGCCAGACGATCGCGATCGTCGGTCGCAGTGGTGCTGGGAAAACAACCCTTTGCAATCTGATCGCACGATTCTTCTCTCCCTCCTCTGGCGCTATTCGAATCGACGGTATCGCTTCGGACGATATCGAATTGAGCAGCTACCGCCAATGGCTTGGAATGGTCGAACAAGATGTGTTTTTATTCGACGGTAGCATCGCAGAGAATATTGCTTACGGCAATCGAACGGCAACCTTTGAAGAGATCGAGCAAGCAGCTCGCGCGGCCGCCGCACATACATTTATCATGAGTTCACCGAACGGATACCAAACCAAAATCGGTGAACGAGGATTCAAGTTAAGTGGCGGCCAGCGACAACGTATTGCAATCGCACGAGCAATCCTCGCAGATCCGAAGATTCTGATCCTTGATGAAGCGACCAGCAACCTCGATAGTGAGAGCGAACAAGCCATCCAGGCAAGTTTGGAAAAGCTCCTAGGTTCTAGAACTTCCTTCGTCATCGCACACCGCCTGAGCACCATCCAGAAAGCAGATCAAATCCTCGTGCTAGATGCTGGGAGAATTGTGCAAAAAGGAACCCACCGTGAATTGCTTGCCCAGCAAGGCATCTACCAACAGATGGTCCGGTTGCAAACCGATAACCCAATCAGCGTCCAATGGGATGAGTAACCCAATGGGATGAATAAAGCGTTTGCTGTTCAGCCCCCCTCCCTGCCAGTCCAAGCATTCCGGAGTTTGTTTGTGAGAATCCAAGGTATCCATATCGAAGATACTTTTGCAGAAGCCTTCGACATGACCGCTACACGCGTGATCATTACCGCCGCTGAGCCAGCTTGGGCCGCTCGCGCGGGCGAAGCCATGACGGGCTTCGCAACGAGCGTCATCGGTTGTGTGGTCGAAGCAGGTGTCGAATGCGAACTTTCCCCCGACCAGACTCCCGACGGTAGGCCTGGGGTATCGGTTCTGATGTTCAGTACGAGTGGAGATAAGCTAGAAGAGCAGCTCATTCGCCGTGTTGGCCAATGCGTTCTGACCTGCCCGAGCACATCGGTCTTCGCAGGATTGAAATCTTCTAAGAAGATAGCACTCGGATCTCGAATCCGTTATTTCGGAGATGGGAATCAAATATCGAAGCGGATTGGTCAAGCCCGCTATTGGCGAATCCCCGTAATGGACGGAGAGTTCGTCTGCGAAGATACCGCATACCGGACCAGCGCCGTCGGCGGTGGAAATTTCCTTGTCCTAGCCGAGACCATTCACGGTGCCCTGCACGCTTGCGATGCCGCCGTTGCAGCGATACGAAAAATCCCCGAATGCATCGCCCCATTTCCAGGTGGAGTCGCCCGTAGCGGCTCAAAAGTCGGCTCGAAATACCCTGCGCTCAGAGCATCAACCAACGATGCCTTTTGCCCAACGCTTCGCGATTCACCTAGACTTGCGCAACAAGCCACTTCGGTACCTGACGGAGTAGGAGCTGTACTCGAACTCGTGATCGACGGACTCTCAGCCGATGGGGTTGGTCAAGCCATGCGAGCCGGAATCCTGGCCGTTTGCCAAGTGGGAGAATCGCTCGGAGTTCGTGCGATTACCGGCGGGAACTACGGAGGCAAACTAGGTCGCCACCACTTTCATCTCCACAAGCTCCTGGCGGACTTTCACGATCTTCAATCCTAAGCCTTATCATCTTACGACTAATCGCACCCCTAGCTGCGTGTCATACCCCTTTTCCGTTCTCCAATTCCTCGCTCCCGCTTCCACGAGTATTAAACCAAGCTACACTAACTTGCGTAGGATTTTCGTCGACAAATCACTCGTTGCCGAACATACCAACTTGCCGAGCAGACCATTTCACCGCAAATCCCAAGCGGACTAAACTTATGCCAACCTACGCACTTCCCTGTTCCAAATGCGGTCAATCGATCCCTGTCAGGATCGCACATGCTGGCAGTACTGTCCGCTGCGATGCATGCGGCTCGAACGTCGATGTGCCAGGAACCAAAGGACTTCGAAGTCTCTCCGTGATCGATGAATCCAGTCAGGCCCAGCGAACGGCTTCCGAAACGAAATCATCAGGATCGCTGGGGCTAAATCTCTTGGCCGGTCTATGCCTTGCACTGGCGACCGTGGGTCTTGGGTATGGTTCCTATCTAGCCTTTTTGCGATGGACTGCTCCCATTGAATTCGGGCACAGCGCAGAAGAGCTCTATGCCGAAATGCGAGAGAAATCCGCAAGCGATCCCCCTGTACGCATGTGGGATCACTGGCAGTATTTGGTTGAGACAGGACTTCCCAATCATGATCCCCCTTTGTACTTCGTCCTCGCGGAAGTCTACAATCGCCAGATACCTTGGATGATCGGGTCGCTCGCAGCTGGTTCCATCGGCCTACTGTCTTTTCTGATCATTGCCTTGATGAGCAGAAAGTCAGGAAAGACAGCGCGATGATCTGCAATGCAATGAAGCGAATCGTATGAAAAAAGAAACTCATCAGGAAGCTAGCCCACCTGGGGCCTGCCCGCCGCTTCTACGCCGAGTTGTCTCCTGCCTTGTGATCGCTCACCTGCTGGCAGTACTCGCTGAACCTCTCGCTTTTTTCTCCCGAAGCGACTTTCAAGTCGCCCCGGAATTTTTAGCCCTTCGACGAGTTGCGGCACCTTATGCAGAATGGATGTACCTCGACCACGGCTACTTCTTTTTTGCTCCCAACCCCGGCCCAAATCACTTAGTCGGCTGGAAAGCAAATACCGCCAAAAGCGATCAACTCCCCGAAGTCCTATTTCCCGATCGACGTCAACAATGGCCTCGGTTGCGATATCACCGCTATTTCATGCTTTCGGAATTCTATAACAACTCGTTCGCTCCAACCGAACTGCTTCCCGAAGATCGTCAGAACCCAGAGTTCTACAAGCGTTGGACAGACGATCGAAGATTTTACGAAGCACTCCAGCGATCCATAACCAACCGCATGTTTTCGGCCAGCAGTCCGGAAGCCAGCAGTCAGGACCCCAGCAGACCGACCCTGAATAGCCAAACACCGAATCGAATGCCATCTCTTGAACCTGGTCAACTCGTGCGACTTGAGCGTCCGCTCCCTTCCATCGATGAATACTTCACCGAAGGACAACGCTTGGATGATTCCCGCCGATTGATCGAACTTAGCGACTCCCCAGTGCGATGGGCTCAAGAGAATACCAGCGACAAAAGCACGGAAGAGCAATCCGATCCTGCCACGTTAGTTGTGCCTGAGGTAAACCAGAAACCCGGCACACCTTAAGAGTCAGGGATCACCATGCAATTACTTCATATCATTAAGAACGCTTGCCGCGCATTCGAATCGTTCTTCTTCGCGCCATCCTCACCGAACATGTTGGCGTTGATCCGCATCGCCACCGGTGCAATGCTTGCCTACATCCATCTCGTTTGGTTGATGGATTTGAAAAGTTTTTTTGGGCCCGATGCCCTGATCAACGCAGAAGTCCTCCAGCTTCTTCATTCCGGCCGCTGGAAATGGACTTATCTCAACGGCAATGAGTCATTGCTCTTCGCAACACTTCACGAAATCGCCGCGATGAGTTGCTCGGTGGCGATGGCCCTGGGGATCCTTACACGATTCGCCACCCCGTCAGCATGGTTCTTAACGCTCATGACGACGCATCGCTTGACTCCGATGCTCTTCGGTCTCGATCAAATCGTGTTGATGCTCAGCCTAGCTCTTTCATTATCGAGATGCGGAGATGCGTGGAGCTTAGACCGCAAACTTGGTTGGATCACAAACCCGAGCGACTCTTGGCGCAATACCGTCGCAACACGTTTGATTCAAATCCATCTATGTGTGATTTATTTCTTCGGCGGGCTTGGCAAAGCCCGAGGTTGGATGTGGTGGGACGGCAGCGCGATGTGGTTTGCAGCCGCCTCGTATGAATATCAATCCCTGGACCTTACATGGATCGGTAGACATCCACTTTTGGGCTCCATCTTGACGCATGCGACTTTGTTGTGGGAGTTATCGTATGCGGCGTTGGTGTGGCCAAAAACGACCAGACCGCTTGTCGTATTCATAGCAATGCTAGTCCATGCAGGAATCGCACTGTTTCTTGGAATGATCACTTTTGGAACCATGATGATGGTGGCAAACTTGGCTTTCTTCCCGGCTCAATTCGCTGAACGTTTTGACCCAAACCGCCCCGATCGCGATAGAGAATGATCGCGACGCAAGCGGAATTCACCCCCTAGGGGTGACGTCCCCCTCTCTGGAAGTGCAAGCTGCACCGAATATGCAGGAATTGCAGATTTTGGATGTTGAATCGATGAATTTCGATTAATAAAGTTAAACGCACAGCCCGCAAAATCTACGCAGTTTAACTACCACGCTGATCCATCCTTTCTACCTTCGTGCACCGGACTGTCATCATGTTGCATTTACTGGCTTTGAATTCCTCCCCTCTTGGAAAACTACCTTCGCCACTGAACTCTCTGCGGTTCTCATTGAGCATCCTCGCTCTGGCGTTTTGTTGCACTTTGTCGGCCAGCACCCAAGCTGGTCTCGTTCCAGGTGGCGGTGACTTGGACAACGACCTGAACAACGCCCTACGCTTCGATCCTTCCACAACCACCCCAGTCAAAGTCGCTTATAAAGACGCAAGCCTACCCTTAGATCGATTCATTCAAGTGGGGTTCTCAACCACGAATTCAGCAGCCTTTTCGGTATCAGCGATTGCTTGGTCACGAGACAATATTACCTACCAAGAGTTTCAGCCGAATAACTTTGTGGATGGCGTAGTATCAGGTGGCGATGTTAAGTATTCGAGCGTGATTGATTTAGGCGCACCGATTGGCGGTACATCCTCGACTCCATTCTATCTGCGATACACATTACCCTCAGGAATTGACATGAGCGCATTGGTCCAATCGGCCTTTCGAGCCAATTCTAATGGATCAACCAGTAGCGGCATCTTGTCAGATGAGATCACGAATAATTTCGTATCCCTAACACGGCTTCACACAGCGGTTCCTGAACCGACCAGCTTGCTGCTTCTCTCAAGCGTTGGTGCTTGGGGGATCTGGCGAAGAGTCAAGCGAAGCAAATAAGAATTAAGCGATCCGTCTAGGCCGTACTCGCATGTGCAGCGGCTCCCGCATCTGATCCGTGGGAGCTTCGATGATACAGGCTTGCGTCGATTCGTGCGTCAAAGCCTCTGCCCCCTGGATACCTCCCGCTTGCTCTCCAGATAACCGCTCGCGGCGTCGAGACTCAAGTATTTGAACGTACTCTGCGCCGAAGAACAAAATCGAAATGCCATAGTAGCACCATAGCAACAAAGCGATAAATGAGCCGATCGCACCATAAGCTGTTGTGTATCGCATACCGATAAAGAAAGCCCCTAAGACGTCTCGGCCGATTTCCCAGACCAACGCCGCAAGCAATCCGCCACGCAAAGCATCAAGCCAATGCACTGGGCGTTTGGGGAGCACGCGATAAATCAAACTAAACAACAGCGTGTTCGCGCTCACCGCTCCGAGCAAATCAAAGAAGTTAAAAAAATGGCCGATCGATGGCAGCGTTCTCGACGTAACGGATCGAACTTGGGATAAAGCCATCGTAGCGATGAACAGCATGACCAGCAGGCCACCGAGCCCTACGAGCATCGTGAAAGCGAAAAAGCGATGCCTTACCAATCGCGCAACTTTGCGACTCCAACGCGATTCCTTCTGAATGGAAATTCGAAAGATGCGATCGAACCCGCGATCGATCTGCGCGAAGACGCCAATAGCTGCCATGATTGCAGCAAGCAATCCGGTGGGACCTCCAACGATCGAATGGTGCGTTAGATGTTTGAGTACCTGCTCGACCTGAATGCGAGCTTCGCTCGTCGTCGAATTCTCGACCGCGTCGAGAATCTCATGCTGAACGTCGATCCCGAATTTGGTGAAACCCAACACTAACCCAATACCCGAAATCAACAACAGAAACATCGGAAACATCGACAGCGCCAAATAATAAGCGACGCTTGCGGCCAGACTCCCCGCATCATCTTCTGCCCATCGAATCCCAGCATCTCGGACGTTGGGGAAGAAATCCATGATCCAACGTTTCGAATGCCGAACCACTGCCGGCTCACCCTGCAAATCACCCGACGCTGGTCCAAAGGGATTTACTCGATTCAAACCCTCTACCATCCAAAAGTTCTTGTCGTCTTTGGGCTCCGCTAAGCTCGTCATGCGCGGGATTGTAGGGATTTCCCCATTTCATCGCTAGCGGAACCTTCTAAGCATCCTTTCAGGAATTTCGTCCAGCATAATTGGGTAAGGAATTCCAAGTGTTTTCAAGGTTTCAACACTCGTCATTACGCTTTGAAAAGGAATAATGCATGGCTTGCCGAGACCGGCCAGAAATTTCCGTAATGCTTCGCGCAACGCCGGAACATCAATTCATCTCAACACTAGCAAATCAACAGTCATTTGATGCAACCTCAGCCATCCCCCACCAAACCTGCTGCTCCCCTTGCACCACTACCCTCGCTTGCCGATGTGCCGGTCGATGCAATTCTGTTCGTTTCCTTCGGGGGCCCCGAAGGTCCAGATGACGTGATTCCATTTCTGGAAAATGTCTTGCGAGGCAAGAATGTCCCTAGAGAACGGATGCTTGAAGTCGCCGAACACTACCAACACTTCGGTGGCATCAGCCCAATCAACGAGCAGTGCCGCGAACTGATCGGGGCCGTACAAGCCGAATGCGAGCGTCGCAATCTAAAGCTACCGATCTATTGGGGCAACAGAAACTGGCACCCCATGCTGCAAGACACCTTCGGAGAAATGAAGAAAGATGGACGAAAACGTGCCATCGCTTTCTTCACCTCCATGTTCAGTTGCTACAGTGGATGTCGCCAATATCGAGAAAACCTCGCCGATGCAATCCTCGCCACGGGCGAAGGCGCCCCGCTAGTTGAAAAAGTACGCAAAGGGTTTAACCACCCGAAATTTATCGAAGCCCAAGCGGCCTGCTTGCGAGACGCGCTCGAACAAATTCCAGCCGAATCCCGCAGTCAAACCCCCGTCCTCTTCTGCGCCCATAGCATTCCGATGAGCATGGCGGAAAATTCCAAGTACGTCACCCAACTGAACGAATCAGCGAAACTGATTTGCAAGTCGCTTGGCCACGATCGCTACGAACTAGTGTTCCAAAGCCGCTCTGGGCCACCGCAACAACCTTGGCTCGAACCGGACGTTTGCGATCGAATCGAGCAACTCCATCAAGAACAACAGATCAAACATTTGATTCTTCAACCACTAGGATTTATCTCGGATCACATGGAGGTTCTCTACGACCTCGATGAGGAAGCGTTAGGGGTCTGCAAAGAGCTTTCCATCCACGCCGTTCGCGCGAAGTCAGTAGGGGTTCATCCTTCGTTTGTCTCCATGATTGTCGACTTGATCCAAGAGCGGCTCAGCGAAGGGACCGAAAGACCATGCTTGGGCGAGTATGGCCCAAGTCACGATTTGTGTCCTGCGAACTGCTGTTTGTACCCACAAACAGGCCGGCCAGCCCCCCCCAGCACACGCCCTGCTCCCTAGCCCGCAGGCCTGAGGGGATCCCCTAGCGCGCGCTTCCCCCCCTCGCCCGCTGGCGGGAGAGGGGGCCGGGGGGTGAGGGTGGTGTCCGCGCAAACCCAAGCGCCGCAAAGCTTTACGCGCGCAGATCGCAAGCAATCGCAATCGTGAGCGCATGCGAGCGCTTCTCCCCCTCGCCCGCTGGCGGGAGAGGGGGCCGGGGGGTGAGGGTGGTATCCGCGCAAACCCAAGCGCAACAAAGCCTTACGCACACAGATCGCATGCTGGCGCAATCGCAATCGCGCGCATGCGAGCGAGTGTTTCTCCCCCTCGCCCGCTGGCGGGAGAGGGGGTCGGGGGGTGAGGGTGGTGTCCGCGCAACCCCAAGCGCCGCAAAGCTTTACGCGCGCAGATCTCAAGCAATCGCAATCGTGAGCACATGCGAGCGCTTCTCCCCCTCGCCCGCTGGCGGGAGAGGGGGCCGGGGGGTGAGGGTGGTGTCCGCGCAAACCCAAGCGCAACAGCAACTTACGCCCATCCTAGCCACATAATTCATCATGGTTAACCCAACTAGTTAGCCTCCCACAATGCCATCCTATGAGAACAGCGGTCGATTGATTCGCCACTGTTCATCAAGTGGTTCGATCTCCAGGGTTTATGCTTTTCCGCCTAACAACAAGTACTGCGACTCAATCCAAAAAGGAACATCAAAATGTCCACAGATGTTGTATAACCGATCGTTCTACCCAAACCCACGATTGGTTGCGTTTGAAATCAATGCCGTCATCGAGCGGGCTGGATGAACTGCGGGATGTTATACGGCCAAGGAGGACTCCAATAACGCCGATCCATTGACGACTTTGCCAAGAAACATCGTTGGCGAACGATTAGTCATGCAAAAACTCGTAAACACAACAGCGCTCGGCCTATACTTGAAAGAATCAACATGACTGACGATGGCAATGAGACAAACAACCAACCGGAAAATTCATCCGGACATGGAATTGGAGTTGGTGCGGCAATTGGTGCAGCCATTGGTGCGGCCTACGGAGCAGCATCAGGAAACATGGCACAGAGCTTAGCAATGGGCGTAGCACTCGGAACGGCTTTCGGAGCGGTCTTGGACTTCAACAGACGTGGAAGATCCAAGGCGAGCAGTTCCAAAACGTAATTCTATGGGCGGATAACCAAGCGGTACACGAGAGAGGCCGCAGGTGCATTGTTGACTTTTAGAATCGTGGTTCCCGACGGCGTTGGTGACCACTACCCTTCAGCGATTCGGGAAAATTCTTATGGAAACTGCAATCCTCGTTCTCTTGGCGATTGCTCCGCTTGCGTTTTTTGATGCTACTTATCCCAGCTCCGAAAACGTAGTGGATGTCACCAAGCCGCCCTATTCTGCGAAGGCCGATGGAGTGACCGACGACACCGAGGCGCTTCAACGCGCCATCAACGAGCACACCGGACGGCACCACATACTTTACTTCCCACGTGGCACTTACTTGGTGAGCGCCACGCTGAAGTGGCCGAAGAATTTTGGCGGACGTGATAACTGGGGAAATACTACGCTCTGTGGCGAATCGCACGAAAAGAGCATCATACGGCTCAAAGACGGGACGTTCACCGATGCGAAAAAGCCCGAGGCCATCATGGGGTGCGGTGGATTCGGGAGCGCGGATTGGTTTCACAACTACGTCGAAAATCTCACTTTCGATGTCGGCACGGGAAATCCCGGTGCGGTCGGTTTGCAATTCTACTCGAACAACACAGGCGCGGTGCGGGACTGTCGTTTCATCTCTGCGGAAGGCAGCGGATTAGTGGGGCTTGATCTCGCGTATCGCGACATGAATGGTCCGCTGCTGGTGAAGAATTGCGAAATCATCGGTTTCGCTCGCGGCATCTCGGCGGCGTGCGCGGTGAACAGCCAGGTATTTGAGAACATTACACTGCGCGGGCAAACACAATTCGGCTTCACCAACGAAGGACAGACGATCAGCATCCGGGGACTTGTCAGCAAGAATGCGGTACCGGCGGTGAGCACCTACGGCACGCTGCTACTCGTGGACTCAACGCTCACCGGCATTGGTGACGCGGCGAAGCATCCTGCTCTCGTCAACTTCAATGGCGGGCGTATCTTCATCCGCGATGTCAAGACGACTGGCTACCAACGGGCGCTGTCCGACATTTCCTCACCAGATTTCGCTGCCGCTTATCGCGTCAACGGCGAGGACAAGCCCGGCTCGCTCGGCCCGGACATCGTGGAGTATTCATCGCATGCGACGACGACGGCATTTTCCTCGCCGGCGAACTCGTTGCGACTGCCGATCAAAGAGACACCACCTACGACTTGGGAATCCCCGACGAAGTGGGCGGTTGTAGATGCCTTTGGTGCAGACCCGACAGCGCAAGCGGATTCAGCCAAGGCAATTCAGCAAGCCGTGGACTCCGGCGCAACCACGGTTTTTTTCCCCGGCCACTACAAAACCAGTGAGACCATTATCGTGCGCGGCAAGGTGCGGCGTATCGTCGGTCTCAGCGGCGCGATCAACTATGGAAAGCGTGATTTCGTGAACTTCCGCATCGAGGATGGCGACGCGCCCTTGGTGACGCTGGAGCACTTCAGCCATTTGGGCGGCGGCATCGAACTGGATACAAAACGAGTCGTCGTTCTGCGCAGCATGGAAACCTACACCATCCAGGGCTCGCCGCGAAGCGAGGGCGGCGAGGTTTTTCTTGAGGACGTGGTAGGAGATAACTTTCGCTTCCGCAAACAACGCGTTTGGGCGAGGCAGCTCAACATCGAGAACGAGGGGACGCATCTTACAAACGACGGTGGCGACGTGTGGGTGCTCGGCTACAAGACCGAGCGCGGCGGCACGCTTGTTCATACTCTCGGCGGTGGGCGCACGGAAATCCTTGGCGGTTTCAGCTACACCACAACCGAGGGCAAACTAGCGCCGATGTTCGTGAACACTGACTCATCGATGTGGGTGTACTTCAGCGAAGTTTGCTACAACGGCGACCCGTTCCTAGTGCGAGTCTCGGAGACACGCGGAACCGAGACGAAAACACTGGGCAAGGACGACGGACACACCGCGCCGTATTCCGGTCGCCCTCCCAAACCCTAAATGGATTCGGAAACCCGTCGCCAGCAACCACATATTCGCTTTTATAACCTAAGCACTAAGAACCAAAGGATCCAAATGACCACAGATCACACCGAAGTCGGGCTTGTGGGTGCTTGGATCTATATGTCCCATATGCCCCATGCGTCCTATGCGCCCCATTTATTCCGCGATTAAGAAATAGAGCAGCGACTCAGCCCCAAGTTCTCATGCGAACAGTGGGTCGATCGATTCAC
>Ga0114977_10001485_pt1 | contig 15410 bp, 6 predicted proteins | sample S_130805_MF_Meta_FD_87026 | JGI IMG/M metagenome (GOLD analysis project Ga0114977, IMG submission 87026) | Freshwater microbial communities from Lake Simoncouche, Canada to study carbon cycling - S_130805_MF_MetaG | ecosystem: Environmental > Aquatic > Freshwater > Lake | place: Lake...
TCGCAAATTACAAATATATTATCAAATAAATTATTATTGTTAATTTTTTTTAACGATATATAATAATTTTACTTAATTTGCTTATTGAAAATGCACAAAAAACGTTTAAGTTTTTGGTTTTTTAGTATTGGTATTTTAATAATACTAAGTTCATTTTTTATAAATTATCAATATACTTTATCCCAAAAAGAGGTAGTTACAAAAACAGAAGATTGTATCTCAAAAAAGGTAATAAAAACTCAAAAATCAATTCAATTAATCAAAGAAATTTTTACAACTAAAGAGAGAGAAACCCTAATTAATTTATACGAAAAAGAAAAAATAGGTATTTATATATTTCAAAAAGACAGTTTAAAATTTTGGAATAATGCTGAAATTCCATTTAAAGAAAAACCAGATGAATTTATTAAAGATATTGGTTTCGTAAAATTAAACCATGGTTATTATTTGTATGTTAAATTAATAAAAAACACAACTACTATTTTAGGATTATGTTTAATCAAACCCATTTATGAAATTCAGAATAATTACCTAACAAATAATTTTTCAGACTGGCTTAATTTACCTAATAATATAGATATTGATCAAAGTTCAAAATCTTTATTTCAAATTAAATATTTAAATACAACTTTATTTTCTTTAAAAATTACCGAATTGTTTTATCCCAAAAGTTGGATTGAAGATTTATGTTTTCTAATCTTTTTTTGCGGTTTCTCGATGATTCTATTATCATTTATTTTAATATTAAAACAAGTTGAGGGGAAATATTTATCTGTATTGGCAATTAGTTTTTTATTAATAGTTAGGTTTGTTATGGTTAGATATCATTGGCCAAATTTTAATTATAACAGTGCTTTTTATGATTTTAAAACTTTTATTAATAATCATTCATATTTCAATTCATTTTTGGGTGATATTTTATTAAATGCAAGTGTTTCGTTATTTATTTCGATAGTTATTTATTTTTATTTAAACCGATTAATTCAAAATAAAATTGGACAACTTTTTTTATTGGGTTTAATTAATTTAAGTATACTTTATCAATTCAATAATACATTGGTTAGCTTAGGCAGTAATACTGATTTAAATTTCGATTTATTAAATATTTTAAATTTAAAATGGCCAGTATTTATCGGATTAACTTCCATTCTTGCTTATTCAACAGGCTTATTTATATTAATTCGTAAAACACTTAAATTATTTGATGGTCAATTCGTCTCAGATGCGGCTTGGTTTGTTTTTATGAATTTGATTATTTGTTTTATACTTCAAATCATTTCTAATTCTCAAAATTATTTTGAAAATTATTGGATGTTAATTTTTTCTTCAGCATTTTTTTACTTAAATAAACTTAAACATCACAACTTAGCTTTAGGTTTAGTGATAAATATTTTTTTAATTTCATTAATATCTTCAATTATTTTAAATACCTATATTTCAAAAAATTATAACCAAGAATTAAATGTTTTATCAATAAAACTAAGTGAAAAAACAGATGCTACTTTAGAGAGAGAATTTAAAGATGTTATTATCAAAATTAATCTCGATCAAAGCGTTAATAATTTACTATCTATTTTACCGAATTCAGAAAAAGAATTAGAACAGCTTTTGAAACAAAAATATTTTGCAGGGTATTTTAATAGATATGACGTTTATTTTTCCTTATTTGATGAAAATTGCCACCCATTGCTTCCTGTTAAACAAGCCGTCTTTTTAAATGAAGGTTTTTTTCAAGATCAAATTGTTTATCAGTCGGATTCAACGGTGGTTAAAGGATTATTTTTTGTAAAGAATTATCAGAGAAATTCAAGATACATAGGTAAACTAAATATTAATGATAAAAAACTATATGTATTGTTTGAACCAAAACAAATCGCTGAAATTGGGAGTTTTCATGATTTATTACTTGATCAGTCGCAACAAAAACAACAAAAATTAAAAAACTTAAGTTATGCAATTTATCGTGCAGGAGAAAAAGTAAAACAATTTGGCGAATTTAATTTTCCATATTCTACAACCGATTCTCTTGCCATAACCAATTCAAATAAAAATTTTTTATTTCATTTTATAAAGCCAAATCAATCAACAGAAATTATTATTTGCCAAAAAATTAAAACCTGGACTAATCACTTTACTTACAACTCCTATTTATTTTTATTTTTTTCATTTGCGACTTATTTCCTTTATTTTATTTACTCTATATTATTTACTAAATATTTTGAAACATCATCTTTAACTCGCAGAATTCAGATCGCTATCGTTCTTTTATTAATATTATCAATGTCTGCGGTTAGTTATACTTCTGCTAAACAATTAATCAGGCAATCTGAAGCCGACAATAAAAAGCAATTACGCGAAAAAACAGAAATAATTATTAATGAATTATCTAATCAATTTGAAGCCTCTGTTTTATTTGATAATTCGCAATATGAACTAGTAAATTTAAAATTAAAAGAATACGCTCGTTTTTTTAATACAGATATTAGTTTATTTGATAAATATGGGTTATTATTTAATACGAGTCAGCCTAAATTATACGACTTAGGTTTATCATCAAATTTAGCCAACCCATATGCTTATTGGAATTTAAAGGAAAGGCAATTATCTTCAATTAATGTTTTTGAAAAAGCCGGATCTTTAACTTATTTATCAAGTTATTCTCCCGTTTTTAATACTAAAAATGATTTGTTGGGCTTTATTAATTTACCTTATTTTGCCAAACAAAGTGATTTAACAAACGATTTGTCGCAAATTATTAGCGCATTAATAAATGTTTATGTTATTTTATTTGTGATGAGTATTTTGGCAGGATTAATCTTGTCAGGTTATATTACCAAACCTTTAAGGTTGATAAAAAATCAAATAGCAAGCATTAGTTTAGGTAAACAAAATGAAAAAATTAATTGGCAAAGTAACGACGAAATTGGACGGCTAGTTTTTGAATATAATTTAATGATATCGAAATTAGAACAGAGTGTTAATTTATTGGCTCAGGGTGAAAGAGAAATTGCTTGGCGAGAAATGGCAAAGCAGGTAGCTCACGAAATCAATAATCCATTAACTCCTATGAAACTTAATTTGCAATATTTACAGCAATTAATGCTTCATCATCCCGAAGATTTTAAGATTAAATTCGAAAAATCTATCCAAGGAATAATTGATCAAATAGATTCTCTTTCAGCAATTGCTGGCGAATTTAGTAATTTTGCTAAGTTGCCTGCTACTCAAATTCAGAATGTTAATTTATCGGAGATTATTGAGGCTTCAGTATTACTTTTCGCAAACACAAAGCGCATTATTATTGAAAACAAAATAAAAGAGAAAACTATTTTTGTTAAAGGAGATAAAGATCAATGCTTACGAATATTTAATAATGTATTAAAAAATGCAATTGAATCGCTTGATGGGCAAAACAATCCTAAAATTGAATTAAATGCTACATTTCAGTCAAACCATGTTATCATTCAAATAGCTGATAATGGAGCTGGCATCTCAGAAGAACTAAAACCTAACATCTTTAAGCCGAATTTTACAACTAAAACTTCGGGTACTGGCTTAGGATTAGCTATAGTGAAGAGAACTATTCAAGGTTTTGATGGCAATGTTTGGTTTGAATCTAAACTTGGATTAGGAAGTACATTTTATTTAGAATTTAAAATTGTGAATAAATAGAAGTGACAACTAATTGGTTTAAAAAAATTAAAGGGTATTAAAAGTAATTATGTTTTCTTTGTTTTTCATGAAATATGCTATTTTTTCCTTTTTTTCGCATTAAAATGCCGATAATTGATGATATTTGACATAAAATCGATCAAAATCACAATAAATTTAAATCACCTTTCTGTAAAAATTAACTAATTATACCACAAAAATTAGTAGTATATTCGTCGTCCTTAATACATTAAATAAAATTATGGCAAAATTTAGAAAAGAGGATGCATTAAATTACCATTCTCAGGGTAGGCCCGGCAAAATTGAAGTTATTCCAACAAAACCTTATAGTACCCCATTTGATTTAACTTTGGCTTATTCACCTGGGGTAGCAGAGCCTTGTTTGGAGATCGAAAAAAATCCAGAAGATGCTTATAAATATACAGCTAAAGGTAATTTGGTAGCTGTTATTTCTAATGGAACCGCTGTTTTAGGTTTAGGAAATATTGGTGCTTTGGCCTCAAAACCAGTAATGGAGGGAAAAGGCTTACTGTTTAAAATTTTTGCAGATATTGATGTGTTTGATATTGAAATAGATACCACTAATATCGATGAATTTGTGAATACAGTAAAAAATATTGCTCCTACTTTTGGTGGAATTAATTTGGAAGACATTAAGGCGCCCGAGTGTTTTGAAATTGAACGGCGATTAAAAGAATTATTAGACATTCCTTTAATGCACGACGATCAGCATGGAACCGCAATAATTAGTGCAGCTGGTTTATTAAATGCTATTGAACTTTCAGGTAAAAAAATATCACAAGTAAAATTGGTAATAAATGGAGCTGGGGCTTCAGCTAATTCTTGTGCTAAAATGTATATTGCCATTGGTGTAAAAAAAGAAAATATTTTAATGCTTGATAGCAAAGGTGTTATTCATAAAGGAAGACATGATTTAGATGAGTATAAATCTTTTTTTGCTTCTGATAAAACTGATAAAAACACATTAGCCGAAGCCATTAAAGGAGCCGATGTATTCGTGGGTTTATCAAAAGGAAACATACTAAATCAAGAGCTTATTCGCAGCATGAACAAAAATTGTGTGGTTTTTGCGCTGGCAAATCCAACACCCGAAATATCATATGAAGATGCAATAGCCGCCCGCCCTGATATTATTGTTGCAACAGGTAGAAGCGATAACCCTAATCAAGTAAATAATGTATTAGGATTTCCGTTTATTTTTAGAGGGGCGATGGATGTTCGCGCTACTTGTATTAATGAAGAAATGAAATTGGCGGCTACTCTTGCAATTTCGGCCTTAACTAAAGAGCCGGTGCCAGATTATGTTAATTTAGCCTATGGTTCAAAAAATTTAAGTTTTGGTAATGATTATATAATTCCAAAACCTATCGATAATCGTTTAATATCTACAGTGTCATCAGCTGTTGCTAAAGCAGCCATCGAAAGCGGAGTGGCTAAACGCAAAATAACTGATTGGGATGCTTATCGTTTAGAATTAGATAATCGCTTGGGTAAGGATAACAAGTTAATGAGAAGCCTTACCAATAAGGCAAAAAGTAACCCTAAACGAGTAGTATTTTCTGAAGCAGACGCCTATAAAATTTTAAAAGCAGCTGAAGTGGCAAGAGATGAAGGTGTTGCTAAACCTATATTATTAGGCAATAGAGAGCGTATTTCAAAAATTGCTGAAGAAAATTTTATTGATTTGACCGATATGCAAATTATTGATCCATTGATTGAAGAAGAGCAAATGCGCGATGAATTTGGTGAAATATTGTGGCACAAGAGAAAACGAAGAGGTCTCACGCAATACGATGCTAGAAAATTAATGCGCGATAGAAATTATTTTGGTGCCATGATGGTAGAAAATGGATTAGCAGATGCGATGATAAGTGGATTAACCAGAAAATACGGACAACCAATTAAATCTGCTTTAGAAGTGATAGATACCTTGCCAGGAGTAAGTAAAGTGGCAGGTTTGTATATAATGGTGACTAAAAAAGGCCCTTATTTTTTCGCAGATACTACCATGAATGCTGACCCAACTGCAGAAGAATTAGCTGATATTGCCATTTTAACTGCAAATACTGTAAAACAATACAATATTGTTCCTCGAATTGCAATGCTTTCCTATTCTAATTTTGGTTCGGCTCAAGGCGAAGTGCCTGATAAAGTTTCGAAAGCAGTAAGTATCTTGCACAAAAATTATCCAGGATTAATCGTTGATGGAGATATTCAAGCTAATTTTGCAATTAACAACAATTTACTAAAAGAACAATTCCCTTTTAGCAACCTTGCTGATAAGGATGTGAACACTTTTATTTTTCCAAATTTAGCTTCGGGAAATATTTCCTATAAGTTGATGCAAGAATTGGGAGGTGCCGAGGCTATTGGCCCTGTATTAATGGGTTTGAATAAGCCCGTTCATGTTCTGCAATTAGGAAGTAGTGTTCGTGAAATTGTAAATATGATTATTATTGCTGTAGTTGATGCACAAAATAAAAAGTAGATAATCACATGTCTATAATTAATTATATAAAGGGCTTTATTGCTTCAAAAAATCCTGCTTTTATTGTTATTGAAGCAAATGGCATAGGGTATGGCTTATATGTTTCGTTGAACACTTATTCTAAATTAGCTAATCAAACCGAAGGCCAATTATACATTGAAAGCGTTTATATTCGTGATGATAATCCTCGTTTTTATGGTTTTGCAGATGAAGAAGAACGAGAACTTTTTCGAAAGTTAATTTCGGTGAGTGGAGTAGGAGGAGGAAGCGCCTTGTTGATGTTATCGAGCTTGAATGCATCCGAAATTTCTGGAGCTATAAATACAGCAAATGTAGCCTTATTAAAAAGTATAAAAGGCATTGGAGATAAAACGGCTCAGCGCATTGTGGTTGATCTAAAAGGCAAAATGGGTAAACATGAAGGTGGTATTTCTCAAATTTTAACAACTACATACAATAAAAATAGAGACGAAGCGTTAAAGGCATTGGTGACATTAGGTTTTCCTAAAGTTTCTGCTGAAAAAGCGCTCGAAAAAGCAATTAAACAGCAAGGGATGCTTACCGAAAATGTTGAATTATTAATTAAAGCGGCGTTAAAGAATTTTTAGCCATCCTGTTTGAAAGCTAATGGAATTATAAATTTTGTATTTGTTACAAGTGCATCTGCTTGCTTAATGGGCATTGTTGTAAAGCCTAAAAGCTTTCAAAAAGAGGAACTTAATTTAGATTATTTTAATTCTAAACCTGTTTTAACGCTCGACACCCCAAAAGTAAAAGAACCATTACACTTTAATTTTAACGATAACAAAAATCTTAATCCGCTTACTCAACCAAATTCTAACCTCTATCTTCAAAATCCTGAAAATATAAAAACGGATTTAATCTTTGATCCAAAAACAGGAAATTATAACATTAAACAAAAAGTAGGTAATTCTGATTATCGCCCAGAAACATATTTAAACTTAAAAGAGTACAAGGAGTATGTATTTAAAAAACAAATGCGTGAATATTTTCGTTCGAGATTAAAAGCTGATGAATTAAACGAAAACCCTCGAAAAGGAATAATTCCCCCATTAAAAGTAAATAGCGAATTATTTGATCGAATTTTTGGTGGCAATACCATAGATATAAAGCCAACGGGTATGGCAGAATTAGTATTCGGTTTAAATACTACTAAACAACTTAACCCTATTATTCCGCAAAGCCAGCAAAAAATTACCAATTTCGATTTTAACATGCGTATTCAGTTAAATTTAATCGGAAAAATTGGCGATAAATTAAAAATCACAACAAATTATAATACTGAGGCTTCTTTTGATTGGGAAAATCAAGTGAAAATGGATTATACTGGGTATGAAGATGAAATTCTTAAAAAAATTGAAGCAGGAAATGTAACTCTTCCATTAAATAGTTCTTTAATTTCTGGAAGTCAAACGCTTTTCGGATTAAAAACTGAATTACAGTTTGGTAAATTAAAAGCAACTACTGTTTTTTCTCAACAAAAAGGTAAAAAACAAGAAATTACAGTGCAAGGTGGAGCACAAACTACACCATTTAATTTGTCAGCCGATAATTATGAACAAAACAAACATTATTTTTTAGGCCATTATTTTCTTAAAAATTATGATAAATGGATGAATACTTTGCCAGTTATTTCTACACCAATTATTATAACCAAAGTCGAAATTTATTTATTAGGTATTAATGGAAGTGCTGAACAAACTCGAAATATAGTTGCTTTCGAAGATTTGGGCGAAGATTTAAGCGAAGTTGAACTAAGTATGAAAGACCCCATATTAATTTCCCCTTCTAATTTTGCCATTGCAGATAATATAGCGAATGATGATTTGCCAACTAATAAAGCAAATAATTTATATCAAATTATGACCGATACACTTTCTGGTTTGTTGAAAAACAGAAATATAGATGAAGTATCTGGTATCCTATCTTCTCCCAGCGCGGCTAATATTATAAATCAAAATAACGATGGAGGTGCTTATATGTTGGGTAGCCGAGATTATAATGTTATTCGCAATGCTCGTCGTTTAAATCCAAACGAATATTTTTTAAATCCTCGAACTGGATACATCTCGCTTAATCAGCAATTAAACAACGAACAATCTCTTGCTATTTCTTATCAATATACATACAATGGCAAACTATATAATGTAGGAGAGTTTAGCGATCAGGTTCCATCTTCGAACAAGCTTATAATTTGCAAACTATTAAAAACAAATTCTGTAAGTGTTAAACATCCTATGTGGAAGTTAATGATGAAAAATGTATATGCTATTGGTGCATATAACTTGAATTCACAAGATTTTAAATTAGATGTTTATTATAATAATGTTGAAACTGGAATAGATATGCCTTATTTACCTTATGGAAAAGTAAATGGGGTACAATTAATAAAGGTATTGGATTGTGATAAACTCAGCGTGAATGGTGATAAAAACCCAGATGGTGTTTATGATTTTATTAATGGTTATACTGTATCTCAAAATAATGGTAGAGTTTATTTTCCAACGGTTGAGCCATTTGGGAAAAGTCTTGAAAAAAAGTTTGATGCCATTGCTGATTTTCCTGAAGCATCAAAAAAATATATTTTTAATGAATTATATGATTCAACAAAAACCGCCGCTTCTTTTATTCAAAATAAAAACCGCTTTAAAATTAAAGGAACCTATCGCTCATCTTCAGGATCAGATATCGCTTTAAATGCATTAAATATTCCGCAAGGAGCAGTAATTGTTACTGCTAATGGAGTAGCTTTAGCTGAGAATACTGATTTTACAGTTGATTATACTTTAGGTCGCGTAAAAATTATTAACGAAGGTATTTTAAATTCTGGAGCTACTATTAAAGTTTCCATAGAAAGTAATTCTTTATTTACTGTTCAACAAAAAAGTTTGTGGGGGACTCGATTAGATTATAAAGCTGGCAGAAATTTAACTTTGGGAAGTACCTTTTTAAGATTTAACGAAAGGCCCATGACTCAAAAAGTTAGTATTGGCGATGAGCCTGTTACTAACTATATATTAGGTTTAGATTTTGCTTATAAAACTGATGCGCCTCTTTTAACAAGATTAATAGATAAGTTGCCATTTTATAGTACAAAAGAAATGAGCAGCATTAATACACGCGGTGAGTTTGCTAAATTATTTCCAGGCAATGCCGCAGCCATATCTAAAAGTGGAAATTCCTATATAGATGATTTTGAAGGCTCAATATCTTTGATAGATATTCGAAGCCCAAATGCCTGGCATTTATCCAGTGTGCCTCAAGGCCAACCTTCTTTATTTCCCGAGGCAATTGACTCACGAAATATTAATCCTGGAATTAATCGTGCTCGAATTAATTGGTATAACATAGATCCAATGTTTACTCGTAATCAAAGTGGCACCTCTCCAACATATTACGAAAGCAAAAAATTATTTTCAAATAATATGTGGAGACAGGTTTTTGAAACAGAATTATTTCCAGGAAAAACACCTCCAAATGGACAACAAGTTATATTACCGCTTTTAGATATTGGATTTTATCCGAATGATCGTGGGCCTTATAATTATGATGTATTAGGATCTAATTTTTCTTCGGGGATAAGTTCAGATGGCAAACTTAAATCTCCTGAATCAAGATGGGGCGGAATAATGCGCCGGCTAGAAACAAATGATTTTCAAGCAGCAAACATAGAATATATTCAGTTTTGGATGATGGATCCATTTAACGAAGATTATAAATTAGAAACAGATTCTGCTTTTGATAAAAACCAACTTCCTAGTGGTGATTTATATATTAATCTTGGAAATATGTCTGAAGACATTGTAAAAGATGGACGAATGGTTTATGAAAATGGTTTAAGAGGGACCTCTATTTATTCAAAAGATCATGCAGTAGATACTAATGCCGTTGCTATTGTTCCATTATTAGCACCTACAATTAATGCCTTTTCTCAAGATCAAAACGATCGGCCTTTTCAAGATGTTGGTTATGATGGAATGAATGATGAATCTGAACGATGGAGATTTTCAAACTATTTAAGCCAAGTTCAATCTGGAGGCTTCGATCAAAATGCACCAGGCATCAAAACATTTTTAGCAGATCCATCTTCTGATAAATATCATTTTTTTAGAGGAGATGATTACGATAATATTAAATCTAATACCTTGCAACGATATTCAAAATATAATAATCCTGAAGGCAACTCACCAACCGAGAGTCAATATCAAAATTTAAATCCAAACGGAGGAAATTACCCAACTGGATCAACAACAATTCCTGATATAGAAGATATTAATAAAGATAATACGCTAAATGAATCAGAAAATTATTACCAATATCACATTAAGGTTTCTCCTAATGATATTTCTCCTAATTCAATAGGCGCTAATTTTATTGTAGATGCTTTTAATGGCACGGCTCAGTTTTCGGGGGTTACCAAAACAGTAAAATGGTATCAGTTTAAAATTCCAATTTCTCAATTTGAAAAAGCAGTTGGTGGTATTGAAAGTTTTAATTCAATAAGATTTATGCGTGTTTTTATGAAGGGGTTTAATAGGCCCGTCCTATTACGAATGGCTCGCTTTGAATTGGTGCGAAGTGATTGGCGAAGATATCAATTTGATTTAAAACAACCCGGAGAATACATAGCAGTTGATGCAAATTCGTCAACTTTCGACGTGTCTGCAGTGAGTTTATTAGAAAATGCGAATAAAATTCCAGTAAATTATGTGATGCCACCCGAAATTTCGCAACAACAAAATGTGCAAACAACTAATTTGGTTTTACAAAATGAGCAGGCCCTCCAAATAAGAGTATGTGATTTAAAAGATGGCGATAGCCGAGCTATTTTTAAAAATGTTGATTTAGATACCCGAATGTTTAAAAATATTAAAATGAATGTACATGCCGAAAAATTAAACGAGATTCCCTTAAACGATGGTGATTTAACTCTATTCTATAGAATAGGATCAGACTATAATAATAATTTTTATGAATACGAAGTGCCATTAAAAATTACCCCAAAGGGTGTTTATGATCAAACTTCTTCTGATGCTCGATATGCTGTTTGGCCAAAAGAAAACGAAATTAATTTTAAGTTTGAGGAGGATATAGCATATATAAAAACTTCTCGTAATAATGAGTATGGTTATTTTAGTAATTTAAATCAACTATCTAAACCTTATTCATTGGCACTAAATGGTTATACCGTTTCTATTGTTGGAAACCCAAATTTGGGTAATGTAAAAAGTATTATGGTTGGAATTAGAAATAAAAAAGGAACTGATAATTTAGCCCATTGCGCTGAGATTTGGATAAATGAATTAAGACTAACCGATTTTAATAATGAAGGTGGTTGGGCTACCACCGGACAAGTTCAAGCCAAACTTGCGGATTTAGGGATGGTTTCTTTGGCAGGCACATATAAAACTCCTTTTTGGGGTGGTGTAGAAAGTAAAATAAACGAAAGAACTAAGGAAACAAATTTTAATTGGGATATGACAAGTTCTATAAATGCTGGCAAATTTTTTTCAGATAAATTAAAAATTACCCTGCCTTTATTTTATAATTTTGGGCAAACAAAAATAATCCCACTTTTTAATCCACTCGATCCTGACGTGTTAATGTCTGCATTCAATAATATCCCTATTCCTGATAGTACCAAATCGAAAATAAAAGATCAGATTATAGATTATACTGAAAGAAAAGGATTTAACATCTCAAATTTTAGAATAGATGGATTAAAAAGGAAAAAAGCAAAACCAATGCCTTTAGATATTAGTAATTTTTCTGCTACTTATGCATATAACGAAAATTTCAAACGCAGTATAAATATTGAGTATAACATTAATAAACAATATCGAGGAAATTTGCAATACTCTTATAGTTTTAAAAACCCAATTGTATTTAAGCCTTTTAGTAAAATAAAATTATTTGAAAATAAATGGTTTACATTAATTAAAGATTTTAGTTTTCAATTAACTCCTAATAGTTTTGGTGCTTCTATCGATTTGAGTCGAACTTATGTAGCCCTCAAAAATAGAGATGTGACAAGTTTTTATGCTGGCTCTAATGATTTTTTTAATCCTACTTTAATTAATAAAAATTTTACAATAACAAGAAGTTATAATTTGCGTTGGGATATAAATAAATCGATTAAATACGATTATACTGCATCTAACGATGGTAGAATTTTAGAGCCATATGGCGAGGTTTTTAAGGAAAATAAAACTAATACCGACTCAATTATTAATATGTTTTTTAATGGTAAAAATATAAATGGAAAAACGCAAGGTAAGTTTGGCGAAAATAATGTTTTTAGACAAGCTATGAACTTAAATGTAGATATCCCCATTAATAAAATTCCGATTTTTGATTTTATTAAATCTACTTATAGATATAGCGGAACTTATACTTGGAATAGAAGGCCCTTTGCAGCAGATGATAATATAGGCAATACTATTCAAAATACCAGTTCTCACAACATTACCGGAAATTTTAATCTTACCAATTTATATAATAAAATACCATATTTTAAAAAAGTAAATAATCCACAAAGTAAACAGTCTAATAATCAAATTAATTTAGATAAAGGCAATTCAGATTTAGCCAAAAAAGTTTCATCCCCACCTAAAAATCAAAACTTCAAAGATATATTCGAGTTATTAGCTAAAGGCATCATGATGGTTAAAAATGTTTCTGTTACATTTCAACAATTAGGGGGCCAAAGCCTTTCTAATTTTATACCTAGTTCTCAATATGGTGGAATGGATTTTTCAGCACAACAAGCGCCTGGATTTTTATTTACCACAGGTTTGTTCGACGATAATATTCGTCAAAATAGCGCTAAAAATAATTGGCTTACTCAAAATTCAAATATAACTACTCCATACACTGAAATTTTTAATCGAAATTATACTTATAAAGCAAGCGTTGAACCTCACGGAAGCCTCAGAATTGAATTGAACGGAAATTATTCACTCCAAAAAAACTCGAGTGCTTATATTTTGTATGAACCCAATAATCCATTAAGTTTAAATGGTTTTTTGTTTAATGGGAGTCCAAATGAAACTGGCAATTTTAATATATCAACATTTACTTTTTTTAGATCTTTTAAGGATGGAAATGACCCAATTAAATCAAATTTATATAACGAGTTTTTGACCGAGCGATTTACAATTGCAAAAGAGTTAGGCGCTGCTAATCCATATTCAACAGGACCTAAAACGAATTCAGGAATTACACCTTATGTTGATGGTTATAGTAATAATCAGCAAGATGTAATGATTGCTTCATTTTATCGTGTTTACACTGGGCAAAATATTAAAAACTATAGTACAAAAAATATTTTTCCTACTATTCCTTTGCCAAATTGGACTCTGAATTGGGATGGTATCGGAAAAATAAAACAACTTAAAAAAACATTTAGTAAAGTAACTGTTCGTCATGGCTACAGCAGTTCTTATAATGTAAGCGGTTTTAATAATAATTTATTTTTTAATGAAGATGGCAAAACTCAGAGTATTCGAAAACCAGTTGCAGCTCAAATTGGCCAACCTAATTTTGAATCTTTCTACAACATTAATTCAGTTACTATTCGCGAAGCATTTTCTCCTTTATTAAAACTTGATTTCCAGTTTAATAAACCAGGATGGTCTGCAAATATTGAAAACAAAAGAGATAAAACAACTACTTTAAATATTTCAGGCTTTCAAATAATAGAAACAAAAGGGCAAGAATATATTTTAGGATTAGGATACCGAGTTCAAAAGTTAAAAATTAATTGGATAACCATTCAAGGCAAACCCCTTGAAAGTCCATTAACTGTAAGAGTAGATTTAAGTTTTCGAAAAAACATTTCGGTCATCAGAAGAATTTACGAAAGCACTTCTGATGATAGTCAACCATCTGCAGGAACAAATATTTATAATCTTAGTAATACTATTGATTATCAATTAACTCCTAATATTAATTTTCGAATATTTTATACTTGGATAAAAACAACGCCTCAAACATCTGCATCTTTTCCTACTGCTAATTCAAACGGTGGATTTACAATCAGAATTAATTTTCAATAAACAATAAATCTTTCAAATATTAAAAAAAAATCACTATTAATTAAAACAAACAATTACATTTGTGATTCAAAAAAATAAAATAATATGAATTTTCCTTCAGAATTAAAATACACAAAAGACCATGAATGGGTAAAAATTAATGATAATGAAGCACTTATTGGAATTACTGATTTTGCTCAACGTGAATTAGGCGATATTGTATACGTAGACGTTAATTCTATAGGTGAAACGATTCAGAAAGAAGCTGTGTTTGGCTCTGTAGAGGCTGTTAAAACTGTTAGTGATTTGTTTATGCCATTAACTGGAGAAGTTTTGGAGGTAAATAAAGACATTGATTCAGCTCCAGAAGTTGTTAATAAAGATCCATATGGTAAAGGTTGGATGATTAAAATTAAAATCTCAAATCCTTCAGAAATAGCTGAACTATTAGATGTGGAAGAATATAAAAAATTGGTTGTTGCTTAAAAAATAATTTTAAAGAACTAAGCCCTTTTAAGAAATCTTAAAGGGGCTTTTTATTGTTACATGATAAAACAAATTATTTATAATTATTGCGGTTTACTTTCGGTATTATGGGCAATTTTGATATTTGTTCTCTGTGCAACTCCTGGTCAATACCTACCCTCTGAAAAATGGTTAGAATTAATAGGTTTTGATAAATTTGTACATGCGTTTATTTTTTTTATTTTACTCATTTTGGCATTTTTAAAAGCATTTAAACATAAACAACCATCATTTGTTTTTGTGATGTATTTTGTTTTTGTATTTTTTTATGGAGTTGTTCTTGAGTTTATGCAGGCCAATTATTTTTCTAATCGTAGCGCTGATTTTTATGATATCGCTGCAAATACTACCGGTTGTGTTATTGCAGTTTTAATTTTAAAAAAAACAAAGTCAATCTATAAAATTTAAATTCTAGATTAAAAATAAAAAATCAGTTTACTTTGGCTTAAATAAAGATTTTTGATTTTTTGGATTTGGTTTATTCCTTTTATCCATTTCTTTTTGATTAGTTCTTGCATCAACATCCTCAATAGATACCCACCGATCTTTTTTTAATTCGATTGCGTCAAAGCTTCCGTCTGGCCCATAAAATTGAAACATTCCTTCCAAAAAAGCACCGTCTTCTCTGGATGCTAAATGACTATAAA
>Ga0114977_10001486_pt1 | contig 15410 bp, 12 predicted proteins | sample S_130805_MF_Meta_FD_87026 | JGI IMG/M metagenome (GOLD analysis project Ga0114977, IMG submission 87026) | Freshwater microbial communities from Lake Simoncouche, Canada to study carbon cycling - S_130805_MF_MetaG | ecosystem: Environmental > Aquatic > Freshwater > Lake | place: Lake...
ATCACCATGGGCCGCGTGATCCGCGAGGCATACACCGCCGTGGATGTGTGTGGGCAGGCTTTGCGCCGATATTTGAGCCCCAATGGCCTTGGCCGCTGAGCGCGTCACCCACCGTCCGTGCCATCGTGCCCCACATCAATCGGTTGGCACAGGACCTCAGAGAAAAGGTCGGCAAAGTGTTGGGTCAGTAACGGGTATGGTCTTAGAAAGGGTTTTATGAAGTCTCATGTCCTCAACCGCCGCCAAGTCGCTGCAGCCATCGGATGGGCTCCGTTGGCGGCAAGCTTTCCATCTGCGGCACAGACCACGCTGCCCAAAAACATCACCTTTCTGGTGCCCCAAAACGCAGGCGGCTCCAACGATGTGATGGCCCGGGCGGTCGCTGCCAGATTGCCCGTCTTGTTGGGCTCCAACGTGGTGGTGGAAAACCGCACGGGTGCCGGTGGTAATGTGGGCTCCGCTTATGTGGCCAAGTCTGGGCCCAAAGACGGCAGCATGTGGTTGGTCACCATCAACAGCACCCAGGCGATCAACCCTGCGCTGTATAAAAACACGGGGTTTGACCCCATTCAGGACTTCGAGCCTGTGGCCGCCATTGCACTGGTGCAGCATGTGATCGTGGTCAGCCCCAAACTGTCGGTGAACAACCTCAGCGAGCTGCTTGCCCTGGCGCGGCGCGACGCTGGGAAATACAGTTATGGCTCGGCGGGCAACGGAACCTTCTCGCATTTGTTGATGGAGATGCTGAAAAAGTCGCAAAACGTGAACTTGACCCACATCCCCTATAAGGGCGTGGCGCCTGCTTTGACCGACGTGATCAGTGGCAATGTGAATTATTTGGTCAGCACCGTTCCGGCTTGCTTGCCTTTCATCAAAAGCGGGCAACTCAAGCCACTGGCGGTGACATCTTTGCACCGGGCCCCCGCTTTGCCCGACGTGCCGTTGGCCAATGACAGCGTGCCCGGTTTGGTGGGCGAGTTGTGGGTTGCGGTCTATGCGCCCAAAGGCGTCGCCAAAGAGATGATCGAGCAAATGCGCAAGGCCGTGGCCACACTGCAAACGCAACCCGACATGGAAAGTTTTTTGGCGGCCCAAGGAGCCAGTGTGCTCAAGGCCGGCCCCGCAGAGTTGATGGCCATGACCCGTGAGGAAATCAGCAAGTGGGCAACGGTGGTGAGAGATTCTGGAATGACGGTCGATTGATTCACCTCAAACTGGCGCAACGCGCCAGCGACCCACCTTGAACGGGTCAAGGCCCATAAAACCCCTGGATAAAGCGCCAAGCCTCGTCCACATCGTCAATCAATCGAAACAGCTGCAAGTCTTCGGGGGAGATCACGCCTTCTTCGACCAACACGTCCAAGTGCAATACGCGCTTCCAGTATTCGCTACCAAACAACACCACTGGCACCGGCTTGGCTTTTTTGCACTGGATCAGGGTGAGGGTTTCAAATAATTCGTCCAGCGTGCCAAAGCCGCCGGGAAAGGCGACCAAGGCCCGTGCGCGCATCATGAAGTGCATTTTGCGCAGAGCAAAGTAATGGAACTTGAAGCTCAGACCCGGGGTGATGTAGGGGTTGGGCTCTTGTTCGTGGGGCAGGGCGATGTTCAGGCCCACGCTGATGCCACCCCCCTCTTGGGCCCCGCGGTTGGCTGCCTCCATGATGCCTGGGCCACCGCCGGTGCAAACAAACATTTGCTCGCTGGGTGACTGCCCTTGGCTGTGCTCGGCCACGCGGCGGCCAAACGCCCTGGCCAGCTCGTAGTAGCGGGCGTTTTTCACCAGGGTGTGGGCCCGCGCGATGGCGCTGGCCTCGCCACTGGCCAGGGCCTTTTCCAATTGGGCCTGGGCTTCATGCGCTGAGCGAAAGCGGGCACTGCCAAACACCACCACGGTGTGCTCAATGCCACGCTCTTGCTGGGCCAAATCGGGTTTGAGCATTTCCAGCTGAAATCGAATGCCGCGCGTTTCTCGGCGCAGCAAAAACTCGGGGTCGGCAAAGGCCAACCGGTTGGAGTCGACTTGCAGCGCCTCGCCTTGGGTGTGCTGGGCTTGCAGCACCTCCCAGGCCTGGGCCAGTGGGTGTTCTCGGATGTCGTGGGTGCTGTCCATGGCGTGTCTCCGTTTGTGCGGCAAAGAAAAAGGCCCCCATCGGGAGCCTTGTCACCCTGGGGGGGGCGGCGGGTCAGACGCGTCGGCGGTACTCGCCGGTGCGGGTATCAATCTCGATGCGGTCGCCTTGGGCCACAAAAATGGGCACGCCCACTTCAAAGCCGGTGGAAATTTTGGCGGGCTTGAGCACCTTGCCAGATGTGTCGCCTTTCACAGCAGGCTCGGTCCAGGTCACTTCACGCTCCACGCTGGTGTGCAGCTCAACCGAAATGGCCTTGCCTTCGTAGAACACCACCTCGCCGGGCATGCCCTCTTCCAGGTAGTTCAAGGCGTCGCCCATGTTCTCGGCTTCCACCTCGTACTGGTTGTATTCGGCGTCCATCCACACGTACATGGGGTCTGCAAAGTAGGAATAGGTGCACTCTTTTTTGTCGAGCACGATTTGGTCCATCTTGTCGTCGGCTTTGAACACCACCTCGGTGCCAAAGTTGGCGATCAGGCTTTTGAGTTTCATGCGCACGGTGGCGGAGTTGCGGCCCCCACGGCTGTATTCGGTTTTGAGCACGACCATCGGGTCTTTGCCGTGCATGATGACGTTGCCGGCGCGAATTTCTTGAGCGATTTTCATAATTTCAGGGGGTTGTCGGTGTCAAACAGGGGCCGCGAAAACAGCCTGGGGCCTGGTTTGGGAACAAGGCACTCGCGGCGCATCCTGTTCACAAAGCCGCTCATTTTAGCCATTTCACCCTTGCGCACCTGGCAAGGCGCTGTGGCGCTGTGCAAAGTCGATCAATTGTTGGGCCAAGTCGGCTTGTGCCAGCAAGCTGCGGCGCGTGGCGCGCGCCCAGTGGCCAGCGACCGCCAAGTGCGATCGGTCGAACACGGGGGGGGCCTGGGCGGTATCGGCATTCCATGCCAGATGGGCTTGCACCACCTCGGCAGGCGCGCCCAAGGTGGATAAAAACGCGGCCAGTTTGGCGTGGTGCACGCCATCGTCTTGGGGGTAAATTTGCCACACCACAGCCTGGCCCGCCCACAGCGCGCGCACCAAAGAGTCTTCGCCGCGCACCAGGTTCAGATCGTGGTTGGCCAGCAAGGCATCAAACTGGGTTTGGCTCACCCAAGGCAACTGGGTGACGCGCAGCGCGCCGCTGCTGCGCAGTCCGCGCTGGTCTAGCCACGCTTGCACAGCTTGGCTGGCGCGCCCCGCGCACACCGACAAGTCGACACGCACCTGGCCATCGGCCCATGCCGTGAGCCAATTGTTCAGCGACGCAGGCTCGTAGCAAAACAACAGCACGCGCAGGGCCGCTGGCCTGGCATGGCCAGGGGTGCTGTCGTCGGGGGCGTCGACCAGCGCTGGTGCATGGGCTTGCGTTTGCGCAGGGTGGCCCCTGGGCTTGGGGTGCAACAGGCCACCGGTTTGCGCCGTGAAGCCGGGGTAAAAAAACCACTTCTGCATGCCCCGGGCGGGGCCGCTCATCACCGGTGAGGGCAGACCATGCAAGCGCGCCACATGGGGCTCGGCGCTGAGGTATTCCAGGTTGATCCACACCGGTGGGGGCGACATCCGGGCCAATGTGGCTTGCACACCTGCGGGCAGTTGGCAGCCAAAGGCCTCGATCACCCCGTGCAGCATATTTGGCGCTGGGGGCACAGTTGTCGTTGCTTGTGGTAGGTGTTGCACCTGTGCGCCGTTGGCCATGCTGCTGTCAGCCGGTTGGGGGGCATCGGGCCAGGCCATGTCGGCCTCGTGCGGCCAAGGGTGGACACTCACGCCCGGATATCCCTCGGGGGCCATCCATTGCAGATCGCTGGCCTGGTCTACCCACAAGCGCACGCGGTGTCCGTGCGCAGCCAAGTGGCATGACAGCCGCCAACACACCCCCAAGTCGCCATGGTTGTCGATCACGCGGCAAAACACATCCCACAGCATGGGTGGTTTGTCCCGCGCAGGGTCGCTGGCAGGTGTGCGCGTGGCAAGGGGCGGGGCCAAATTGGGCATGGCCGTTTATACCTTGTGTGGCCACGGCACAATGCGGCGCATGAGCGCCAAACCTGCGGACGCATTTCCGCCCGAACTGATTGCCGAGGTTGCGGCCTTGCCGCCCCTGCCCGGGGTGTACCGCTACTTTGATGCGCAGGGCCAGGTGCTGTATGTGGGCAAGGCCAACCACTTGAAAAAGCGGGTGTCGAGCTACTTTCACCGCGAACACGGGGGCACCCGCATCGGTCACATGGTGGGCAAAATTGCCCGCATGGAGACCACGGTGGTGCGCTCCGAGGCCGAGGCCTTGTTGCTTGAGAACAACCTCATCAAGACGCTCAAGCCGCGCTACAACATTTTGTTTCGCGACGACAAAAGCTACCCCTATTTAAAGATCACCCGCGCGCGCGACACCCAAGCCCCACCGCCCCTGGGCAGCACCCCCAAATCGCACCAAGCGGCGCGTGTGGTTTATTACCGCGGTGCGGTGGACAAGCGGCATGATTACTTTGGTCCCTACCCCAGCGTGTGGGCGGTGCGCGAGGCCATTGAGTTGATCCAAAAAGTATTTCGCCTGCGCACCTGTGAGGACACGGTGTTCAACAACCGCTCCCGACCGTGCTTGATGTATCAAATCCGTCGTTGCTCGGCCCCTTGTGTGGGGCACATTGCGTTGGACGCATACGAGCGCGATGTGGACAGCGCACAGCGCTTGCTGCGCGGTGAAACCCAAGAAGTGATGCAAGACCTGGAGCAACGCATGCTGGCCCATGCCGAGCGACTGGAGTTTGAGCAAGCCGCCGATTTGCGCAATCAACTCAGCGCCTTGTCCAAGGTGCTGCACCAGCAGGCGGTGGACACCGTGGACGACCGCGATGTCGACGTGTTGGCGGTGCGGGTCAGCGGCGGCAAGGCCTGCGTCAACCTGGCCATGGTGCGTGGTGGGCGCCACCTGGGCGACCGGCCTTATTTCCCGGCCCATGTCGACGACGCCCAGCCCACCGAGGTGTTGCAAGCCTTTGTGGCGCAGCATTACCTGGAGGTGCCAGTGCCCCCCACCTTGGTGGCCAGCCACCCGATTGCCAAAGAGCTGTTGTCGGCCCTGAGCGAGCAAACCGGTGTGCGCATCCGGGCCGTGCACCAACCGCGCGAGCAGCGCCGTGTGTGGTTGGACATGGCCTTGCAAAACGCCGATTTGCAACTCAATCGTTTGCTGGCCGAGGAGGGCTCGCAGCAAGCACGCACCCGTGCGTTGGTCGACGCTTTGGACTTGGCGATCGAAGACCTGGACGCATTTCGCATAGAGTGTTTTGACATTTCGCACACCGCTGGTGAGGCCACCCAAGCATCTTGCGTGGTGTTTCAGCACCACAAAATGCAGTCGTCCGAATACCGCCGCTACAACATCGATGGCATCACCGGTGGCGACGACTACGCCGCCATGCGCCAGGTGCTGCTGCGCCGCTACACCAAACTGGCCGAGGCGGTGCGCGCTGGCGAGGGCCGCTTGCCCGACTTGGTGCTGATCGATGGTGGCAAGGGTCAAGTCAGCATGGCGCGCGATGTGTTCGAGCAACTGGGCCTGGATTTGTCGCGCATCGTGGGGGTGGAAAAGGGGGAGGGCCGCAAAGTCGGGTTGGAGGAATTGGTGTTTGCCGATGGGCGCGACAAACTCACGTTGCCCAAAGACTCGGCGGCGTTGATGCTGTTTGCCCAAATCCGTGACGAGGCACATCGCTTTGCCATCACCGGCATGCGCGCCAAACGGGCCCAGGTGCGCACGGGGGCCAGCCGGTTGGAGGACATCGCCGGCATTGGCCCCAAAAAACGCGCCAAATTGCTGCAACGCTTTGGTGGCGTGCGCGGCGTGGCCGACGCCAGTGTGCAAGACCTGTGCGCGGTGGAGGGCATTTCGCCCGAGTTGGCCCAGACGATCTATCAGGCCTTGCGCTGATGCGTTGGGCTCACTGACGCGCTGCGATCAATCGAACCTGAAACACGGACGCTCTGGCCGTGTCAACCGACACCATCACCGCCCGCACATCTTGGGCACCTGGCACCACCAAACGGTAAACCGAGGGCAGCGGTTTTTTCTGCCACTGAAAGGCTTGGTCAAATTTGAACACATGGCTGTCGCCATGGATCACCAACACAGGCAAATTCGATTGGGCGGCCAAGGGAAGCAGGGTTTCGCCCACACTGCGCCGAAAGCCTGAATGGGTCGGAAAGTCTTCCCAACGGCTTTTGCTCTCAAACACATCGGCTTGAAATGCGAAAACAACGGCCTTGGCATGCAGCGCTTTGGCCTGGGCAAAAGCATGTGAAATCCAAGCCACATTGGCCGCATCGCGGTTGAAAAACTCCCCTATAGCCTGTGGATGGCGCGCTTCAAAACTGTTGTTGCTACCTACGATGTGCAAGCTGACAAACACCACGCCCTCATGAACCCACATGGCGTTCTCAACATACGCCGCGTGTTGGGCGTGTACGCTGGGTTGGCGGGTCAAGGCCAATGGCTTCTGGCCCAAGGACACCCCACTTTGAAAAAACATATGTCGCAGCTTGTCCAAACGCTCCAAAGGGTCGTAGGCGCCATTGTTGGCACGGTGGCAGTCGGTCCATTCGTTGTCCCCAGGTGTGTACACCAGGGCTTGTTCAAACAAGGAGAAATGCCCCAGCTGGGCTTGAAACTCTTCATTCGAACAGGGTGTGGAGCCAGACTTGAAGTCGCCGACATGGATGGAAAACGCGGGGCCTTCGCTGTTGATTTGTGCAATCAGTGAGCGATAGGGGGCATAGGAAACGGCTGGCGCGCCATAAGGTAAATCACCCAGCGCCACAAATTGAAAGCCTTGGGCCGACAGACCTTGCAGCCATAGGCAGGCACACACACCGAGCCCAGCCCGTAACAGGGGCTTGAGCCAAGCAAAGCTTGAATACATGGAGAAACGGGTTGTGGCGCTTGGCGGTAAGTTCAAAGGGCTCATTGGATTTGGCAGTTAAACAAGAAGGCGATCTTGGCTTCTGGCCCTTGTATGGCCTAGGATATCCATCCATTGGTCTGGGAGGTCCATGTGGGCTGATCAGCAAGGTGACATCCTAGACAGCCCACGTGTAAATTCCATGACTTTTCTGATCAACCTAGAATGATTTCATGAACCCAAACCAGACCCCCAATCCCTTGCCAGCAGCGCTGGCCATGTTCAATTTGACCGGCCGCGTGGCCTTGGTCACCGGCTCAGGCAGCGGTATAGGTCTGGCCTTGGCCGAGGGCTTGCGCAGCGCGGGCGCTCGGGTGGTGTTGAATGGGCGCAATCGCGACAAGTTGCTGGCTGCTGCCGAAAAATTGCGGCCTTTGCCAGGGCCCCGTGATGGCGTTTTTGTCCAAGCCTTTGATGCCACCGATGGCGCGGCCGTCAAGGCCGGTGTGGCCGAGATCGAGCGCAGCGTGGCGCCCATCGACATCTTGGTCAACAACGCGGGCATGACGTTTCGTTCATCGCTGGAGAGCTTTCCGCCCGAGCAGTGGCACAACATCATGCGCACCAACTTGGACAGCGCGTTTTATGTGTCGCAGGCGGTGGTGGCGGGCATGATGGCGCGCAAAGCGGGCAAGATCATCAACATCTGTTCGGTCATGAGCGAGTTGGGCCGACCCGGCACCGCACCCTACACCGCCTCTAAAGGGGCGCTCAAGATGCTCACCAAGGGCATGGCGGTGGACTGGGGCCCGCACGGCATCCAGGTCAACGGCATTGGTCCGGGCTACTTCAAAACCGAACTCACCGAGGCACTGGTCAACGACGCCACCTTCAGCGGTTGGTTGATTGGGCGCACACCGGCCAAGCGCTGGGGCCTGGTGCAGGACCTGGTGGGTGCAGCGGTGTTTCTCAGCAGCGATGCATCCGCTTTTGTCAACGGCCATGTGTTGTATGTGGACGGCGGCGTCACAGCTTCACTGTGAGCGTTTGATTTTTCAACCCTTTCAACCCACCGAGCAGCACCATGCCCCAAGCCCTTGTGATCCACGGCGCCAACGATTTGCGCCTTGAAGAAACCGAAGCCGAGCCCTTGGGCGAAAACCAATTGAGGGTGCAGATGCGCGCGGGTGGCATTTGTGGCTCTGACCTGCATTACTACCAACATGGCGGTTTTGGAACTGTGCGGGTCAAGCAACCCATGGTGTTGGGGCATGAGGTGTCGGGCCAGGTGGTGGCGCTGGGTGCGCAGGTGCAGGGTGTGGCGATGGGGCAGCGGGTGGCCATCAGCCCCAGTCGCCCTTGTGGCCACTGCATGTACTGCCAAAAGGGTCAGCACAGCCACTGCCTGCACATGCGCTTTTATGGCAGTGCCATGCCATGGCCGCACATCCAAGGCGCGTTTCGCCAGGACATGGTGATCGAGTCTTGGCAAGCACACGCCGTGGCCGACCATGTGAGCGATGGCGAAGCCGCCATGGCCGAGCCCTTTTCGGTGGCATTGCACGCGGTACGCCGCGCGGGATCACTGGCCGGTGCGCGGGTGTTGGTCACCGGTTGTGGGCCGATTGGCTCGCTGTGTGTGCTGGCCGCGCGCTGGGCCGGTGCCGCCGAGGTGGTGGCCACCGACATCACCGACCAAACCTTGGCGCGTGCACGCCAAGTCGGGGCCGACCACACCATCAACACGGCCACCACACCCGACGGATTGGACGCCTACAAAGCCAACAAAGGCCACTTTGATGTGCTCATGGAAGCCAGCGGCAACGCCAAGGCCTTGGTGGCTGCGTTTGAGGTGGTGCGCCCGCGCGGGGTGATCGTGCAGGTGGGCACCGGGGGCGACACCACCATCCCCATGAACGTATTGGTGGCCAAAGAATTCGAGTGGCGTGGCACGTTTCGCTTCCACGAAGAATTTGCCCTGGCCGTGGAGCTGATGAACCAGCGCCGCGTGGACGTCAAACCCCTGATCAGCCACAGCCTGCCGCACACCGAGTTTGCCCGCGCTTTTGCGCTGGCCGCCGACCGCACCCAGTCCATGAAGGTGCAACTCACCTTTGCGTGAGCGTCGCCGGGTGACCGCACCTCAAGGGCGCAACACCTCGAGCAAACGGTCCAAGCCGCCTTGCTCGATCGACACCATGGCCTGCGATCGCACCGCTGGTTTGGCGTGGTAAGCCACCGATAAACCCGCCAACCCCATCATGGGCAAGTCGTTGGCACCGTCGCCCACGGCAATGGCTTGCGCGGGCGCAATGCCCAGTTGGGCGCAATTGAGCGCGAGCTTGCGGCGTTTTTCTTCGCCGTCGCATATGTCGCCCCAATCCTGATCGACCAAGCGGCCGGTGAGCACGCCGGCGACCACCTCCAACACATTGCTGCGGGTGTCATCCAGGCCCAGCACGTCGCGCACGCGGTCGGTAAAAAATGTAAATCCACCGCTGACCAGCAAAGTTTTGAGCCCAGCGCCTTGGCAGGCCTGCACCAGGGTTTGCGCGCCAGGGTTCAGGCGCAAGCGGTTTTGGTAGACCTCATGCAAGGCCTGTTCGGGCACACCTTTGAGCAAGGCCACACGCTGGCGCAAACTGTCTTTGTAGTCGTTGATCTCGCCGCGCATCGCCGCCTCGGTGATCGCCGCCACCTCGGCCTTGCGCCCGGCGGCATCAGCGATTTCGTCCACGCACTCGATGTTGATCAGCGTCGAGTCCATGTCAAACGCAATCAGCTTGAAATCTTTCAATGACAGTGGGGCGGTGAAGCCTTGGACCATCAGTCCGGGGGCAAATGGGGTGGCAGGGGAGGTCATGGGTTGGTGGTGGCAGTCAAGATGTTGTCACACGCGCAGCGGTTCAGTCGCCTTGGCCTGCGGGGCAATGGGCTCGCCCAGCGAGCGCAGCACCTCGCGCACCAATTGGGCGCGCTCATGTGGTTCAGGCAGGGCGCGCTCGATGCGCAGTTTGTCGTTGCCCGCCAGCTTGATGTGTTTGTTTTTTTGCACCAACTGAATGATGCGCATGCCGTCCACGGGCGCGTGGGGCTTGAAGGCAATCAAGATGGCGTTGGGCGTGGCGTCGACCTTGGCCACCCCATAGGGGTGCACCAGAACCCGCAGTCGGTGCACGTCGATCAAGGTTTGGGCGCTGGTCGGGAGTTGGCCAAAGCGGTCGACGATTTCTTCGAGCAAGGCATCGATCTGGTCAGGGGTGTGGGCGCTGGCCAGTTTTTTGTAAAAGCTCAAGCGCAGGTGCACGTCGCCACAGTAGTCCTCGGGCAGCAAGGCGGGGGCGTGCAAGTTGATGTCGGTGACCGCAGCAAAAGGCTTGAGCAGGTCGGGCTCTTCGCCGTTTTTGAGGGCACGCACCGCCTCTGAGAGCATTTCGTTGTAAAGCTGAAAACCCACCTCGTGCATGTTGCCGCTTTGGTTTTCACCGAGCACCTCGCCGGCACCGCGGATCTCTAAGTCGTGCATGGCCAAGTAAAAGCCCGAGCCCAGCTCCTCCATTTGCTGGATGGCGTCGAGCCGTTGCTGGGCTTGCTTGGTCAGGCTTTGGGTGTCGGGCACCATCAGGTAGGCATAGGCTTGGTGGTGGCTGCGCCCCACGCGCCCGCGCAATTGGTGCAGTTGGGCCAGGCCAAACTTGTCGGCGCGGCTGATCAAAATGGTGTTGGCGCTGGGCACATCGATGCCGGTTTCGATGATGGTCGAGCACAGCAACACATTGAAGCGCTGGGCCACAAAGTCGCGCATCACCCGTTCCAAATCGCGCTCGGGCATTTGGCCGTGGGCCACGGCAATGCGTGCCTCTGGCAAGATTTCTTCCAGCTTTTGCTTGCGGTTTTCGATCGTCTCGACCTCGTTGTGCAGAAAATAGCACTGCCCGCCGCGCTTGAGTTCGCGCAGGACCGCTTCGCGGATCACGCCTTGGCCCTCATCGCGCACAAAGGTCTTGATGGCCAAGCGACGCTGCGGTGCGGTGGCGATCACGCTCAACTCGCGCAGGCCTTCCAAGGCCATGCCCAGGGTGCGTGGGATGGGTGTGGCGGTCAGGGTCAGCACATCAACCTCGGCGCGCAGGGCTTTCATGGTCTCTTTGTGGCGCACGCCAAAGCGGTGCTCCTCGTCGATCACCAACAGCCCCAAGTCTTTGTACTTGACCGATTCGCTCAGCAACTTGTGGGTGCCCACCACAATGTCCACGCTGCCATTGGCCAAGCCGACCAAGGTGGCGCTGACCTCTTTGGCCGAGCGAAAGCGGCTGACCTCGGCCACCTTCACCGGCCACTTGGCAAAGCGGTCGCTGAGGGTTTGAAAGTGTTGCTCGGCCAGCAAGGTGGTGGGGGCCAAAAACGCGACCTGCTTGCCCCCGGTGATGGCCACAAAAGCGGCGCGCAAGGCCACTTCGGTTTTGCCAAAGCCCACATCGCCGCAGACCAAGCGGTCCATCGGGCGCGGGCTGATCATGTCTTGGATCACCGCATGGATGGCGGCGCGTTGATCGGCGGTTTCTTCAAAACCAAAGTCGTTGGCAAACACCTCGTAGTCGGCCGCGCTGTAGCGAAATGCGTGGCCGGTGCGCGCTGCGCGGCTGGCGTAGATGTTGAGCAACTCGGCGGCCACGTCGCGAATTTGCTCGGCCGCTTTGCGCCGCGCCTTGTCCCATTGGCCTGATCCGAGGCGGTGCAGCGGGGCTTCATCGGCGCTCACGCCGGTGTAGCGGCTGATCAGGTGCAGTTGGCTGACCGGCACATACAGCACCGCAGCGTCGGCGTACGCCAGGTGCAAAAACTCTTGCAAGGTGGCGCTGCCATCGGCTTGTGGCGCGGCCCCCATGTCCAAGTGCACCAAACCCCGGTAGCGGCCAATGCCGTGTGCGCTGTGCACCACCGGGTCGCCCACGTTCAACTCGGCCAGGTCTTTGATCAAGGCCTGCACATCGCTGACTTGCTCTTGCTTGTGGCGGCGGCGCACGCCGGGGCTGGTGGCAAACAACTCGGTTTCGGTGACCAGGTCCAGGCCACGCTCGATCCAGGCAAAGCCTTGTTGCAAGGCGGCGGTGGCCATGCCCCAGGGTGCATCGCTGGCTTCAAAACTGGCCAGGTCGTCGAACACTGCCACGCTCAGGCCACTGGCGCGCACAAAGTCCAGCAAGCTCTCGCGCCGGCCTGCGCTTTCGGCCAAGATCAGGACCCGCCGATGGCTGGTTGAGGCGTGTGTTTTCAGGTTCAGCAGCGGGTCGGCGGCGCCGCGCAAGGCCTGCAAACCGTCCAGCGGCTGAACCCAGGCGCTGTCGGCCACGTCGCCGCTGTGGGTGCGCAGGGCCAGTTGCCCGTGTTGGTTGGCGGCGGTGTAAAACGCCTCGGCGCTCAAAAACAAGTGGGCTGGGGGCAGCACGGGTCGCTCGGGGTCGCCGCGCACCAAACGGTGCCGCTCGTGGGTGTCTTGCCAAAAGTGGGCAAAGGCCGCGTCCAATTCGCCATGCAAGGCGACCAAGGCCTGGGGTCCCAGGTAATCAAACACGGTGGCGGTTTCGTCAAAAAACAAAGGCAGGTAGTACTCGATACCGGCGGTGGCCATGCCGTTGCCCATGTCCTTGTAGATGCGGCTTTTGGTCAGGTCGCCTTCGAGCAGTTCGCGCCAGCGGCTGCGAAACTTGGCGCGTGCCGCCTCGTCCATGGGGAACTCGCGCCCAGGCAACAAGCGCACCTCGGGCACCGGGTACAGGCTGCGCTGGCTGTCGGGGTCAAAGGTGCGGATCGAGTCAATCTCGTTGTCAAACAAATCCACCCGGTAGGGCACCAGTGAACCCATGGGGAACAAATCGATCAAGCCACCGCGCACCGCGTATTCGCCTGGGCTGACCACTTGCGTCACATGGTTGTAGCCCGCCAGCGTGAGTTGGGCGCGCAGCGCGGACTCGTCGAGTTTTTGCTTGACCTTGAAGTGAAAGGTGTAGCCCGCCAAAAAAGAAGGCGGCGCCAAGCGGTACAGCGCGGTGGTGGCAGGAATGAGCACCACATCGGCCTGGCCCTGGGAGATTTGCCACAAGGTGGCCAAGCGCTCGCTGATCAGGTCATGGTGCGGCGAAAAAGAGTCGTAAGGCAAGGTCTCCCAGTCGGGAAACAGCACGCAGCGCAAGTCTGGGGCGAAAAACACCATTTCTTCGAGCAGCCGCTGGGCATCGCTGGCATTGGCCGTGACCACCGCCACGCTGCGCCCAGCGGTGCATTCGCGGCTGGCCCATTGGGCCAACAGCAAAGCGTCGGCGCTGCCCGCGGGGCGGGGCAGGGCGTGGCGTTTACCAGGGCTGAGTGAGGGGATGGTCATGGTGCAAGTTCACAGACAAAAACAAGCCACCCCAAACCAAAGGAGTGGGGTGGTGCAGGGCGATTTTAGAATGCAGCCACCCCGCCGCTTTGAATGACTGCATGAACCACCCACCCACCCACACCCCCTGGCATGTGTTGGTGCCGTGCGCTGGCAGTGGCAGTCGGGCCCAAACCCACTTGCCAAAGCAATACCAAGCCCTGGCCGGAGTGCCCATGCTGGTGCACAGCTTGCGGGCTTTTTCAGGTTTGTCGGGCAGGGGGCAGGGCCTGGTGGTGGTCGCCCCCGATGACCCGCACATTGACGCCGTTTGGGCGCGCTGGCCCCCAAACGGATTTCGCCATGCCCCGATTGGTGGGGCGACCCGCGCTGCATCTGTGGTGGCTGGCTTGCAAGCCTTGCGCAGTGCGGGCGCGGACGATACCGACTGGGTGTTGGTACACGACGCCGCGCGTTGCCTGCTGACGGCCAAAGATGTGCAAACCTTGCTGCAGCAGTGCGGCGGCGATGCCGTCGGCGGCTTGCTGGCCCAGCCCTTGGCCGACACATTGAAGCAAGCCCAAGACGGGCGGGTGGTGCAAACCATCCCACGGCAAGACAAATGGCTGGCCCAAACACCGCAGATGTTTAGACTGGGGGTTTTGCAGCAGGCCTTGGCCCATGCCGGTGATGCAGTCACCGACGAAGCCAGCGCCATCGAGCGCTGGGGCCTCCAGCCCCGGTTGGTTGAGTGCACAGCGCACAATTTCAAAGTCACTTACCCGGCCGATTTCGCTCTGGCCGAGGCCGTTTTGGCCGCGCGGGCGAAGTCGTCCACACACAAGGATCTGGCATGACCGCAATGATGCGCATTGGCGAAGGTTGGGACGTGCACGCCTTGGTGCCCGGGCGGGCTTTGGTTGTGGGTGGGGTGGTGATTGACCATCCGCAGGGTTTGCTGGGTCACTCGGACGCCGATGTGTTGTTGCACGCCATCATCGACGCGCTGCTGGGCGCGGCCGCCTTGGGTGACATTGGCAGCCACTTCCCCGACAGCGATGCCCAGCACCGGGGCGCTGACTCGCTGGTGTTGTTGCGCCAGGTGGGCCAACGGGTTGAGCAGGCGGGCTACGACATTGGCAATATCGACGCCACCATCGTGGCCCAGGCCCCGCGCATGGCGGCGCACATCGCCCTCATGCGCGAGCGCATCGCCCAAGCGCTGGGCTTGGCCGTAGGTCAGGTGAATGTGAAAGCCAAAACAGCTGAAAAACTCGGCCCCGTGGGCCTGGGGCACAGCATGGAGGCGCGTGCTGTGGCCTTGATCAGCGCCCGGGCGTGAACACGTAGCCCGAACCCCAGACAGTTTGCAAATAGCGCGGCTGCTCGGGCTGGGTTTCGATCAACTTGCGCAAGCGCGCCACCTGCACGTCCAAGCTGCGGTCGTTGTCGGCCAAAGGTCTGCCCATGGCTTTCATGGCCAAGGCCTGGCGGTCCATGGCTTGGTTGGGGTGGGTCACCAACACCCGCAGCAACTCGTACTCGCGCGTGGTCAGGTGGATGGGTTTTTTGTTTTTTTCCAGGCTGCGTGCCGTCAAGTCCAGCACAAAGTTGCCAAACTTCACCCGTTCAGGCGGTGTGCTTGCGTTGGTGCGTTGGATGCGGCGCAAGCAGGCTTGGATGCGGGCCAAAAGTTCGCGCGGGTTCACGGGTTTGACCAAGAAGTCATCGGCCCCCACCTCCAAGGCCACGATCAACTCGATCGGGTCGCTGTTGGCCGAGAGCATGAATATCGGCCAGTCCAGACTTTGGTTGCGCAACCGGCGCAAAATGGACAAACCGTTCTCATCGGGCAAGGTGCTGTTCAAGAGAAGCAAGTCCGGCACGCCCTCTTGGTCCATGCGTTCGCTCAAGCCATTGGCGTCGCTCAAGGACACCACGGTGAAACCCGCGTGTTGTAAAAAATGGGCAAGCAACTGAAGGCTTGTTTGCTCGTTTTCAACCAACCAAATTGATTTTTTTGGCATG
>Ga0114977_10001487_pt1 | contig 15408 bp, 14 predicted proteins | sample S_130805_MF_Meta_FD_87026 | JGI IMG/M metagenome (GOLD analysis project Ga0114977, IMG submission 87026) | Freshwater microbial communities from Lake Simoncouche, Canada to study carbon cycling - S_130805_MF_MetaG | ecosystem: Environmental > Aquatic > Freshwater > Lake | place: Lake...
CTGAGGAGGGGTTTCGTTGTTCATGATATGGTTACCTTCTCCACATCTTGCCGGCCCACAACCTGCGGATCCGTCATAGGATTGTCATAGACATGCCCATTCCGCTCGCCTGCCCAGGATATTTATAGATGTTTATATCATGCTGATAAAACTCTTCTCTCTGAAATCCGATCAGGAGCGCATCGACCTCGTCGCCGCCGATTTTAACAGCGGAGCGGACACCTTCGCGGGAGTCAGCGCGTATGGGCTGCTCGAGGCGCTGGGCGAATGTCCTGATGAAGGCGACATGATCTCATATATGTATGCCCGGGATTTCCGGTTGAATGACGCTTGGAACGAGAGCCTATGCGAAGATCTCGCCCCTTACGTGACCCCGGAGCGACTGGCGGTAATCAAGGAGGCTTGCGAGCAGGACATCGACGATATTGAGCTGACGGCCCAAGAGGAGCGCGTCCTGCAGCTCCAGCAGGACATCAATCGCTGCGAGAACGACTTCTCTGACTTCGGGATCCGTGACTGGACCCTAGAAGCTACTGACGGTACCGTCCTCTGCTTCCGGGGCCATGTCGGCGATGCTGGCGAAGTCTACGGCGTGCTTGGTCCTTATGACCTCCGGAAGGGCTACCCGGAGGTGGATGGTGTGGAGTTTGACAGTTTTTCCCTCACAAGCGAGCTGGAGGAAATGCGTATACACCCTCCGGAGAGCCAGTCCTAATCCCCTATCACGCCTCAGCCCGCCAGTTCCTTGGCCCGGGCCAGGAGCGCCAGGATCATCGGCCCGCTATAAGCGCGACGAGTTATCGTTTCGCTGTAAAGGCCCCCTTGGATGACGGCATTCAGAACTACGACCAGTTGAGATGCGCTAAGATCACGGAAGTCGACATTATCCCAGAAACCCATTTCGAGCTTATCGCGGAATAAGACGGCTGTCCAATCACGGTCAGGCTGAAGAAGCCCGCTGGCTTCCAAATACTCCTCGAGCTGTCGGCCAAGCTCCAACACCTGCAGCAGACGTTCTTGGCCGTGTTTTTTCGAATCGGTCAAGATTGACCTGAATGACTGGTCGAAACCCGCCACGCCTCGCAGCTGCAGATCGCTCACGTCAACAGTCGGCCATGGCTCCGAGTACTGGAACTGACCACGCTCGAGACGGAAGTTTTCCGCCGCTTCGCTCTGCCGTTCGAGCGCTGCTTCCAGCATGGCCAAGGAAGCCGTGATTGCGGCTTTCCATTCGCCCTCAGAGGCTTGTTCAGAAAGCGCCAATGACACCGAGGCCACGATAGGGTGTCCGCACTGGATACGATGGGCGATATCGATGCCCGGGCAGAGGTCGGAAAGTCGGCGGACGAAGAGCACCAGGTAAGCCGGGGCGATCTCGTCAAATGGGCAATCACGCGCGAGCCTCAAGACATAGGATCCCTTCGCAGGCTCGAGGATGACAGTCTGCCAGTCCTGGTCGACCTTCAGTCCAGCGTCGCGCGATAGCTCGGCTTCGTCGACGGTTCCTCCGGCGACTGCGAGGAAAGCGGCGGTCGCGGCCGGAGGAAGCTGATGCAGAAATGTGCCCATAGATGAGGCTATCGGGCGTGGGTAAAATATTCCTGCGCCTTGAGGTAGACGTCGTACCCGGCGGGACCTGTACGGATCTGGAAGGCGCCGATGTCCGTCGCCGGAAACTTCTTGCCGGGCGGATTCAGAAGATAAAGCCGAAGAAGGGCCTCCAGGTCAGCCTCATGTCGTACGCGCTCCTTGCTGGTCGGCATGAAGCGCTTCAGGCCGACGATGCGCCAATCCTTGGCCAGTCCCTCCTTCTTGACCGTCACGGCGACCACCCCTCCGTCTAGCAGGCGAAGCAGGCGGTATCCGGCGGCCGTACGTCTGGCCTTGTCTGCCGCGAAGAACTTCATCGTAGCATTCGGATTACCATCAGCAGCCGCCGCGACGAAGCGGATACGCCGATCGAGCCCAGCGAAATAGCGGCGCATGACTAAGGCCAGGATGGACCGGCTCTTGCTTGTCTCGAGCTTCCACAGGAGCCCCTCGTCCAGGAAGCTGCCGAAAGGCTTACGAAGCAGCCCCTCGACTCGCTTCAGGCCGCCCGCCAGCCGTTCTTCGTTCGGAAACTCGTCCTGATCCATAGGTTTTTATTTAAGTTATATAACCGAACCCGCAAACCCGAAGTCGGGCTTCGCGGCCATTGGACAAGGATGATATAATGAAGGGACTACACCCGATATGATGATGCATGCCTTCAATTACCTGGAATACGAATTCCGGGATGCCCCCGCGGCCATAGCCTTGCCCGACCTCAAGGCGGCAAAGGGCTATATCGAGGAGGCTCAGTGGGGGCTGGCCCAGCTGCACCCGATCCGCGGGGCCCTGCAGTCCCTGGAGACCGTCTATATGCGCTACTCCCTGCACAAGGAGCCTTACGGGGCGCTTCACCATCTCTTCCTCGTAGCCTATTCGGCGCATCCTCTCTTCGGCGCTCACGCCACCCTGCGCATCGCCAGATTCGTGCGCCTCACCCATGGAGCCGAAGAAGAATTAAATGCCATGACCCTAGCCTCAGACACCTTCGCCCGATACGCCTTCACTCTGGGCGAAGCCGCCGACTGCGCCGACCATGCCGCCGACTGCGCCCAGCTCACCGGCAAGCCCGCCGACGTCATCGATGCCTGGCGTGCCCGCGCCAAACAACTACGTGAGCATCTTAAGCGTTCGAAGTAACAGGGCTGTATCGAGGTAGGGGCAGCACCGCGTGCTGCCCTAGTCGCATCCGGTCGCGATGCCGTCGCGCCCCTATGCCTTCACTCATGCCGAAGGATATGCTTCGGGGCGATCTTGATACAAGTGCCCGGGTTGGTCGCCACGAAGTGCTTCACCTGTTCGAGGCTCTGGCCGGAAAGGTCGGCGACGGGCTTGTCGCACTTGCGGCAGTGGTGGTCGCCGTTATCGAGGCGCACGAGATAGAGTGACCCCATCGCGCCTAATGGACACGGATGGCGGATCGGCCTAAATGAGCTCGGTTCAGGCTTTAGTGTCATCGGAGTCCTCGTCCTCGATCAAACCCATGATGCCTTCAGCGAGCGGGGGCTCGGGCCAACTAGCAGGAAGACCGATCGCCGTCCCGGCAAAATCCTGCTCCCCCTCCGGAGCGTGGAGAAGCTTCCTAAGGATATGTTCAACGACGAGCAGATCCAGCTTCGGAGGCAGGCAGCGCATGACGATGACCGCGAGCTCCGGTACATACCAGAACTGGTCGCGCACCTTGCGATGCGGGCCGCCGCTCATGTACGCCGTAGCCAGGCGGGCGGCGATGAAGGCCAAGAAAAGCAGCGCAGTGAAATCCTGAGGGCGCAGCGAATACTCATGCAGCCGAGCCTTCTTGCCAGGCTGCGGGAGTCCGGCGCCGATGGTCGCGTTGATGGCGTCGATCGCATCGCCGTCGAGGCCAGTGGTCGGCAGCCACAAGGCGACATCGGCATAATGATCAAGACTCTGCCAGACGGCAGGCAGCGCCTGACGCAGCTTCGTGTGATACTTTGGTTCCGCTAAAGCGACTACTGAATCGATTAGGGCCGCCTCTGAGAATTCGGCAGTCGTCGAGGCTTTCCAAGCCAGGCGCACTAATCGGGTGCGGGAGAAATCGTCGTACATTGTTTAGTTAAAAAGTCGGCGGGGGGCAGGCCGCACAAAAATGGGGCGCGGATCGTGAGGGAACATCGTCCCGTCTGGCATACCCTCGATTACTAATTTCATGACATGGTATGCCTTCTGCTCCGGGGCGGCGCCACGCACTTCCGATTGCACCACATAGGCCTTACCGCCATCGGAAGGGCCCCCGGCCAGTTCGGTTTCGGTGGCGAAGCTATAGCGAATAAGTCCCGGGGCGGCGGACTCCAGCGTCTTCCAGATATCCGCCTCCAAGGCTGCTCTCGTCGCGGCCTCGAGGGTGATGATTTCGACCCCGTCTGCCCGCTCCATCGAAACTGCGGACTTATGAGGCGACTGGGAGCGGCCGGCGAACTGGCCTAACGCGTTCGCCGTGCGCCAATCCGGAGTCGGGGTGAAACGGACGCACCTTTCCTTCTCTACGGTAGGCACCGGCTTGCCCTGACGGTCATTCAACAGGAACCATCCCTCCTCGTCCAGGTGCGCATGCCACGTATCGATGGCCAGCAACGGGAACATAGGATGAACAGCGATTCCCTTTGCCTTTCGTTGATCGGGATCGAGCAATCTCCATGCGCCTGACCGCGCTCGTTCCGTCCGCGACTCTTCGTACATGCAAAGTTGGATCAAAGGCTGACCCGGCTCCACATAACGAGGGTCGGGCGTGGAAAGCATTGATACAACATACATGTGAAGCTCGTCGCCCATCTGACGAAGCGCGTTCTGGAGATGCTTCGTCGTGGCAGTGTAATCCGCCGTTCGGCCACGTTGACCGGCGAGGAGCTTCCCTGAAGCCGACGTGGCATACATGAAATAACTTATGTTGGTATCTTTTTCATTGATAGCCAGCGCGTGCATGGTCGCGGTGATTTCCGAAAAGATCTTGAGTCGGGAAATCTCTATCGGCGAAAAAAACCCCTCTTGGCCGACCTTGTCGTGCTCCTTGAAGACGTAGGATGATCGGAGTTCTTCCATATTCCTATTTTTTGATGAGCCAGACGATCCATCCCCAGAAGAGACCAGCGAGCGGCGCAGCGATGATGCCAGAGCCGATAGCTGAACCGAGACCGAAACCGCCAGCCGAGAGGAGGCCGATGGCGCAGCCGATGAGATACAGGACCCAAGTGGCTTTCCACCAGCAGGCCCAGTAGGTGACTTTAGGGGCGTTCTCCATGGAGACCTTTCTGGCCGATTCCATCCCCGCCTCAATATGTTTATATAAGAGTGTTTCGGCTCAGGCATGCCGCTTTTGGCTTTCCTGGGCTCCGGCCAAGAATTAGTAATGAGCCCCCCCGAACGATGCTTCCGTATCCGCTACCGACCCCATTTTCACCGACGCAAGCGGACCTCGATTGCCTCGCCGAGGCGCTGATGGAGTCTCGCCGCGAAGAGGCCGCGCGAAAGAAGCAGGCGGCCGACGAACAGGCTAAAAAGGATGCTGAGATCCGCCGCGCCGGGGACTTAACCGCGTGGGATCAGTCCTACAGCTTCCGCTATCGCTTCAGGACATTCTTCAGCGACCCACGTATGGACGTGAAGAATGCGGTCGCTGCTTCGTTGGTTGCGACGGTGGTCATCTCCTTCCGGCTGCTCCTCATCCCTTTCCATCTAGCGGCGTTGATCATCCAATTCCCCCTGCGACCGGCCAAAGGAGCGCCGGCGGAAGTGTCCGCGCCGGCGAACTCTGGCGACGCCCAGCCCGTCGTAATCCCCCCGCTGCGCCTGGAACTCGGCAAAATCCGGAGCTTCAACGAGCTGGCCAAATGCGTGGCCGCCTACGAACAAATCATCGAAGGAGGCAATGAACGGGAGGACGATCGGACGCCGGAGCAGAAGCTCATGGTTAAGCAATACGCTGAGGAGACGCTCCTTGGGCAATGCGCCCAAATCAGCCATCGTTTGCTCGACGCTGACAGGTATCCGCCCCTGAAGCGTGTCGCCTCGCTCGAGGCGGCCGCAAAAAGAAGGCGTCTCCATTTCACCGGCCGATGCGGCGTCACCTTCAAGCACAAGTTGATCAAAAACTTCATCTCGCCTACTCGGCGCGGTCCTCTCCCAGCACCCACCTGCGACCTAGACCGCGAAGCGCTATTCACCCAGTGGGAGAAGTCGGTCACGTTGGGTAAAGGCTTGTGCCCTTCGACCTTTAGCTACGAGTACCATTCGCTTGACGGCAAGCCGCACACGGTGCGCATCGTTTTCGATTTAGCTCGACGGACCTTGCGTACCACGCGCTTGGAGGTCCGGCATCTGGCACGGAAGATACATAACTCTTTCTATGCGGGACCGGACGAAGAAGACTACCTACCCGACGAGGAAATCGGGAGCTTTGAGCGGACCCCGTCGGAAATGCTGTGGCGGGAGTTTCTCGACTACCTGATCAACGAGAGACTCGACCAGAGCCCCGTCCGCCTGGAAGAGCAACCGGTCCGCGCGGTCCCTTGGACGCTCGATGTAGAGTTCGGCGACTACGAGGTGCATGTCGGCGATGACCAGACCGGCCCCATCGGCGACAAGATTTCTCTCATGGTAGGCAGGCTAATCGCCTGAATACATCTGACGAAACCGTGGCGCAGCCTGCCCGTCACCTCTACCGGCTGAACCATGACGACCACACAGCATGCGGGCTGGCCTCCTTGAGCGAACCTCATTAATGGTTTTGGCATGCAGGATCTCCGATGGCATGATTTCACCTCTCGTCCGGACGTCGTCGCCGCGCTGCGGCCGCTGTCCGCGAAGCTCGATGAGCTGGACGACTATGAACTGCGCGAACTCGTGCTCGACAATGCCGCCACGGTTTTCGAGACCAGGTTCGATGCGGTACCAGGGATGGGGGGTTCGCTCAAGGTGCTTACTTTCGCCGATTACTACATCGTGATCAGCCGAAGCGGAGATTGCTACGGGCCCGTGCTTTCGTTCCAGGAGGTGATCGATGGCGGCGCCTTGCCCACAGGAGATGAAGATCCGGTCGTCGAATGCTCGCTTAGCGATGAAGACACTTTTGCCATGGCCTCTGAGATGGTCGGGCTCAAAGGCGGCATAGTCATCAACGGAGAGAAGATGGTCGTGAACGAAGAGACTCTCACCCCCGACTGGCGCGCCCGGGTCGGCGAAGAGCGTGACGGGCTCATCTGCGTCGGTTCCGGCGAACATCGCGACTTCTTCACCTGGGATGAGGCGGAGGAATGGCTGACGGAGGCGACGAACCAGTTCACCCAGCTCCGTGACGGCATACAAGAACTGGGGGGGCACCTCGCGGCGTTTGATGATGCCCCGCACTCCTATGAATCATTCATCACCGATACCCTGGGACTGGAACTATATCGTTATTTCACCGACCAAGGCCCCGGATTTTCTGGATACGAAATCTACGCATGGGGGTCGCCTGGGTCGAATGCGCAGGACTGGATAGAGATCTACGCCAATGTCGTCGAAACCTTGAAATCACGGCTACCTAACGACGTGGATACTGAGGAAATCGGCGATGATTTGGACGCCCTCTTCAATCTGCTGCGAGAACACGACGTCCGTCTTTAAAGCGGTCGTTGGGCATGCTGCTCTCGGCTGCCTGAATTGACTCCACAGTCTCACCTTACCGCCTACGCACAAGCACGTAGGGTCCTTTGCACGACTCCATGACTCCACCCTCACCGTGTACGGACTGGAACTGGACGGCCTTACGGGACTTGCCTTGAACCCGATGGGCATGGCGTAACCCCCAGCCGATCTCCCGTCCGGCAAGCATGGCGATCTGCCACCTACTTACGGAGCTTGGCGTTCAGTTCGGTCGAGAGGCGCTGGGCTTCGGCGATCTGGGCGCCGGTCATCTCCTTGGCGATCATGTCACGGTTTTCCGCGATCATGCTGGAAGCTTTCGGAAAAGGCTCGGGGCGAATACTAGCCGCAAGGTTGAAGTAGGCGTAGGCTTGGACCAGATCCTTGGTCTCTCCATTCGATCCCAGCATATGTGAGATACCTCTTTCGGAGATCGCCGCGTAAGATCCTGCCTGAATTGCCTTATCTAGCCATTTTCGGGCATCGTTGAAACGCTCAGCTTTGGCGTAAGCGTGATACAGCGACTTCTGAATGACGGGTGCGTCGAGATCGGCCGCCGTTGCTTCCATCGCCAAAGCGCAAGCCAGGATGTCGCGCTTCGCAGCCTGAGCGTCCTTCGGATACCCTTCTAAGCCATATTCATAAGCTCCTGCCCGAAAGCTATAGGCCATGGCAGACTTCAGTTCGCAGGCTGCTTCGAGATACTTAGCTCCCATCTTCGCATCCTTAGTCACGCCATACCAACCTTCGAAATGGATCTGGGCGAGCATGGCCAGCGCATCTGGATCCTTGAGGTCCGCGGCGGCCTGCAGCATCTTGATCCCGGCCGCCTGGTCCTTCTTCAGCGAGCCAAATCCCTCAAGCTGATACAGGGCGAACTTCCCCATGCAGGCGGCATGGCCCGCTTCGGCGCCAGCTCGGAAGTATTCTATCATCTTCTCAGCGTCAGCCGGGCTCTCTGCGGCGAGCTCATGGATGACGCCGAGCTTATAGCGCGCAGAATTATCTCCCGCCGCCGCCCTTACCTTGAGCGTCGAGAGCTCCAGCTGGCTGACGGCTGCAAGCTTCGGCGCGACACAGGCGAAGGTGAAGAAAATCGCGAGTAGTCTGGCGGATTTCATGAGGCCGTTCTGCCTTCAAACTTACCTACCGTCAACGCCCTAGACGTAGGACGCCGGGCAATCCCCTGCTGACATTGGGTTGCCAAGCCGCCGTGACTACACAAGAAACCCTGTATCATGAAGACCTTCTTCTTGGCCCTGGCCTGCCTCCTTACGTCACTTACGGCTCATGCGGCCCAGCTGACCGAGGCGCAGCGTCAGGCGGCTGACAAGACCATCGACATCCTGACCAAGGCCTATGACGCCGACAAGCGCCTGTCTTACAACGACGGCCTGGCCTTGCTCAAGTACGCCGAACTCAACCATCAGCTGAACCTGGCCGCCGGCCCTATCCTCCGGGATACCTTCGATCCCGGCATCGATGCCGACACCTGGCTCAGGCGCCATCGCGAGGGCATGGTCCAATGCGCCTCCAAGGTACTGCAGATGAAGGCCAAGCTTGAGCTGATGGATGATCGTGGCGCCAAAGCGACCATCCTGCCGATCCTGCAGGGTAATCAGGAATTCCTGGGCGGACTTCGCTATATCCAGAACTGCTATGCCGGCAGCCCGGGCAATGCGGAAGACGGCGTGGCCATGATCCGGGCCGGCATCAACAGGCGGAAGGAAGCCGGTCTGCCCATCGTTAAGAAGCTCCGCGACCTGAGCGGTTCGGATGACTTCGACAAAGCCGCGGTCAAGATCCTCGAAGACACCGCCCGCGCCGTGTCTCGCTGAAGCCTACTTACTCTAGCGGAGATGGATAAAGGGTCAGGCGGCACCCTAAAGCAGGCGTAACTAGATCCACGCATTTAAGGCGTTTTTAGTTACACCCTAAACCAGGGTACGGCCTGACCCCGTGTTCGGCCACGCCGTCTTAAAATCTCAGGGCAAAAAGCACTGCCCCAATAATTAAGGCCAGTGCGATCCAGGCCCAACTTTCGTCTGCCACCGGCGGAGGGGGAGGCTCAGGCTCTCTTGGATTGATATACATCGTCACTCCCTCATTTCTGGTATGACATCCGCACTTTGTGCACGTAAGTCCGGGGAAAAACGGGTTTCGCTTATAATCAGTTCCCCCGCAACGCACACAAACCGGTGGTTTATACATGGTTCTGTAAGGCTGATAGATACAGCCCTTGGATCAGGAGACCTGCATCCAGCAGATGCACTTTCCGTCGCCGACGTCGGCGGTGGGGTCTAGAGGCTCGATATACTCCCGCTTCACGAACTTTTCGACCGTCTTGCGGATGGTTGCCAGCTCCTCAGGCGTAATGTCCACGAGTCGCGGATCTTTCTTTTCAGAACGGATATGCTGGAAGATCTCACCTTGATTGGCGCTGATCTTCTTGTCGGAGCGGTTATAATACAGCCATACGCAGTCTCCGGCGTCGACCGACCAATCCGGCTCTTCTGCACCGATAGCTACCTGCTCTTGCCCCGGAAGACGGAAGCAGTAAAAGATGCCCCTGGGAGCGCCACTAGTCGACTTACGTCCCGAGAAGGCCTTCTCAGGCAGGCCACGGGCGGCCATGAAATCGTCCGGGAACTCGCGTTGGAGACGCATGTATTCCAACTGCATCTCTTCTCCGGCGGACAGGGTGCCATCGCACTTCTGGTTGAAGAGCTTGATCGGGTCATTCTTCTCGCCTGCCTGGACGATATTTCCTTCAAGGCCAAGGACGGCCGAGATGGTGGACACCTTTGAGGTGACTTTAGAGAACAAGCTTAGCACGTCATTAAGTCCGTCTGGCGGAAGGAAGTTCCAGAAGAACACCTTTCGACGCATCTTGGTCAAATGGGGATGGCCTTCGACCATCTCATCTTCAGTCGCTTGATTCAGACGTCGATCGACGCGGCCGATGCGCTGAAGCAACCTGACGGGATTCCAATTTAGGTCGAAGTTGATGAGATTACACGAGTCTTGCAGATTCAGACCTTCGGCAAGGATGTCCGTCGCGATGAGGACCATTGTCTGCTTACTCATATCCTTCTTGAGTGCCTGATGTTCGAGGTATTCGGGAGAACCCTTATCGCCGACAACTTTACTCTTTTTGACCGGGTTATAGTAGGGCGCGAATTTACGCACCGCCGTAAGGCGCTGCTTGCCGCTGGCGCCGCCATCGATGCATGCGACCTGATTTACTCCGGCCTTCTTGACGTGCAGTTCAATGTAGCGGGCAGTATCTGTAGATTCCGTGAAGATGATAACCTTCTGGCCCTTGAGTTTAGGATCTTCAGTCAGCAGCTTGATCAACGCCTGAAGTTTTTGGTCCTTGGCTGGCTCCACCTTGAGGGCCTCGGAAAGGACGTCCGTGAGAGTCTGAAGGTCGCTCAGGGTTTCGCGAACCATCTTGTCCACGTTGAATTCTTTCCTGTCGAGTTTCTCTATTGTCGCGCCACTCGCACCGCCAAGCGCGTTCAAGACAAGATCCGCACGGTCTTCATTCGCCTTCTGATCATCCGGGAAGAGTTCGCGCTGCTTGACGTCATACTTGGCCAGCATCTCAGAGTTACGGTTCTTCCAGGCAGCGTAGTCATTCTTATCCATCTCTCCTTCGATATTCTTGTCCTCCCAAGCCATGAGCTTACCCATGAGCGCCCAGCAGGAAGACTCGAAGGCCTTGGTAGAACTCTCGAATCGCTTGAGAAAAATCGTGCGGATGAGGACTACCAGTACTCCTTCGCGGCCCTTTCTTAGGATTTCTTTCTCACTCTTTGCATCAGTGTAGCTGTATCCTGTCGGATTATAAATAGCCAAGTAGAACAGCTTTTGCTTCGGGGTGCATGCCTTGACGAACGCCTTCAACAGACCAGGGCAGGTCTTTTCAATGTCGTACTTTACCTCGATCGGCAGGTTGCGTACCGGGAACAGCGTCTCCGCCTCGCCGGACTGGATCTGGCTTTCCTTCACATACCTTCGGCTACGCTGAACAACGATGTGATGGAACAGCCGGCTTGCATCATATGCTTCTGAAACCTTCTCGGAATCAGAAAGGTTTTCTTCGTCGATAGGCCCCGTGATAGTTTCCTCAATCTCATCCTCAATCTTTGCGAACTCGTGCTTGATGCTGGGGATGCCGACACCCTTGAAGTAATCGTCCATATCGCCGGTGACCAACTGGATCATGCGGCGGAAGTCGTGGACCGTGTTGTTGATCGGGGAAGCCGTTAGGAAGATAACAGTCTTAGGGCGGCTGGGATCGACCTGCAGGCACTCCCTGAGACGGTGATAGCGAGAAGCCTGGTTATCGTCAGATCCCTTGCTGCCCTCATTACGGAAGTTATGGGCTTCATCAATTATGATCACGTCGGCGTCGCGAATAGTTGCCTGATTCTTCCTGAGTTCCTCGCCGTCTTGCAGCTGAAGATCGGTATGCGCCAGCGTCTGAATCCGGTCAAACTTGCTGAGACTCTGCAGGTGCTCGGCGATTTCGATTTCCCACATGGTCTCCTTGGCGGACTTAGGAGCGAGTAGGAGGACGTTCTTCTTCTCACGGCGAGCGTAGCGCTCCATGAGCATGAGGCCTACGAACGTCTTGCCGATACCGACGCCGTCGCACAGGAAACCGAGGCGGAACTTGGAGGCGATTTTGAATAGATTGCGGTAAGCATCCTTCTGATATCCGGAAAGCTTTTCAAAAACTTCGGACTGGGTCTTATCCCAAGTATCCGGCTCTAGCTCCTGGGACTTGAAATGCTCATCAAGAGCCTTGAGGTAAATGTGGAACGGGTCGATCGGTGCCAGATGTCGCTTGATGGCCTCGATGATGCGCACCTTAAGGTCGCGAGGGTCTAGCGGATGGGCAGCATCCCAGTGAGTGTTATACCATTCCTGCAGGGGGGCTACGTCGTTGCCATCCAGGCGCACGTTCAGCTCCACGTTCTCATGTAGGCCGGGGTAGGTGAAGTTGGAGGATCCGACTAGGGCGCTTGGGCGATAAGTCGTTTTCTTCGGATAGGTGATGTAGCACTTGGCATGGAACTTATCTGGGTGGTAAACCCGGATTTCGATCTTCCCGCTTTCGATAGCCTCAACGATTGCATCCACGCCGGAGAGGAACTCGTCCTTACCCTTCAAGGCGGAGAGATCGGCATCCAGGTTATCCGTAGCGCGCTTGATGATGTATTCATTACGCGGGCTGGTCTTCGCCTTCTTTTTGGCAGCCCCCGCATCAAGGGCCTTGTAGGTCCGCTTTGATACCTCATCCCCCATAAGGATGCGGATCTTATCCATCTGCTGCCACTTACCTTCAAGCTTCAGCAAGGCACTGATCTCGAAGTAGCCGGTAGCGATATCCATCTTCGTTGCATCCTCACACCAATCGGCAAGGAAATGGGCCACGCGCGAATTATCATTCGCGTTATCGATAATAAAGTCGGGGGTGCTTTCGCTCATGGTCTTTTGTTAGTCTACTGAAACGCCTTAGGCCAGCCTCCATGTGCAATAATTGATTCATCCACTTCAGCCATCAAGCTGATGGTCTTTGAAATCGCTGATACAATTGCTGTGTAGTGCTTCACTTCACCATCGCTAAGAACTCTTCCTTTACGGTCCTTCAACCAGTTCCTACAAACTTGGTAGCCTCCGACATGGAAGTTCCACACCTCTTCGCTTACGCCCTTGAATCCCGATTCTTTCGCTTCGTCTATCCACACTATGCGGTTGGACCAGGTGACTTTTTTAACCTCAGGCAACGATCTGCCTATGTATCTTACTTCATTTTCACCCTCATCCAATGATGTTACCATGTGGATTTCAGCAAGCCGGCGTCCGATATTTGACAACTGATTGAATAAACTGACTCCAGATGAAATCGGGATTCTCGGGAAATCGACCCTCAGTAATTCCGAATAACGAATACGGAAAGTAGGGCTGTGAAGCACTGCGTAAATGTACCCGAAAATATCTTCGGGCGTTATTGGGTTCCGTGAACCTGAGTTAGAATTCCCTGAGACGCCATATCTCGCTTCTAGGGCCTGCAAGAAATCAGGGCTGAGATTAGGTCTTCTTTCGGATTCGGCCAGAAGTGTTCCTTGTGCGCCTTCTTCATCCGGATAAATGTATAAAGGGAAAACAAAATTTCCTTCTTTCATCGATATAGAGTGCAGAACAGATAGTTGGTCTGTGCAATAAGCATGACTGAAGCCGCCGCCAACCTCCAGACGACGGATTGTAATTAAGCATATGTTCTGCTTAAACATATGACGCATTAATGAGTATCTGTGGTCTCCTCTCTCAATCATCGCGCGCTCATAATAAATTGACCGAATATCAAATGGCCTAAATAGCAAAGATCTGACAGATTTCTCGACATTCTGTGGCAGCTTCGAGATTGCCGATCCAAAATCCCAATGTGGGCTTTCTTTGATCTCAAATTTTGCGATAGATTTCCCAGATGGCTCTGAAATGATTTCTTTGAACTTCTTGACTAATTTCTTCCGTTCAAAATCCACCAGGAGATAGTCTTTTCTCGTAGATATCCCCCAGCCGTTAAGAGGGAAGATTTCTGTTACCTTAATCCCCTTATCGTATTCATCTCGCAAGCCCACGTCCTGCTTAACCATGAGATAGAATGGTGCGACAGGGGCTGAAGCCATCCAAGAAGTATTTGAAACCGAATCGCCTGACAGTTTGTAGTACTTGTCTGCACGTGCTCCTGATAGACTTCCGTGATTCACAGATGGCGCTCCACCGGATTTGACCCCTAGTGAAACCGCAACTCCTTGTTGAATATCAAAAACGTTTTCATCAGCTTTCCCTGTGGTTGTTTTTTCCGCCTTCTTCGCATTTCCATGTAAATCTAAAGCCCAGAGTTTTGTAAAACTGTTGAGCATGTGAGATCGCATGCCTCTGAAGGTCGGGTTGTCGATGAACCCGTGGTTAGTAATGTACCCTATGACACCTTGGCCTGAAGTTGTAATAGCATACTCCCCTAATCGAATAAATTTAACATAGTCATCAAGTAGCCACTTTGTGTTTTTCTCTCCCAGGGACTCGCCATTCACGAAGTAGTAATCCCTCACCAATCCGCTTATCCACTGGCCATTATTTGTTGAGTGTCCTGAATAAGGAGGATTTCCAACTACTACCGTAAATCGCTTACCGCGCTTAACTTCATTAACCTGCTTTGCCTCTACAGCTAAAGCGGGGATGTCGAAATTCAGCCTTTCCTTAAAATCCTTTGCTGGCTCCAGAGCATTAGTGAGATAAATTCGCGCCCTCTCTTCGGTTGCGAAACGATATCCGGTCTCGGCAAGCTTCAGCCCTACTTTCATATGGGCGATCACATAAGGCGCCATCATCAGCTCATACGCATGAAGTCTCTTAAGTAGGTGTTCCGGGACATATTCGTTCCAAACTTTCAGCACCTCATCTCGCTTCGAGTGTTGGTCGTGGTCGTAAGGCCCATTCTTCAGTTTCGCCCAGGCCTTGGCTTTCACTGTTTTCTCGATGATATTGATAACCTCGACGAGGAAGGTCGCCGTTCCAGTGGCAGGGTCTAAGATCTGAACAAATGGCTCTGTTTCCTTGATCATCATCTTTTCTCCCGGGGTATCCGTCAGAGGCGGGAGCTTGATTGCCGGGTTGCGCTTGATCATCTCGCCCCAGGTGGTCGTGTCGGCGAGGCCGTCTTCTAGGCCGAACTCCTTTCGCAAGAGTTCGTCTACTGAGCGCACGATATAGCTCACTACCGGGCGAGGGGTATAGAAGGCTCCACGCTTCACTCGCTCGTCCTTGTTATAAATCTTGAGGAACGTCTCGTAGAAGTGGATGACCGGATCTTCGTCCTGGGTAAGGTTGCCGAAGTCACGAAGGATGTTTGGCAGATCGGTACTTTCGGCCCGGAGAAGGTCGATGACGTCCTGTACGCCTAGGTCATCGAAATCGATGCCCTTCTGACCTCTTCCACCGGCTTCAAGAAAGGACGACAGTATGTCCTTAAGGAAAGGGTTGGTGCTGGGCACCATTTCAAGGACAGAGGTGCTTGTGAGGTCTTTCACGCCTGCTTGGTTGACCTTCGTGATGGCAGCGGTCAGCAGGCCATAGGTGATTGTCTGTGCATAGCAGTCTGTA
>Ga0114977_10001489_pt1 | contig 15384 bp, 5 predicted proteins | sample S_130805_MF_Meta_FD_87026 | JGI IMG/M metagenome (GOLD analysis project Ga0114977, IMG submission 87026) | Freshwater microbial communities from Lake Simoncouche, Canada to study carbon cycling - S_130805_MF_MetaG | ecosystem: Environmental > Aquatic > Freshwater > Lake | place: Lake...
GAGAAGCATTGTGTGGAGTGTCACAATTCCGATCGTCCCGAGGCGGATATCGATTTGACTCTCTGGAGAGACTCGCAGCGGTTGGCGAAGGAGACTGCAACGCTACAACGTGTTGCCGAGCAACTTCACACCGGCCAGATGCCGCCACCTGAGGCAGTGCAGATCCCTGCGTCGGCGAAAGAGAAAATGATTGCATGGATCGATCAATGGCTGATGCTTGAAGCTGAGCGTTATGCGGGAGATCCCGGGCCGGTGATTCTTAGGCGATTGAACAATGCGGAGTACACGTACAGCATTCGTGATTTGACGGGTGTTAGCTCCTTGAATCCGGCTAGCGAGTTTCCTGCCGACAGCGCTGCGGGAGAAGGGTTTTCGAACACGGGAGCGGCGTTGGTGATGTCTCCATCGTTGGTCCGCAAGTACCTTGATGCGGCCAAGGGGGTAGCCGAGCATGCGGTGTTGTTACCGGGTGGCATCACATTTAGCGAGCGACCATCAGCGGCGGACATGACGAACTCGAAGCTTGATGAGATACGAGCTTTTTACTCACAATTCACCGATCAATCAGGCGGGGCCACAGTCAATCTTCAAGGGATCGTTTTTGAAACCAATCAAGGTGGCAGGCTGCCGGTCGAACGCTATTTGCAAGCCACGCTTGAGCTTCGCGATGCAATCGTCCAAGACTCAAATCTCAAGGTTGATGATTGGATTGCACGGGTTGCGGCGGAGCGAAAGCTCAGTTCGAAGTACTTACGGGGGCTTTGGGATTCACTTCATGACACGAAGGCCACCGGGTTACTGAAATCGCTTCAGCAGCAATGGAGTGGAGCATCGGCGGCATCAGCGGATTCCCTTTTTGCGTTTGTGATGTCGTGGCAACAGGCACTTTGGAAGTTTTCCAGTGTTGGTCACATTGGAAAGCGCGACGGGCCTAAGTCGTGGCAAGAGCCGGTCAACCCTATTCGCCAAACTCAAGATATGCGGCTTGCGCTTACCCCGTTGGCGAGTGGTAAGCCAGCGAATGAGGACGTTACGGTTTATTTGCAAATTGCTGATGCCGGGGATGGTGGTGAGTCTGATGCATTGGTGATCTCGAATCCCCGCTTGATAGCGCCTGGGCGTCCGGACCTGCCGCTTCGGGGTCTTGATTCGGTCGTCCGAACGATAGCAACACAGCAGCGAGCGTGGGTGTCTCAGACTTCTGAAACCCTTGTAGCGCTCGATCAATGGTTAGAGGCAACGGAAGTCCAGTCGCTTGCGGCTTGGGGGACTCAGAAAGACATTCCTGTGCCGTTGTTGAAGGCTTGGGCGGAGACATTGGGTATTACCGAGCCGGGAGAGACTTCTGCAGTTTCGCTTGATCGAAGATTGCTAACGCAGAAGGGGCAGAATCTTTCGGGTATATCGGGGATCGATGGTTGGGTGGCGGAGGACGCGTTAAGCATCATTGCTAACGCGACTGACGCGCATCATCGCATTCCTGGGAATATGCCAGGCAAGAGCATTGCGGTGCATCCATCTCCATCGCGCGGGATGTGTGTTGGGTGGCGAGCTCCGGATGGGATGCGAATTCAGACGCAAGCTCGAATACGCCATGCCCACACGGATTGCGGCAATGGAATTGCTTGGCGACTTGAATATCGCCGAGGAGCGGTTCAGCAAGTGCTTGGTGCTGGATTTTCGAATGGGGGGCAGGATGTTCCGATCGGTCCATTTGCGGGATTGCGACTCAGGGCCAACGAGGAAATCGTTTTGGTTATCGAGCCACGCGATGCGAATCATTCGTGCGATTTGACGAATATCGATTTAACCGTAACGAGCGATAAGGAGACTTGGAATCTCACCGAGCAACTCCATCCAAATCTTCTTGAGGGCAATCCGCATGCGGATGCCAAGGGTCGTCCGGATGTTTGGTCGTTTTTTACCGAGCCTGCTCGGGGTGTTTCGGCGAGTTCTGGGTCTCAATCGATGTTGGCATCGGGTTCGCTGCTAGCGAACTGGCTTCACGAATCCGATCCTAACAAACGGGCGGAATTGGCTCAGGGTATTGAAGCGATTTTAGTCGCTTCGGATGCGAAGCCTGCGGTCAACGCAGAGCAACCCGATGCCGTCATGGCCAGGGAATTGCTTTCGGCTACGGGTCCGTTTTTCCGAGCTGCGATGAGCATGGCATCGCAGGGTAATACCGTATCGCAAGGTAAGCCCGCATCGCAGGGGAGCGAAGGTGGAGCCGCTGGTGGATCTGTTGGAGGAAGCGAAAACGATATTTATGGGATCTCTGAAGGGCGGTTTGGGACGAGTGGGATTGAAGGTGCAGTGGATTCCAAACCTGCCGTTGGGGCTAGCGAGATGCTGGTGAGAGCACCTGCGGTTTTCGAGATCAAACTACCAGCGTGGCTTGCCAATGGAACGGAGCTTGTCGCAAGTGCGATGCTTCATCCGACGGCGGGTAAAGATGGTAGTGTGCAAGTAGTTCTCAGCGGAACGAGACCGACGGAATCGACGCAGCCGATTCCGAAGACATCGATTGATGCGAAGGATCCGAATTGGACAAATGTGTCTCGACAGTTGAACGTAGCGAGTCCGATTCTCGTGTCGGCGGGTAGTGGAGCTGAGACCCGGACTCGCGAGGGTTTCGATCGATTCCGAGAGTTGTTTCCGATCGCGTTGTGTTACAGCAAAATAGTTCCGGTGGACGAAGTGGTTACGTTAACCCTTTTCTATCGTGAGGATGATGCGCTTCGGCGATTGATGCTAGACGAAGGGCAGGCGCGGGATCTTGATCGACTCTGGAGTGAACTTCACTTTGTGAGTCAAGATGCATTGAAGTCGGTTGATGCTTATGAGCAGCTTTGGCAGTTTGCAACGCAGGACGCGGATCCGAGTGCATTTGAGCCGTTGCGTGAGCCGATCAAACAAGCTGCCGAGGTGTTCCGCAAGTCGATGCGTGAAGCGGAGCCGGTACAATTGCAAGCGGTGATCGATTTTGCTCAGCGGGCTTATCGGCAGCCATTAAACGAAACACAGCGATCCACGTTGAGAAATCTTTATGCTCAGTTGCGAGGTTCCGATACGGGGCATGAGGAAGCGATTCGATTGTTGATCGCCAGGGTGCTGGTGGCTCCGGAGTTTCTTTATCGTACGGAGGTTCCCAAAGCGGATTCTGCTGAGTCGAGCGACATAACAACGATCGAGCTTGCGAATCGTTTGAGTTATTTCCTTTGGGCCTCGACACCCGATGATGCTTTGATGCGGGTAGCACTTGATGGTTCGTTGAGAGAGCCGCAGGTGCTCAAGGGTCAGGTTCAGCGGATGCTCAAGGATCCGAAGTCGGAGAGAATGGCCGTTGAGTTTGGTACCATGTGGTTGCATATCCGTGATTTGGATCAGCTCGACGAGAAGAGCGAAACACATTTTCCTGAGTTTCGTGAGATTCGACATGATCTTTATCGAGAGTCGGTGATGTTGCTCACCGATGCATTGGCAAGCGACAGGTCGATACTGGATCTTCTTTCGGGGGATTACACTTTTTTGAATGAGCGGCTCGCTCGTTTTTATGGGATTGAGAACGTGACGGGAGATCAGTGGCGACGCGTTGAAGGTGTTCGCAAGTATGGACGGGGCGGTGTGCTTACCCTTGGGGCGACGTTGGCCAAGCAATCGGGTGCATCGCGCACTAGTCCGATTCTCAGGGGGAATTGGTTATGCGAAGTGATTTTGGGAGAGAAGTTACCCAAGCCGCCGAAGAATGTGCCGGTTCTTTCCGAGTTACCTCCCGAGGGGATGACCGAGAGAGAGTTGACTGAGTTGCATAGCAGCGAGGAGTCGTGTGCGAAGTGCCATCGCAGGATTGACCCTTATGGCTTTTCGCTTGAGAACTACGATGCGATTGGACGATATCGAAGCGTGGATACAGCGGGTCATCCGATCGACGCGAAAACGAAGTTACCTGATGGTCATGAGCTCAGCAATGCAATAGATCTTTTGGCTTACATCGAAGCGAACCGTCGCGACGACTTCGTCAAGCAGTTCAATCGCAAACTGCTTGGGTATGCCCTTGGTCGATCGGTTCAGCTTTCCGATGAGCCGATGTTGCGGGGCATTCATCAATCGCAGCAAAAAAATGGTTACAGTCTTGGAGATACCATATTTGAGATTGTGACCAGTAAGCCTTTTCAGCAGATTCGCGGCAGAGAATACCGCGATGAGTCCAGTCATCAGTAATCGAATCCGTTTTACGGCATTGTTTTTACAGTGTTGTTTTTACGGTGCTGTTTTTTCTAAGCTAATTTTTCCGAGCCAATTGAATTTCCCAAATAGGGGTTAAGAGATGAATACCAACCGAGCGCTAGCCAGTCGGCAAGAGTTAGTGAAAGCCGACAGACGGCAACGAGATATGGGAGCTTTCTCGCGCAGGAAGCTTCTGCGGGGGCTTGGGGTATCGATGGCGTTGCCATGGATGGAATCGTTGAATGTGTGGGGTTCTGAAGAGGGCGCAGTTTCCAAATCGGATGGAGTAGTGCAGGCTCCTGTTCGGTTGGCGGTCCTCTTTGCGGGGAATGGTTTCCATGGTGGTGAGTGGTGGGCGAAGGAGGAGCAGGGTGAGCTACAGCTCGGCCGAGTGCTTGCGCCATTATCCGAAGTCCGAGATAGCGTGTTGTTTATCAAGGGGTTATATAACGCCGAGGCGTTGAAGGGGAATATCCACAGTTCGCAGACAGGGAACTTGCTTTCTGGTGCTCCGTTGGCAGCGGGAGGAGAGATACGTTCTGGGACAAGCATCGATCAATTTCTAGCGCAGACGGTAGGTCGTACGACGAAGGTGCCGAGTCTGGTGTTGGGTTGTGAGAAATCCAATCCATCGGTGCATAAGAACTATTCCATGATTTACAGTTCGCACATTTCTTGGTCGAGTCCAACGACACCGACTCCGCTTGAACTGTACCCGGCGTTGGCTTTTGATCGTTTGTTCAAGGACGAGAATCATCGTGGGGATCAGAGTGTATTGGATTCGATCCTTGAGCATGCTGGAGATATTCGCCGTCAGATCAGCACGAGCGACCAACGGAAGTTTGACGAATACCTCGATTCGGTGCGTGATGTTGAGCAGCGGATTTCGAATGCAGGCAAGCGTGGTGAGTTACAGGGTTGGAAGCCGACGTTGGACAAGCCGAACATCGACCGTCCTGCGGATGGTATTCCGCAAGATATTTCTGAGCATATGCGATTGATGTGCGACATCCTCGTCTTAGGATTTCAAACCGACACGACTCGGATTTCGACGTTGAAGCTCAACAATGATCATTCTTCGTTGCGATTCCCGCATCTTGGTGTTGATTACATGATTCACCATTTGTTGTCCCATGCTGATACAGAGGATTGGCTCAAGGTCAATCAGTTCTTCCTTGAGCAGATGGGTTATATTGCCAGGAAGTTGCAGGCGATCAACGAAGGTGAGAGGACCGCATTGGACAACTCGATGATTATGCTTTGTTCAAGCATGATGACCGGTAGTCACGATGCATCTCAGTTACCTGTGGTGATGGTCGGTAAGGGGGGTGGCAAGATCAAGACGGGTCGGGTGTTGGATTACCGTCAGTCGTCTGAGCGGCAGATGTGTCGGCTGTATCTCTCAATGATGCAGAAGATGGGGATTGAGCAGCAGGCCTTTGGTGATGCGAGCAGTCCGTTAGCGGAAGTTTAGAGATAGGAGAGGGGTGCGTGCTTTCAGTACGTAACCCCTGCCGGATTGACGGTCACTGAGAATTGTTGGTTGAGATAGTATTCACGTTGAAGGAATAGAGACAAGAAGTTATGGTCAAGCTCGGCGCGCACATGAGCATTGCGGGAGGATATTACAAGGCGATTGACGCTGCTGCTGAGTTCGAGATGGATGTGGTTCAGCTATTTACGAAGAACAACAACCAGTGGGCAGCCAAGCCTATTTCGGATCAGGAAGTCGCTTTGTTTTCGGATCGGTTGCGCGATACCGGGGTATCGAATCCTCTGTCACATGCTTCTTACCTGATCAATCTTGCTTCACCGAAGGATGAATTGTGGAACAAGAGTATCGATGGGATGAGTATTGAGTGGCAGCGAGCCGAGCAGTTGGGGCTCGATGGTGTTGTCATGCATCCGGGAGCTTTTGTTGAATCGACACCTGAGCAGGGGATGCAGCGAATCGTCGATGCGATCGTAGAGATTTCACGCAGAGTCGAAGCGAAAAAGTCTTGGTTGTTGTTGGAGAATACAGCAGGCCAAGGATCTTGTCTTGGTTGGAGCATGGAGCAGCTTGCGTGGCTGTTGGAGCGCACAGGGGAATCGATGCGAGTGGGAGTTTGTCTCGATACTTGTCACGCACATGCGGCTGGATATGACTTCTCGACTGAGAGTGGTTTCAAGGCTTGGGAGCGCGAAGCGAAGAAGTTAGGTGTTTTGGACGCGATCCGAGCGCTTCATTTGAATGACAGCAAGAAGGGTTGTGGATCGCGTGTCGATAGGCACGAGCACATTGGTCTTGGCACGATCGGTTTAGAGGGGTTTGAGCGAGTATTGAAGAACAAGGTGCTCAAGCAGTGGCCGATGTATTTAGAGACCGACAAGGGGCTCAACGACGATGAGGAAGATTGGGATGCGGTGAATATGCGAGTGCTGCGGGGATTGGCGAGCTAATCGGTTGTCGATACGAGCGATCTTGCGGTGTCACAAGCGGCTTGCCAATGCGTTTCGTCTTCGAAACCTTCGCGGTGGAACACCAACTTCAGGTCGTGCAGTCGGAAGGTAATGTAGTTTGGTTCGACGAGAACGGATTCCAAGTAGCGGGTGGGGATTCGCGTCCAGTGTTGAAAGTCGGAAACGAACAGAGTGTCTTGGTTAAACCAGCGGATTTCTGGCCATGCTGCGTCTAGTGTTTGGATTCCGCGGGGGGGTGCTTGGACTGATTTGCGGTAGGGAGCGCGCCGGGGATCTTGGAAGTCCCATTTCGCAAGAAGTTTAGCGCGAGTAAAGCGGGTGGTTTCGAGCAGTATCCAGGGGACGAGGGCCAGGGCACCGATTGCCCAGGTGGGCTGGGACTTTCTCGGAAATTGTTCGAAGAGGGTGGCCCAAACCGCAAGTACCAGAACGACGAGGATTATATGTGAGCTTGGACGCCAGTGAGTCGCACGGTAACGATCCATTAACGAGAGGCTCTTGTTGGGGCTTAGTATCGAGACCCAAGCATCTGTGGGTGGGGCTTCGGCGATCAGAGGGATATAAGTGCGATTGGTGACGTAATCATCGAGCAATTCACGCCATTGGGATTCGAAGAAGCAAGTGCTTGGGACCATCGCAAGTGGCGATGGAGAGGATGGGGATGGGTAGACCAGCATGCCGCTGCCCGGGTCATCCATAAAGGAGCGGGTAGTGGTTTGCATGCAGAAATCGTTATGCCAAACAGTCCACCTTCCCCCTGAGACAACACCGTGGGTCGGGCCGATGAGCCAAGGGCGAATGCGGGTCAGTTTCTCGACTTTCCCTGTTCCTAGAAGTTTTCGGTACATTCCTAGGATGACCAGCAGAGCGATGATGGCGGCGAGCAGCGGGCCGATGATGCCGACAATCATGTAGAATGGGAACCCCCAGATGAATGCAGAGATCAAGACTAGTGGGAGCAAGCATCCGAATTGGGTGGGATTATGGTAGAACTTTCGGATCTGCTTGGCATCTAATGTCCCGTTAAATTCCACGACAAGAGGCCGGAGGTTATTCGGGGCGGATGTGGTACTTTCCTCAGAAACACTGACTTTCCATGGATTGGCTTCCCATGTATTGGATGAATGCTGGGATGCAGGTTTAGGCGACTGGTTCGATGAAGCCATGTGTCGAGCGGTAGGTTTTCTGATGAAGATTTAGTACAATTGAATTCTATGAGCAATTCTAGCCAACAAACACTCCCCGTACCAATTCGGCAGAAACTTGGGGAACTTCGAAGTCTCATCAGCCGACTGATTGCTACCCAGGGAGCTGTGGTACTAGCATGTTGGTTGATTGGATCGTTTTTGCTTTTTGGCTTGATCGATTATCTTCCGACTCGGTTCGGTTCAGACGAATCACCGAGAATTGTTCGGATAGTCATGTTAGGGCTGATCGCAGCTGGAACGATATGGATATTGGTTCACTTTTATTGGAACCGTTGGATGGTCCATTGGACTGATTCTTCGTTAGCGTTGGTGATCGAGAAGCAGCATCCGGAATTTCAAAGCACGTTGATAACAACGGTGCAGGCTAGGGGGGCAGAAGCGAAGGGGCTTGGGTCGAAGTCGAAGGACTTCGAGGAGATCGAGCATCCGAATCGTCCGGGAATGATCGAGCTTGCGGCCCGCAAGGCGGTCGATTTGATTCAGAAGATTGATGTGAATTCGCTGGTTCGGTTCGCGACCTTGCAGCGTGAATTAGGTCTCTTTGCTGCACTTCTGACATTGGTGACAGCCGGTTGGATGCTTGCTCCTGACTACCTCAAGCACTGGACGAAGCGACTTTACAGTTTGTCGGATCAGCCGTGGCCTAGACGAACGACGTTGGGGCTTGTCGGAGTCGAGTTGGATGTACCGTCCTTTACTAGTACCCCGAAACGAGACAAGTATTTGGTTTCGTTTCAGGATGGAAAGGTATCGGTACCGAAGGGAGCATCGCTGAAGTTGCGAACGACGGCCAAGGATCTTTTGGCGGCACCTTATGACAAGTGTTCATTCCAGTATCGCGATCGATCTGGGAATCGTGGGCGAGCGAGTATGCTCAGTTATTCTACGTCGAATCCAAAGGAGTTCAGTTTAGATGGCCCTCCCTTGGAAGCCATCAACGATTCGCTTTGGTTTACACTTTCGGGTGGGGATGCGCGATTAGCAAACCTTCAAATTGAAACGGTCGATGCGCCGTTTGTGGTTTCGACCGATGTGGATGTAGCTTATCCGGAGTATTTGCAGCGATCGACAAAGACCACTTGGGGGAACGAACGGTTACCTTACCGCAATGGCATGCGGCTTCCTCAAGCCACGGATGTATCGCTGTGGGTGCGAGCTAATAAGCCGATTTCGCGTTGCGATATCCAACGTACTGTATCGCAAGTTGCTACTGCGAGTTCGGGGCAAGTTGCGGCTGGTTCGGATGTTGTTCCTGTGCGTCCGGAGTACAGCATTGAGTTCGATAAGCCTGCTTCGGAGTTTCCGGTTCCGCTTGGATTACTTGAGGATAATCTCTTCATCGAGCTTCGGCTGTGGGATGATCAAGGTTTGTGTGCGACGCGGGTACAGCAGTTTGTCATCGCGAGCATTGTCGACACTCCACCGGAGATAGATTTGAAGCTTGAGGGGATCGGTTCGGCGATCACGGAAAATGCGATGATACCGATTCGCAGTAAAGTCAAAGACGATTACGACTTGAATCAGGTTTGGGTGGAGTCGATCATCGACGAGCAGCCACTTACGCGTGTGGACGTGCAGGTTACACCGCAGGGTGACGCGGACTTGGATGTTGATTTGAAGGCGTTGCGCGATGCGGGCCAAAGTGTTCCGAGCGTTGGATCAACCCTTGCACTGCTTGTTGCGGCTTCGGATTTCATGCCGCCGGTTAGTGTTGATGGAGGGGTTGGGGAAGCAAAACCGCATACCGGTCGCTCGACCCCGATTCAACTAAGTGTAGTGACGGTCGATCAGTTTTTGGTATTGATTGATCGGCGGGAAGCAGCGATGCGTCGACGGCTTGAGCAAATCATCAGCGAGCTTGGACAGTTACGGGACTTGTTGGTGTTAACGAACAAGAACAATACGGAATCGACCTCTGCTCAATCACAGAAGTCAGCTTCTGAATCAACCGGTGATAGCGGCGGTGGTTCTGCGGTGGTTGAAGAGAGTGAAGGATCGAAGGAGTCCGATATAGAGCGTCGAGGGCGACTATTGTTGTTGCGAGCTCAGCAGGCTTCTGCGCAGGCGAGCAAGTCCGAGAGTGAGCTCAAGGGCGTTCTCAATGAGATTTCGCAGTTGGTAGCTGAATTGATCAACAATCGAATCGACAGCAAGGATCGCCGGGAGCGGCTTGAGGAGAAGATCAAGATTCCATTGAGCAGCCTTATGGAAGCGCAGTGGCAACCTTTTTCTAATGAGATAAATGGGCTTGAGCCTGCGGCAGCGAAGGCGACAGCAGAAGAGTTTTCGGGTCGGATTGAGAAGCTCATTGGGCAAAACAACGAGATCATCGTTGCTTTGAATTCCATTCTTGCCGACATGATTGAACTTCAGGACCTCAATGAAATAATCGATCGTGTTCGTGGTCTGCTCGATGAGCAGTCGAAGTTGCTTGATCGGTCCAAGGAAGAGCAAAAGAAGAGTGTGCTCGATTTGCTCAAATAGGTGCTCCGAGTGCGTTGCTTCGGGTTCGTTGATTGCAGAGTTGAATTTCGTTCTATAGGCGCATCGAAAATGATCCAGCAATATCGGTCGGTAGTTACTCTGCTTGGGCGTTTTTCATGCTGTTCTTGGGTTTTAGCCGGTTGGTTATCGCTAAGCTGTTTGTTGTTCGACGGTGTTGGGCAGTGGAGCATCGTTGGGCATGCGGTGTTGGGGCAGGATGCGGCAGCGAAGTCGCCATCGGGGGCTCAATCTGGGGCGCAATCGGGAGAGAAACCTACAGATCAATTGAAGTTGCAGCAAACGCAACTTGCTACTCAATATGCGAACCTCGAAGAGGTGTTTTTGCGGATGAGTGAGATCGAGGCGGCGACGAACCCGACGCGAGCTGGATTGTTGCTTCAAGCTGCCCAGATGAGCAAGCAGTTAGCGACACAGCAGCGCATGTTGCAAGCGAGTGATTTGTTGGGCAAGGGTCAGTATTCGCGTGCGATTCCGGAGCAGGAAGCCAGTCGGGAGAATCTTAAAAAGCTTTTGGAGCTTTTGCAGAGTGAGAATCGTTCCTCGAGGGTGAAGGACGAGCGAAAGCGGCTTGAGGATGTATTGAAGGATCTACGTCGGATCGAGAATATTCAGCGAGCCACCCGTGGTCGAACGGAGGCGGGGCAGGACAATCAGAGTGCGGCTAATGACCAGAAGGATTTGGATAAGCAGCTTGAGAGCGTGCAGAACGATTTGACGGAGAAGTCGGATGCGAAGAAGGACGGCAAGAAGGACGAGAAGAGCGATGGTAAGGGTGAGCCGCAATCACCGAAGGACCAGAAGGATGGGGAGCAGAAGAAGTCCGAGCAGGAGCTGAAGTCCGGCAAGGATGATAAGGGGAAGGATGACAAGTCGGCTGAGGATAAGAAGTCCGGCGGGGAGCCGAAGGCGGGTGAGGGGCAGAAGTCCAGCGAAGAGAAGAAGGCTGGAGAGGACAAGAAGGTCGGTGAGGAGAATAAGCCTGGAGAGGAGAATAAAGCTCGTGAGGAGAAGAAGGAGGGGGTAGAGAAGGAGTCCGATCCATCGATGCCTAAGGATGCATCGAAGGATGGGCAAAAGGATCCATCGGAGGGGGGCGATCAGGAGCAAAATCAGGAGCAGAGTAAAGAGCAGAGTAAGGATCAGGGCAAAGAGGGTTCAGAGGGTCAGAAGTCCGAGGATCGCAAGCCTAAGACGAAGGAAGAACAAGCGCGTCAGCGGGTAGAGCGCGCGAGGGAGCGGATGCAGAAAGCGGAGAAGGAACTCAGGGACAACAATCGCAAGGAGGCGATCGAGGAGCAGCAGAAGGCGGAGGATGAGTTACAGCAAGCCATTGCGGAGCTTGAGAAGATTCTCAAGCAGTTGCGTGAGGAGGAGATCGAGCGGACGCTTGTGGATCTTGAGACGCGACTCAAGCGGATGCTTGAGTGGGAGCGGGGTATTCGCGAGCAGACTCAGAAGCTTGCGGAGTTGACTGGTGAGGATCGTGATCGGCAGTTGGACATCCAGGCCAACAAGTTATCGACGGAGCAGTTGAAGGTTGCGATGGAGGGGCAGCGAGCGATGTTGTTGCTGAAGGACGAGGGGTCGAGTCAGGCTTTTCCGGAGGCTTTAGAGCAAGTCATCAGCGATGCTCAGATGGTGGTAAAGCGATTGAATGGAGCGGATGTATCGGCGGGTACGATAGCGATCGAAGACGAGATACTCGGTGCATTGGATGAGATGCTTCAATCGTTGCAAGAGGTTCAGAAGAAGCGAGAGGAGGAGAAGCAGAATCAGCAGCAGGGAGGTGGTCAGAGTCCGGGTGGAGGGGAGCAGGAGGAACCGTTAGTGGGCAAGATAGCAGAGTTGCGATTGATCAAGACTTTGCAGCTTCGGGTGAATCGTCGAACGGATCGGCTAGCGGATCAATCGAACAATGGCGATGACTTGGTAGGGGAAGTGGCTGATGAGAAGCTTCGAGATGAGCTTCGAGAGCTCTCGGGTCGTCAGCAGAAGATTCAAGGAGTTACGCGAGAGATTTTGTTAGAGGCTAGCAAAAAGCAGTAGGCTTGATCTTAGTGCGGTCCTGAATGTGGTGCGGTCTTGAACGTGGTGCGGTCCTCCTGGGCCGCGATTACGAGCGCAGCGAGGCGTGAAGTATTAGTGGGTTGGGCGGACAGCGGGCCGGGAGCCCCGCTCTACGATTGCCCCGCTCTACGATAGGTACAAAAAAATACTGCCATGCGGACGGACCCGCTAGGCAGTATTTTGAAGATCGAAACGCAGTGGGATAGACGAAAACCCTTTGAGCGTGATAACGTTTAGCCACTTTCACCGGGCTCTACTCCCGGCGGGTACGCTATCCCTGTACTTGCGTCCGACACTCAACTATGCCCTTTAGAACTCGATAAGCAAGCAAATCGGTCCGTTTTTTTCTTTTCTGTCAGAGAGCTTGCGTTCAAGGAATCAATTGAAACACCTCTGTGTTTCAGGCAGGCTGTAACGGCACGCAGAGCGCACAAGTCGGTTCTTTCCATGTCATTTCTCGCCGCTAGCACCTTGGAATATCTTCCCTAACCAATCAAACTATCACCGCAGATTACTTTCGCAATTTCCCCCCTCAATTCAGCACATCATGAGCGTTCCCAATCGGACAAGCTTTTTCGCCTACCTTGGCGTAGTCATATCTTTTTTGACCCTTACTCCTGAGCTATTCGCGCAGCCTTTTCCAAACCGCAAATACGGTCAAGAAGACAAGTTTCGCCAGTTGGAAGAGATTTTGCCGACGCCCAACAGTTATCGGGCTGCGAGTGGAGAGCCGGGTCCGGACTATTGGCAGCAGCGAGTCGACTACACGATCGATGTGACGCTCGATGAGAAGGAGCATCGCATTATTGGATCGGAGACGATTCGGTACCGAAATCAATCGCCGCACGCATTGCGGTATCTATGGGTGCAGCTTGATCCAAACATTTTCGCGCCGGATTCGGATGCGAACCGAATTCGTTCGGGAAGGGGGCTTGGTGGTCGGGTCTCAACAGCGGAGCTTGAGGGGCTTTACGAACGTAAGACTTTTGATGGTGGGTGCAAGATTGAATCGGTGACGGACACGCAAGGTCATCCATTGAGTACGTTCACGGTCGACACGATGATGCGAATCGACCTGAAGGAGCCGCTTTTGAGCGGTCAAGAGTATTCGATGAAGATTCAGTGGACGTATGCGATCAACAATTCCAAGTACATCGGTGGTCGGACCGGTTACGAGTACTTTGAGAAGGACGGGAATGCGATCTATGAGATTGCCCAATGGTTCCCACGTTTGGCGGCTTTTACCGATGTGACGGGTTGGCAGCACAAACAGTACCTAGGGCAAGGTGAGTTTACACTCGAGTTTGGTGATTATCTCGTGCGGATAACTGCGCCGGCGGATCATATCGTAGCGTCGACGGGTGAGTTGCAGAATCCGAATGAAGTTCTCACCCAGGTCCAACGCGATCGGCTGGCGCAAGCCCGCACGGCAGAGCGACCTGTTTTTATCGTTACACCGGATGAGGCCAAGGAGAGTGAGAAGACGAAGAGCGAGCAGACCAAGACATGGATATTCAAGGCGGAGGCGGTTCGCGATTTTGCATTTGCGACGAGTCGCAAGTTTATATGGGATGCGCAAGGGCATAACGTTAATGACAATCCCGTGATGGCGATGAGTTACTATCCGAATGAGGGAGAGCCGCTGTGGAGTCGATACTCGACGCATGCGATTATTCATACGCTGAACGTTTATAGTCGGTATACCTTTGACTATCCGTATCCGATTGCCATTAGCGTCAATGGTCCAGTTGGTGGAATGGAGTATCCGATGATTTGTTTCAACGGGCCTCGTCCACGCGAGGATGGGACTTATTCAGCGGCAACGAAGTACGCGTTGCTGACGGTGATCATCCATGAAGTTGGGCACAATTACTTCCCGATGATCGTCAACAGCGATGAGCGTCAATGGTCGTGGATGGACGAAGGCTTGAATACCTTTCTTCAGTATTTAGCGGAGCAGGAGTGGGAGAAGGACTACCCTTCGCAGCGAGGCGAACCCGAGTTGATCGTACCTTATATGCTCAGTACGACCCAAGTTCCGATTATGACCAACAGCGAATCGATCATGCAGTTCGGTCCGAATGCGTATAGCAAACCGGCGACGGCGCTGAATATTCTTCGCGAAACCGTTTTGGGTCGGGAGTTGTTTGATTTTGCGTTCAAAGAGTATGCAAGACGTTGGAAGTTCAAGCGGCCGATGCCGGCTGACTTTTTCCGGACGATGGAAGATGCTTCAGGGCGGGATCTCGACTGGTTTTGGCGTGGGTGGTTTTACACGACTGATCACTGCGACATTGCGTTGGACAAGATTGAAGTGTTCCACGTCGATCGCCGGACACCAGATGAGGTAGCGGCGGATAACAAGGCGAAGAAGGAGGGGCGATTGCCCAGTTTGTCGCAGCAACGCAACCGCGATCTGCCCAAGCGTGCGGATCAGTTCCCCGAGCTCAAGGATTTTTACAACGAGTATGATCCGAATGAAGTGACCGACGAGCAGCGCAAGGCTTATGAGAAGGCGATGAGCGAGTTGACGGAAAAAGACAAAGCGTTGCTTGAATCGACTGACCGATTTTACCGTCTTCAGTTTCGCAACGTCGGTGGGCTGGTGATGCCTGTGATCGTATTGTTGACTCTTGAGGATGGATCGACGCGCGAGGTACGGCTGCCAGCTGAGATTTGGCGAGTCGATTCGAACGTTTGCGATACGCTTGTTATCACAGAGCAGCCTGTCGTCAAATTCGAGCTTGATCCTTACCGTGAGATTGCGGACGTGAACCGCGACAACAATACCTTCCCGGTGACTCTTGAACCATCGCGTTTCCAGCTTTTCAAAGCTCAGCGACGAGGTGGGGAGGATAATCCGATGGCGAGGGCCAAGCGAGCTGAGGAAGCGAAAGCGAAGGAAGCTCAA
>Ga0114977_10001490_pt1 | contig 15361 bp, 10 predicted proteins | sample S_130805_MF_Meta_FD_87026 | JGI IMG/M metagenome (GOLD analysis project Ga0114977, IMG submission 87026) | Freshwater microbial communities from Lake Simoncouche, Canada to study carbon cycling - S_130805_MF_MetaG | ecosystem: Environmental > Aquatic > Freshwater > Lake | place: Lake...
AATCAGCGCCTCATGTCCAAGTAGAATATATTTCTCATCGGTTGAACCATCCAGATGAATGATATTGCAAGAACCCTTATCCGTTCCATACACGATTCGATCCCCTTTGGGTAAAAAACGAATACTCGTAACGCGACCACTGACTTTCCTAGAAACCGCTTTGGCTATTCCATTAATTGCTAAATCAACAAGATACAGACCCCCATCTTCGCACCCAACAACCATGTTTCGACTCCTTATGTCGATATCCGCACAGAGCGGCCGCGAAGGCAGTAAAAACGTATTCACAACCTTTTTTGTCGCCAAGTCAATCTCATTAATCTTCATATCAAGACCCACAGTAAAAAGGTGATTCTTGACCCAGAACATGGATGTGATAGACCCTGCGTGAATTGATGGTATGATTTCAGGTTTGGCCGCCAACTGTCCCACCTTAAATATCAAAATAGAATGCTGTTCATTATTCACCGCAAAACGAGAATTGTCATCGCTCACAACCAAGTTGTCGAATATGTTCGGGAATTTAGGCGATTGCATAAGTCGAGAAAAGTTCCCAATAACCGACATCGTTATCAAGCCATCGCTTCCGGCGCTCAGTAGCCAATTGGTATCGCGATATTTTACAACTTCTACTGATTTCACCGCATCATTGTGTAACGAATGAGTATACTGTGGTTTTTGCAAAAACAAATTCAGCGAGTTTATTAGCGCTTCATACAAATCAGGATCATCCACATTGCCCTTGTTCTTCTCCATGATTCGATACGATTCAAGCGCTAGGTTCGCCTTGATATTGGCATTTTCGGCCTTTGAGTCTAACAATTTTGATTTACTCGTTAAATTCTGACCCACCGCTAGCATGCGAAGTCGAGTTGCAGTCTTCTCGGCCTTAACCGACACAATTCTTAGAGAGTCCGAGGTTCCTTTGGCGATCAAAGCATTGTGCTTGTCTATTTCCGCTGCCCGTTTGGCCCGAATGGCCTCGATGGATGAAATTTCCGCCTTGTTCTTTTCTACTTCGGCCTTCTTTGAATTTTCAAGGGCATTGTTTTTCTGAATTTCCGTTTCGAATTTTTGAGCCTCGGCAATCTTTTGCTGTTGCAATGCAATTTTCTCATTCTTTTCAGCGCGGATCGATTCGCCCAGGGCAATCTTCTCTTGAATTTCGGCCTTTGACTTTTCGCCATTGGCTATTTTTGCGCTTTCTACGGATTTGGACCTCTCCAAAACCGCCCAAATACTTAAACCTGTAAGAATAACAATAAACACAGAGACCATTGCAGTGAGCAATCGCTTCTTCCTAATGGCGTCCTTTTTTTCGAAGTGACTTTGCTGAATACTTAATTCAAGGAATCGCAAGGTCAGCGAATATTGTTCGTTGTATTGACCCGCCCAGTGGATATTTGATTGCACATTTCTGCGCCAATCAATGGCCAACTGTAAATCAGGATCCCGCCACAGACCCGACATATTTCTATCGAATAAAATGGCGCTATCCGTAATCCTTTGATACATTTCAGCAGATTCAGATTCTTCACGAACCCATTCAATTAACCGCTGCCAAACGCGCATCAAAGATTCGTGTGAAATATCCAAAATCGACGTTTCGTTTAATTTCACTTGAGCCGATGGCATAATAAAACCCCTGTCGCTCCTTCTAAAGATATTGGCAATCTCAATCACCTCTTCAGGTTTGGCAACAATGATTTTACATATATCACTCACCGAGGTTGGCCTTCTGATTCCTCGATTATCAGGCCCTTTCACGGTGATTGTTTTAAACATTTGTTCGGCAATATACTTCTGCCTTTCTGATGTCAATTCGGCAAAGGCTTCTTCTGCGTGGATCGACATCGCTTGCTCCATGCCGCCCGTTTTTTCATAGTGAATTAAGTCGATGGGCGAATTTGGCTTATCCTCTACTTTCCATACTTCCCAAACTCTATTTAGGTTGTGCTGTAAAATTGGCAACTGATCGGGATTATTTCCCACTTGGTTAACCAGTTGTTTGATTAAGCGCAATGCGATTTTCCCGTCCACCATATCGATGGGTCCCTGGATTGTCTTTTCTAATTCATGCGCTTTTAATCTCGGCACCAAAAATTGGCCTTCATTGATAGCCTCCGGAAGACCATCAAATTTCTCACAATCGCCCAAAAAATCTGAGCGCACCGTAATCATCGCATAAATGGGAATATCCGTTTGCCCAATGGCCTCTAATATCAAATCAATAAAATGCTGTGGTCCCGAATTAAAGTCCAAGGCATCGTGAAATTCACTATAACGAAATAATTCTTCAAACTGATCAATCAGAATAAGCAATCTAGAACCTTCGGCCAAAAATGGTCTAACCACTTGGATCAACCCTTTTTTGCTTTTCTTTAATATCTCTAAATTTTTATCGATGTCATTTCCTGCGATTGGGTTGCTATTTGTAGACAGTTGATTCAACAATGCTAGATTCAATTCCTCAACGGGCAATTGACCAGGCCTCATCGTACAAATAATCCAATTCGCCTTTTCGTCCTTCATCAATGTTGGCAAAACACCCGCTCTCACCAACGACGATTTACCACTTCCGGAATTACCCACAACCGAAACAAAACGAGCCGTTTCCAGTTTTCGGATAATTTCTACAATATGTGTCTCGCGTCCAAAGAACAAATGATATTCATCTGAATAAAAGGGGCGCAATCCAGGAAAGGGGTTTGTCATTTGGATATCAATAAGTTAAAAAAGTTATTTGCTGTAAATGAGATTTTTTTTGAGACCATTGTGGTTAGGGCAATTCCAAATAATACATATCAATATCGCCTTTGTTCTTCGCATTGATCTTCCCTCGATACTCGCAGTTATAGGTGTCTTTAATCAACTCATAAGTACTCCCGCTTAGATTGATTTTCCCCATTTCTCCATTCGATTCCATTCGGGCGGCAACATTTACCGTATCACCCCAGATATCGTAGGCATATTTTTTCACGCCAATGATTCCCGCGATTACACCTCCAGAATTGAGTCCAATTCTAATATCGAACAACCCGCCATTTTTCTTCTTTTCAACCACAAATTCCAAAATCTCAATGGCGGCTAGAACCACTTTTAAAGCATGATCATTATTCCCAGCAGGCAAACCACAAACAGCCATATACGCATCGCCAATCGTCTTAATTTTCTCCAGCCCATGCTTCACAATAATCCGATCAAACTCGGTGAAATACTCATTGATTGCCCCTACTAAATCCTTGGCCGACAGGTGTTCGCTTATTTTCGTAAAGCCTACAAAGTCGGTAAAAATCACAGTCACCTCATCGTATTGTTTCGCTACGGCAAATCCATTTTCTTTTAGTTCAATGGCAACCTCTTCGGGCAAAATATTCAATAAAAGACTCTCCGACTTTTCCTTTTCGATTTCGATGATGCGCTTATTTTCGTTTAGCAGTTCGTACACGTTGGAGTTATCAATTGCAACGGCCAAATAAGACGCCAGCATTTTCATCACATTTAGATGATAATCAGCAAATGCATTTGAATTTTGATGATAAATCGCAATGGCTCCCACCGGTTTGTTATTAATCAGCAATGGGACGCAGATGATGGAATTGGGTGAATTGTCTTTGTAGGTTGAAACTGGATTGAAAAAGTACTGCTCAAAATCCGTAGATGCATTGATTAAAAAAATGTCTTTCTTATTTTTCAATGACCATTGTAAAATGCACTCCTTCTTTATCTCATTAATTTTATCAAAACGCTTACTGCTTAAAACGCTATACACTTCTTCCGTTTCTGAAAACACTCTATATAGTTCCAGTTCATCGATTTCGAAAGTGGACGACAAATTGCGGTAGAGCACTTGAACGATTTCTTCAATATTCAAGCTGGATGTAATTTGCTTCCCGATTTCTGTAATTGCAGAGATTTCAGACAAGGACTTTTCTGCAAATTTCAGCTGTTCATTTGCAACAACTTGTGATTCAGAAATTTTGTCGGAGTTGCTTTTCTGACCAGAGGAATAACCAATTTTCTCAATGAGGTCATTAAAATTGTTTGAAATATCCTGTAGGGACGATGTTCCCGTAAACTCTATTTTCATCACCTGTCCGCCAGAAACAGCAAGATTGATTTTATCCCGCAATTCAACAACTTTATTTTTCCTTCCAATCAATAAAAACCCAAAGATTCCTGCTAAAATGAGGAGTATGATTATTACTATTATTTCCATTTCAATCCGTTTTTATGTTGTAAAAAATGTAATCAAACTATTTCACTACCCATTTAACAGGAACTTTATAACTCAAACTGAACATCATTCCCCTGAGTTTAATATCATCACTTACGTATTGATTGGTGAATATGAAATCCGCATTGTTATATCGCTTTTCACTGTTGACTGTGGTATTGAAATAATCCACGTATGTAAGATCAAAACCAATCTTGCCTCTATTGGTTTGAAAATCTACACCCAGCCTAACCAAACCTACGGGCGATATCTTATTCCTTTCAGAAATTGTGTTCGTTGTAGACTGCAAAACCAAATCTGTTTGATTGCTTGTTAAGATGATATTGCCTTTAGAACTAGTTAAAACATTCATTCCCAATCCCAAACCACAATAAACATTCACAACCTCATTCATCTTGCGATATTTGGTCCCAACCACGGTTACCAATGCGGATTTTCGGATTTCTTTATATTGTTGATACCATCCATTGGCATCATTAATCTTATGTTCAATCGCCGAACCATTGATTAACAGATCTGAACCCACGGATACATTTGATTTTAATCGATATTCAAAAAAACCTCCATATTGATATCCGCTCGTGCGCTCGTAAGATTGGTTAGAAGTATAAACCGAATAACTCTTCATCAGCTGGGGCAAATAAGAACTACCACCAAAACTAATACCTGCATAAATTTGAGGCCTAACTACATACTTATTAATCAAATTGGTAAATTCAGTAGGATCAATGTTGGGATATTTTTGATAATCAACCCGTAATTTCAACATCTCCTTCATAAAGTAATCCGTCTTTTCTGCATTCAAAGAATACATAAAGGACAGTGCTAAAATTCGATATGCGTCAAAGGTTTGTTCCCTATTTAATAGTTTACCATGAACAACCGGTTCCAGCAACTTTATCACCTCTTCAATCTTACCTTGGTTATACAATTTGTTTGATCGAAACAATAAATCTTTGGCGTCTATCTGTGAAAATACCGCGGAATTCAAAAACATCAAGACGATGAATACGGATGACTTAATCTTCATTTTCATATCTTTTATTTTCTAATTACTTGATAATTCATATAAAAGGAATACCCCAAAGAAATGGATGCAGACCTCAGGTAAACGTTATCATCGAGATAATAAAAATCATTAGACAATTCCGTGTAATTGTAGCGATTACTTTGTTTTGTGATATTGGAAAGCGATTTGCTGAAATTCATTTTCAGAAACAAATTGCCATGTCCAACTTCATAAGATGTTGCAATTCCCGTGATTAGGCCAAACTGATACAAATTCCTGCTAGAAATAGTATTCATATTGGATAGTTTACTAATCGTATTATCTGTTAAATATGTGGAGCTGAAATCACTGCTGCTATACAATAGTCTACCTCCAAACATACCCGCTTGAAGTGTGACCTTCAATTTCTTTTGGGGTATCCAGGTGCCACTTGTGGGTCGCATTTTTTGTCCAAAAATTCTCGAGGAAAGCGCATATTCTAACATGACGGGCAGATTGAGATAATTCAATTTATTACTCACGTTTACTGACCAATTATTGAATTGATAGTCGATGTTGTATTTATTGTTCACCGAGTACAAGCCGCCTGTTAAAGAGAATTTCTCATTAAAGTGATACCCTACGGATGCCCCAAACAAATAACTATTTTTTGCCGTGTAGGTCTTGTTGTAATCTGCTACAATGTATTCTTTGGTGACAGATGGAAACGTGGAATTTGTACCCATCGAAAGAGCCAATCCAAAACTCAATTTGGGTATCAGCAATATGCTCTTCAGCAATTTTATTAATTCAATAGGGTCGTTTAACGAGCTCGGTTGATATGTAGGATTCAACTCCAACATTTCCTCGGCAGATTTTTTAGCCAGGTCATTGTTGTTCGATGCCAAATACACCATGGCTAATAACCTGTGGGCTTTCCATCGATCGCTAACGGGCGCAGATTCTTGAGAACATGGCAATGCGAGTTCAATGGCCTCAGAAAGCGAGCCTTGCTCATACAATTTATTGGCATTGAGCAAAATTTCAGAACAGTTTGAGGTTGATTGCCCAAAGGAAAACCCCAATTGAAAAATCACAAATAATACTATGACATTCTGTTTGAAACTATGAAATACTATGATATTTTTTGAAATATTCATTCCGATTAATATTTTCAGATTTTTCTATAATTGATTGGACTGCACCCCGTCAAGTTCATTTGGATCGTTAATTCAACTGCCCGTTTTTATCCGTTTTAATAACAAAAATATCACCCTCGTTTTTGCCAAATCCAAAACTCACCGTATTCCCCACAAAAACAAATGAACCATCTTTCAGTTGCTGGCTATGATTTAGCATACCGGAGTATATAGAGGTGTATAATCGAGTCCATTCAATTTGTCCATCTTTAGATACTTTACACGCAAATGCCTGCATTTTATCTGATAAAAAACAAGAGCCGCATGCGATGTAACCACCGTCCTGTGCTTTAACTAATGAATTGATTTTTGTATCGCTATTTTGTACAATCAACTTTAGCCTCCACAATACATTCAAATTCGAATCCACCGATAACAACAGTCCGTTATTCATTGCCGTTTTCTTGTCTTTCTGATCTATCAATACGGCCGTGGTATGATCGGCATTATTAACTACAAACCGAGAAGCATAGTTATCACAAATAGTATCGATTAACTCAACTTGACTCGACACAATTGCAGTATTGTCTATTTTCAATTTCATTAAGAAAGTATTCCCGCCAAAGTTGTTGTTTATCCAAACATCGCCTATGAAATAAAACGTATTGGTCTTCTCAATCGCGAATAAATGCAACCTTACAGCACGATCGATAGTTAGAGCTTTGGGCACTATGATCGATTTCAACAAATCGCCATTAGGGCTATAGGACTCCAAATAATTGTAGTATCCCCAACCTCCTCGCGCATAGGACAGATAATAATTCCCATCTTCTCCTTCGATAGGCGTTGAAAATATAGATTGATACAATTGTATCCGCTTATTGAATATCAAATTTCCATTATCATCGAATTTCCAGAACGCGCCCAATAACAATGACAGTCCTAAAAAATTTCCATCCTTTAATTTTATCACGGAAGGCAACCTCATGGAATCATCCAGTGTAGTCAACAATTCAGTATTCCCAAATTTATCTAATTTTAATACAATAGACTGATTCCCAGCCATATCCCTATTCGGTTGCGAATTGCCAAGAATCAAATAGCCACCATCTTCAGTTTGATGAATATAACTTCCGTTTTGATCACCATTGAGCGGAAACGTACGAATAAACGAATTTGATTCAATTAAGTCGCCAGGAACTTCCAATTTACAACCAACCGAGAAAACGCTCAGTGAAAATATAATTAATAAGATCCTAAATGCTTTCATGTCTTGTGGTTTTATCTGAGTTATTATTGAACAATTGCACCATCCTGATTTACATGAACATAAAACATTTTATTCCTATCTCCTTTTGAATCATAGGATATTCCTGCAATCAAATAACCCCCGTCTGAGAGTTGATGAAGACTTTTGGCGATGCAGATGGATTGATCCCCGCCAATAAAAAGTTCTTTCAATAGATTTCCATCCATATCAACTGTTAAAATGGCAATTTTTGAATTTGTAAAGCCCAGCCGACTATTATCTGTAAAATTTTCTGTACTACTCGACCCAATCAATAAGGTATTACCCTCCTTGGTTTGTTGAATATCCCACAACATCGCAGTGCCCAGCCCTTTATATTCCTGGCTCCACTGATAATCTCCAAAATCATCGGTTTTCACTAGCGACATATAGAACTTCAATGATTCTGCCACATTATTGTCCGGAGTAATGAATGAGCCAATGAGATAGCCACCATCGCTTAAATTTAGGACTTTATGTGGGGCAAACTTTCTTGTATAACTTAGAGTAAAATTCAACAAACTCAGTTGACCGCCGATATATGTCAAGTAATTTTCATTGTTTCTCAATCTAAAATCAGCAAAATTATATTTTTGATAAAAAGTAGGGTCCAATGAACTCATCGACAACTTCGCCAATAGGGGAACTTTTAAAGATGAACCAGGGACTCCCATCCATGAACTCATTTCGCCAGATAAGATTATATTGTTATCATCTGAAATTGAAACATCAGAATACATATCCCACCAGCCTGATCTATCAATATATGGGTAATAATTTATTATTTTAGAAGCATAAAAGTGATCGCGAATAATTCTACTTCCATCGCTAGGGTCAATTATAGCAACGGTCGGGTTCGATTGATTTGAAGCGTAATGATAAAATCCTGCAACAACAAAACGGTGGTCTTTAGCTTCGGCACAATGATTCAATTGAGATGATGTTGCCCCGCCGCCATTTGAATCACGCCATGAGTCATCTTTTTCCCATTCCATGATTCCGCTGGAATTGACTTTTACTAAGTACCCAGATTGCTCAAACGCAAAGACCAGCCCTATGCCCATTGAGTTGGTAGAACCCACCGCCAAATACCCTCCATCGGAAGTTTGGATTGCGTGTTCAAAGCCATCATTATTAGCCCCACCAAACGTCCTGTACCACTCCTGCTTTCCTGTGGAGTCAACCTTCATTAAAAATCCTTGCGCATTTCCCGGTATCGACTTGTCAATTCCCGAATAAATAAATCCAAAATCCGCCGTCCTTTCAATCGATAAACACTCAACGCGAGCGCTCACATTAAAACATTTGAAATTTGAACCGGATTCGTCTGATTTTTCAATCTCTAGTCGCTTTGAGCATCCGTAAAACCCGGAACTCAATAAAACGGCCAACAATAACAAGGCATTACATACCTTAATTATCTTATTAGAATAGAAATATTTTAACAATGCTTCTCCTTCAAACATCATTTTTTGATACCTCTTTTTAATGATGCTTGAAAGTCCTCGATATGTCAATTCAAACGAATATACAACTTTTTGAATTCCAATTTGTTAAACTCGTATTAAATAAAAAAATAATTCGAGAAAATGCACAAAAAAATAAATTTATTTTTTAAAACTTCTATAAACCTTCCATCCACCCATTGAGTTTATCCAATTGTTTATGTCGGTAAATGAATCATCTATTTTTTTCATCGGACGATAATTCAAATTTTCTTGTGCATCAGAGATATCTAACAATGCGATTTTCGTCAACTGGTCTGAACCAAAGCGGCTTAAGTTGCTATGAAAACCGAAAATTTCATTTAATTGAACAGCGCTTTCCCAAATAAATTTTGGGATTTTCATAGTACTGAGTTCCATTCCCGTAGCCGCACCAATTAAATTGGGCAGCTCGATTGATAAATCATAAGCGAATTCATCCGCAATATTGTATGTCCCTTGCTTCAATGGATTTTGAATACATAAATCAACAGCATGAATAAAATTTTCTATGTGTGTCAGTGAGATGAATTTTGTGATGTGTTTTGGTATGATAATTTTCTCTCCTTTTACCAGATTTAACAATCTAGGCAGAATTAATCTGTCATGCACTCCATATACAGATCGTGGACGCAAAATGAACTTTGTGTTCAGATTTTCACAATCCAAGATTAGCCGTTCTGCCAATAATTTTGATCGGCCATAATTTGACAAGGAAAACACTTCGTTGTTCGTATCCCCTTCTTTGGCTGGGTACTCATTAAATCGATATACCGACGAGGTTGAAACATATATAAATATTGGATTACCATGAAGTGCATTCAATAAATTCTGTGTTGCGGTTACATTATTATCGAAAAAATCAGAAAATTGACCTTTGTCAGCAGCCAATGCTGCACTATGGAGCACTACATCCGCCTTTAATTCATGAACACAAGAGAAACGCAAATCCCAACAGATATATTCAATCTTCTCTACAACTAAATCTGACGGATTTTGTTGCCGTCCAATTCCAATTATTTCACATCCTTTTTTTGCAAAGTAATTGGCAATTTGGCTACCAATGAATCCATTTACTCCTGTGATTAAAATTCTCATAAGCCATTATCCTTGATGTAAGAAATTATTTGTGTTCGATCAATCTTATCCTGCCGACCTTTTCTAGGTATGTCCATTTTGAACACGACATCTGGAAGTGCTTGCCTATCGATACTAAAGCGTCCACTTTTGAGTAATTCATGTAAACCATTAACATTCTCATCGAGCGTTTCAATTGCCAAATAAACCTTCTCATCATGAATATTTTCATCATATATTCCTACCATGGCGGCTTCATTCACCCCTGGGATCTTCTTTATTGTTCCTTCATACAATGCAGGATAAATATTGAAATCCCCACGGATAATCATTTCTTTTTTCCTCCCTTTCAAAATCAGATATTTATTATCATCAATAAATCCTAAATCACCGGTCTCGTGCCATTCATTTCTCGATTCAAGATGCAAATACCTAGTATAAATCTGTTTTGACTTTACCCATATTTCACCATCAGGCTCAATTTTCACATCAACCCCATCTATGATAACACCCAGCAAATCGCCATCCGCCAGATATTCTGCCTTCTCCCGACCATCTGCAATAGCAACCAATAAATGCTCTGTCATACCATAAGTACATGTAATTTTTGTATGATTAGGCAAAACAGAAATGAGTCGTTTCAAAAACCCTTGGTGAACTGGAGCGGAGCCCAACATCAAATGCTTTATACTTTTAGGGAACAAGCATTGATTTACCTCGCAGTGCAATATTAGAGGCAACATTTCGCTTGGCGGACCAAACATTATATTTATCTGATTCTCTGTCAACCACGCCAATTTCCGTTTCGCGTTCATTCGTACAGGCATGATTTTAACGTTCAAACCGGAGGCAATCCCCAAGAGCATGAAATGCGGCAAATATGTACCCACAACATCATTTAAGTCCCCATTGATAATTTCTTTCAACAATTGAATTGTAGTTGATAAACTCAAATCAGAGTGCAATACCCCCTTCGGCACATCCAATGTTCCTGATGTGTAAACTATAACATTATCAAAGGGCTCCGTATTATTCACCCATAATACCTCATCATCATATGTTTTTTTGAGTTGCCCAAACTGTAAAGCCGGTTTTTTTGTAGGAATAGCGGGCCCCACTTTAATCACTCTTGCACTCAGCGACAAATGAATTTCAGGGATTGAATTACGAAATTTGACTATTAATTTCTTTAACATCGGCCAATCCTCCAAAAACAACAATCTACTGTCTACAAACATCCATGACGGTGACAACTGCTTCATCTTAGCCGTGTAGTTCTCTCTACCCATTTCAGGATCAATGATTGCGATTTTTGCTCTTAATAAAAGTAATGCGTAAAAGATCTCTAGAAACTCAAATCCAGGGGCAACAACCATGGCTACAACATCATTTTCCCTAAATCCATTCTTCAACAAATTCACAGCAACTGACTGACTGCTTCGAAACAACTCACTCGCTGTTAAGCTTCTGCTTTTCGATATAAAAACAGTTTTATTTGGATTGTTTTTCACCAAACTTTCAAGAGGTTCGATTAAAACACCACGATTTAATTTTATTACCATACCACTAGTTGAATTGAAATACTGATGCCCGCAGCCAAGCCAATCAACATGATCTTATCTCCCTTTTTTAATAGCCCGCAATCTACAGCCTCACTTAATGCAAATGGAATTGACGCAGAAGCCAAATTCCCGTGATTTTTTATAACATTAAAAAACTTCGCCGTTTTTACATTCATAGATTTCGCAACCAAATCAAATGTACTTTCAGAAACATGATGCATAAAATAGTGATCAATATCATCTATTTTCCAATCTACTTGAGAAAGACATCGTTCAACAATTTTATCTTTTTTCACTAAGAATATGTCACGCAATTCTTTGGTTTTACCTTCAAAATAAACTTTTGAGCCATCATGCGGATGCATAGAACCACCTCCTGGCACTGTGCATAATGGCCAATGTTCACCGTATGTTTCAAATAAATGTGCGTAAATACCACTTTCATCATCTGAAGCCTCTATTAGCGCCGCAGCTCCACCATCGCCCATACTCAAACATGCAAATCTTTTAGCAAGGTCTTTCTTGTCGTCCAGATTGAGTTTGATAATTGAACTCAATTTCTCACCAGAGGCGATTAGAATTTTGCTGTATTGACCTGCCTTAATCAATGAATCAGCCAATTGAAGGGCATTTACAAAACTATTACAAGCGTTTTTAACGTCAAATGTCGGACAACAAATGTTCAATTTTGCTTGTACAATATTTGATGTCGCCGGCTCAATCAAATCACTACTACCCGCGGCAAAAATCAAACAATCAACGGTACCCTTGTCGATTTTCTGCAGAATTTTCTGCGCAGCCCCAACTGCAAGATCTGAAGCTTGCATATCCTCGTCTGCGAATCTCCGTTCGGCGATGCCAAACTTTTGTTCAAGGATTTTATGGGGAATATTCAAACCTTGACTCCTAACAATTTCCTCAATTTGGGCACTTGAAACTATTTTTGAAGGCAGAAAATTCGCGATATGTGTTATTTTACTTCTCATGAATTTTAAATTTTAGCTTTTAAAATGATTTTCCAAAAAAAACGTGTGAATCCATTCATCAAACCTATTGAATTCGCATACTGCATTGAATCTGCCACACAGTACTCACCAAATAAACGACGATAATTCTTCTGGGCAATCCTGTGAAATAATTTGGGATTTGGCAACCCTACTTCTTCAAAAAAAAACAACTTAATATATTGGGTTCGCATAAACCAAATGGTTAATGCCATATATACGCTTAGAATCGACCTTGTAGCAATACTTTTTTTTGTAATAAATTGATCGATACAAATTTTTTGGAACGCCATATGCCGACCCTCTTCAATACTATGTAATTCACAGGCCTTATGTAAAATTTCAGAGACTTTTGAATCTCTTCTCAAATGCCTACCATACATATCCGAAACCTGCTCAATAGCCAAAATGGCCACGAATTTTGTCTGAGCACTGAATACCTTTGTGTAAAATTTCGCTGTCCAATAGTGAAATTTAGAATACCGTCTTGATTCTACACCGATGTTTTCAATAATTCTAGTGAACATTTTTTGATGTCGATATTCCTCTATGCTCATATTAACGAGATACTTACCAATTTCAGAATTGGGCATGTGCTCAAACAGCATTTCATTAAAAACGAGACACGCCATAGATTCAGACCACGCGTAAACCGACATAACCTGAGACAATTCCCACTTTTGTAATTCTCTAATTTGAGTAATCGAAAGTGTAGAAATTAAATCTGTTTGATAAAGAGAGAATAAATGATTTGGCATTATTGCCAATGCGTCCTCAATCTTCAAATCCCATGGGATATAGGTATCAGGGTCAAGTGCATTTGATTGACTTAAATGATTTAACCTCTCTATTTTTATCTGAGATTCTCTATTTATCACGTTGCAAGATAAAATGAATTATAAGTCTTCAGAATTGCATTTTACGGATTACCACAACATTGACTTTCTCATTTTACGGATTATCGCAAATTATTTGCGATTTTCCTTAAAAATATTGAAGACAATTGCAATTTTCCGTTTTTTATACTTCACAACTCGACTTAGTGTTGAACTATGAAAAAAATGCTTTTCAACTTTGTGGTGGCTTTAATATTATTTCAAAGTTGTACAATTACACCAAGGTTTCATTCCATTGGATATCAAATTGAATGGCGTGCAAATCGGCTAAAACACGAAAAGAATGAGCGGAATACCTCAATCGCGGCAAGGGGGAATGAGATCAGGGATTTGCATAAAACGGCCCTTTCAAGTGCGAAGAATCTTGAAGCGCCAGAAGAATTAGGTAATTACAACTTGGTGGAATCTGCAAAAACAGAACACCGTACTGCACAAACCACGAACAATTGCAAAGAGAAAAACAGAATACATCCATCGGTATTCCGACTCACTCCATCATCAGAAAAAACCCTGTTCATGGTTCATCCAACGACGACAAAACTCCAAAATAAGCACAATGTCAATCAGTTGCAATCATCACCTGACGATCCATGGAAGACAATTCTTGCTATTTTAGGAATCATCCTAACAATTTTTGGCGGTGGGAGTAGTTATGATGGCGGTGGTGGCGGTGGTGGAATTGATATTGATTGGACGGCATTTTTCGCCATAGCTTCAATCGTTATTGCAACAACTGGCCTAGTTTTACTTATCGCAATGAAATCTTCAATGAGTCTAATGTCTATCAAGGCGATGGTACTATTTTTCACCTTATTCGATTTACCTTTCAGTGTGATTGGATTTATAAAATCAATAAACAACTATTACGACGTGGGCAAATATTTAACTATTGCATCATGGGTGTTTTCAGCCGCCATGTTGATTATTGGTTTACTTTAATTAGAAATTTAGCTACGAAAAAACTAAAGTTGTGTAAATTGCCAAAACATGGCGGCAGAACTATTAGATAGAATCAACAACTCAGAGAAATCACTGGGATTCCTTTTCACCAAGCGCGATAATACCCACCTTCTAGAGCTGTGTGACTATATCGATTCCAACGATATGGATCAGTTGCGCAAAGCCGAGATTCTTGACATCGACAGTCGATGCGCTGAAGACAGCGAAGTAATCATCAACAATAAAAGACTCGTTTACCAAGCCATCAAAAGTTGGGTAAAGCACAATGGCGCCCTATTTCTTCCAATGACAAGGTTGGGGATTGTGAAAGAGTTGCTCAGCATCGACAATGCCTATGAATTGAGCGATAAAACAACAAACCACGAAATCGTTCAAGTCCAAGCGCAGGCCCTCATGAAAGATGGCGATTTGGACGCCCAAGACCTTCAAACCATCACCCTAACCATTACCCATTTATTGATTGCACCGCAAGAAATGCAACCCTATTGGGCGAGCGCGGCCGGCCCTCATTATAACGATTGGGTCAATAACATCAATAAGCAGGAAGTCACATTAGACCAAGCGCAAAAAGTTTCGCGTTACGGGATGTTGCTGGCACTTTGCATGCTCGATACCGACACCGGCAATGTAGAACATTTCTATAAAACCGTAAATCAACGACTACAGCGCAAGGGCGAAGACCTCAACCCGTTTTACCTTTGGCTGGGATTTAAGTCGTTCACGGGC
>Ga0114977_10001492_pt1 | contig 15350 bp, 38 predicted proteins | sample S_130805_MF_Meta_FD_87026 | JGI IMG/M metagenome (GOLD analysis project Ga0114977, IMG submission 87026) | Freshwater microbial communities from Lake Simoncouche, Canada to study carbon cycling - S_130805_MF_MetaG | ecosystem: Environmental > Aquatic > Freshwater > Lake | place: Lake...
TATAAATAAGCGTAAAATGGAAGAAGAAAGTACTAAATAATAGTATAGTGCGAAAATTGCAGTGCGGCGGCAGAGAGAAGCATATTTATTACTTATTTAAGATAGCTAGATTAAACCTTTGATATATCTATGTGAGCTAATAACACAAGCAACCTGATTCAAAGATAGGTCTATATCTATATCTTCTATAGAGTTAAATAGCACTGGATTCTTTCTTGTAGCAAATGCTTGCTTTCTGGAATCTTCGAGCAAATGCTCAAATTCCTCTTCTGTCTTTCCACCCGCCAAAAATTTAGATCTAAACTCTTCAATTTCTTCTTTCCTTGTATTAGATATGAATTGTCTGACATAGTACTTAGAATTATTTTTTCCTATTGGTTTCACTCCATGATATAAATCAACTGGGAATATCATTCCGTCTCCAGCTTCCATTTTATATTCAAAGTAATCTTCAACCATCCAAGCTTCTTCTGTTTTGCCAGTTTTAGAATCAACATATGAGACTCTATCTGTATCCTGATGCTTAAAGAAAAGAATTTCTCCACCTTCGTAGTCATCATTAAGATAAATATTAAAATTAAACATATGATTTACAAGTAAACCAAAATATGGTGTAGTATCCTGATGAATATGCATCTGCCAATCTTTATGAGTATTCTTATTTGTTTCAAATAGAACTAAGTCTGCCATCTCAAATGTATGATCCCCATTTGCATGCCTATCTTTTAATTCTTCTAGTGAAGTTGGATAATCTTCTGGGAAGCCGTTTCTCTCAAAGAATGAATCACCCTTAAAGTGATCTTTATATACCTCTAGTACGTTAAAAAATACATCTAGGCACTCTTTTTGAAGTTCCGCCCCATATGCATCACTTGTTTTATAGTCATCGCTAAGATTTGGATAAGCTTTTGCATAATTGCCCCAAGGTTGCCAGTCATGCCATATGTCTTTTCCAAAGTATGGATCATCGTTGGTTTTAGAATCAAGAATAAATTCATAAGTCTTTTTAGGGTCTTTTAGAACATTCTTAAATAAGAGTATTCCGTTGCCTAAATCTATTGGGGTAAGTTTCATTTGGTTTCCTTTGACATTCTAATTATATACCATATATATTCTAGTTGACTAGTATTTTAGATATTACTAAATGTTAATAAAATTTTATTTTTCTATTATATATATTATTTATTTGTTTTTACTGGATACTTCCAGATTTTAAGCATACAACCCCTATACCCCTAAATGAATTCTTTAAGGAACCCCGAAATTGTCCATTTATAAGATAGCAATTCATCGGTTATAGCAGTTGCTTTTATTTGACACTTCCGTCATCATCGCACTTGGAGTTTAACCCCTTGATATTATCTCCGAAAACTTTCCAAGGTTAGAAGTATAACATTATCTTTTCATGTAGTCAAGACTTACAAGATTTTTTATGATTAGCAAGTGTGATATATGCAAAAGCAGATCTTACTTCTAGCTCCCGCTCACATTTATCACATATAACGATTCTACTTGAGGCCATGTTAGATATTGTAGCAGTATCGTATAATTGCAGTCAACTGTTATTAATATTCATAGCATAGTTTATTAAAAATCCATATAATTTTATATAATATTTTAACTGTAAAGAATCTGCTTGTTGTGTCATATCAGGAGTGGGTTTTTTAAAGCCCAGGATTCCACAAATATCTTCTTGACTAATAATATTTAAGTTATAGGCTAACTTTAGAAAACGTAAGCGTTCTAAAAAAAGATCATTCTGTTCTTTTCTTTCTATGTAAGAATAATCGTCATGCTCTCCTGGGAACATCATTAAAGTTTCATTAAATTGAACTAATGGTTCAATAAACACCAGCTTTGCTTTTTTAAAATAACTGCGTGAATTTTTTACCAGCCTATCTACGGTTTCATAAGAATCTTTATAGCATGGCAAAGCTGTTTTAATATCATTGTATCCAAGCCAAATAAAAACAACACCCTCATCAACTATTTCAGAAAAACTAACACCTGAATCAGAGACCAAGCCTGTTTCAAATAATTGCTGTGGATAAAATTGCCAAGCTTTATAGCCACCTTTTCCCCAAACTGTAAAAGGTATAAAATTCATTCCTAATTCATCGTGAGCTAAACCAATATTGAATGAATGGCAATCCCCAACTAATGTTATTTTTTTCATATTTTAATTATACATTATAATTTTAGTTGACTAGTATTTCATATTTCATAAAATGTTAATAGGATTTTATCTTGTATGATCCACACATATCGAATGTCCGTTTTGTCCAGATAGTCCGCCCAGATGACTGGTCAATGTGATGCACTTCACAAAGTATTTTTTTAATTTGTCCGACATGTCCGAATTGTCTACCTCGAAATGTCAGACCCCCCTGATATGATATAAATATCAAGAAAAAAGAAAGTATCTCGAAAGGATAACTAAATGAAAAAATATACTTACACAATAGTAAAAGAAATCTCTATACATGAGGCCGACTCTCTCGAATCTGCCCGAATTGAGGCCTCTAAAATGCGTGAGGCCATGGCTAAGGCCGACGGCCTAAATTGGGATGAATCTCCCTATTATTTCGAGATCCAAGAAGATGGGATACAAATATGAAAAAAATCATGTGTGCGGGTTGTGATGATTTCATTATGGAAATGCCCGAAGATGAGGCCGAGTTTATTTCGGCCATGTGCCTAGATTGCTTCTAGCGGTCATGGTCAGTCATGATTGGTCATGACTGGTCAGCCGAGGGCGTGGGCCAAAATGACATTAAGGACAACTAAATAAAACTCCCTGAAATTTTGAGCGATCCGCTTGCAAATGTCAGACCTAGCGTATATAATTTTAACAATAACAACTAACGAAAGAAGAACACACATGATGAGCAAATGGGATACTATTCAGGCAGATGTGCAAGATCAGTATGTGCACCTAGATGAAGAAGAAGAATATAATAAGGCACTAGGCGATGAAGATGAAGATGTATTTGGATTTTCTAAGGCAATCTCTATTGACCACCTCTCCGATCAAGAGATCGAAGAATTATCTCTCACACTAGATTGGAAAGAATAATATGCAAACATGTATCGTTGACCAATGCACCTCTACCGAGTTAGTTTATAGTGGTGTCGATGCGTTTCTATTAGGCGTACCTACCGAGAAGATATGCTATGATCATGCTAATACTTTTACCGATTGGGATAAACAATGAATAGACTAATAACAACACTAGTACAAGCAGCTATTATTCTTCCGACCTTTCATCTAATTAGATGGATGATTGCAGACTTTAAGGAGAACATGTAATGAAATCACAATTAGAAAAAGAAATAGAAATAAAAGAAGGATACGATGCGATGCTAGATGAATGTTATCCCGATGTAAAAATCGGCTACGCTACTTTTACCGCCTCCGAAATTCTTTTTAATTGCGATCCCGTTATGTATCATCAGGGGCTACTAGACTACGAGGACAGCCTAGAGAATGAGAGCTAAATCACACTAGGCATACGGCGTGTCGGCTTGACAATTGTCAAGCTGGCCCGCAACAAAAAGCGGGCGCTGTCAAGTCGAATTACGGCGTGTCGTAAAAAAACCCTGAAAATGACCAAAGTCTGACCAGTCAGCGTGATGCACGCCACATGTGATCTATAACACAATGTCCGAATTGGTATGATTACTTGTCAGTAGATGTCAGACCCCCATGCTATACTAGCGACATCCTAACGAAAGGGGACTTCATGTCCGCACTTATCTACACCCCGTCAGCCCTACTAGAGGGACAACGCTACCACTCACGCTCACGCAATATCGAAGGCGTGATCAAGGAAGCAACTATCGCCGAGGGTATTTACTACGGCGACAACACTACCGCGTATCGTGTACGTGTCCGCCCTGATTATTCTAAGGGCGATCTAATCCGTGAGGATTTCTGGGCTATCGTTGCAGTAAGATCGGAGGCATGATGTCAGAGGTGCCTGCTACAATATCAACAACAACAACTAACGAAAGGTCTACCATGACACTTGAAGAATTTAAGGCGTATGTAGAAATGCGCCAAAAGATTTCCCTTGAGGAAGCCCTTGCAAAATTAACAACACGAAAGGAAAACTCATGAACGAATATGATGATTATTATAACGATATCTATTTAGATATTCTTAGCGAATATGGAGAATCAGCCTTTAGCGATCCCGAATTTGCTAAAGAATTAAAGAAAAATAAATAATGGCTTGCCCCGCTAAATGCGGGGCAATGTCAGTCCCCTATGCTACAATTCCATTAACAACAAAACGAAAGGTAAACTTATATGTATAAATTATCTATTTACTATGACGGAGAGAAAGTATCCTCATGGGATTTTTCTGATGCATTGTCTGCCGTCCACGAATTTGATAAATGTATAGATGCTGGCGACTCTAAAGAATATGCCACTTATAATTTGTCAGAGCCTAATGGTAAAATGCACACAAAATACTACAATAGAGATGGAAGGTTTTCTTTTAAATGATGACTAGAAAAGATTATGTCGCAACCGCTGAGATTTTAAATTATATGAGCAACAAAACTCATCCCGCAGTATTTTCAAAAGTCGTTACAGATTTTGCAGAGATGTTTGCAAAAGATAACCCTCGATTTGATGTAAATAGATTTCATGAAGCAAGTAACTACTATGTAATGTTTGGAGCAAAATAAATGGGCCGCAATATGTCTTATGAATTGTCTAACACGGAACTATTTCCAGAATTAGAATTAGAGCAAGCAATTACAATACAATTGCGAAACAATCATTATCCTCCCGTTCCTTATTCTATGGTACCAATTTGCATCGAGGCAATCTATGCATACAACGCGGGAGATTTTCAACGTGAAATTAAATTGCCTGAAGGCGTGTTATGGCGTGGATCAATTTCTGCGCCTGCCGCTGCAATAATTGATTCTCACCACTTGGATGCTTGGTGCAATAACGATGAAGATTATTACCACGATGAGCCTTAAAGATAAAGTAAAACGCATACAGGAATTGCGCCGCAGCAATGCGGCGCAACCTGTCCGCAATAAAAAAAAATATTATAGAAAAATAAAACACAAGCGGCGTGGCGACTTGACAAACGAATAGCTGGCCCCCCATTTCGGTGTGCAGCAAAAATGTGAGTTACGTCACATTAAAAAAACGCCTGAATCTGGGTGTCGATTAGGAAATGTCAGTAGCCTATGTTAGTATTCTCTTAAATCAACGAAAGGTCGTCCAAATGCCAATTTATGAAGTTACTTGTCTACATTATGAAATTTGTGGTTCTACTGAAACTTTCTATTCTCAGGAAGAATATGATATTTATGGTGATGATTTCACCTGCGCTGAATGTTTCGATCAACTCGAAATGATTTCTCATGGCTGGCGTGACGTTGACTCAGATCGCATGGCTACACGCATGGCTGATGCGGAAATGGGAGATTTATAGTCTGAGGTAGCGTGTCGGCTTGACAAACGTCAAGCTGGCCCGCATACATGCGGGGTCGGGCGTGTCGTTAAGTCTAAGATAAAAAACACCCTGGAATTGCAGGCAATGTCGGTGCCTCATGGTATTATTCTCTTAATCTAACGAAAGGTTGTCTCATGGGAAATTTAATTGAAGCCCTATGTGCCGTATGCAATGCAACTACTAATTTTTATCCCGTAAAGCCTAATGAATTATGCTCCGAGCACTATTTTGAGTGGGCGGAAGAAAAAATGTACATGGAATTTGATAGATCTACCGAGGATTTATATGTCTGAGGTTAACGCTATAATTACCCCCATGAAACTTAAGCGCTCCAATGATCGTAAAGTAACTAATCTAGTTACTAAGAATGGTAAGCAATCCGCCATAGCAAATACTTTTGGCCTGCCTGCAGGTAAAAATTACTCATGCCCTGGCGCTACTTCTATTTGCGAAAGCGTATGCTATGCGGGCAAACTAGAAAAGTTATTCCCTACCGTTAAAACTAATCTTCTGCACAATTGGGAATTACTACGCAATGCAGATTTCGATACAATGCAGATTCTATTAACGGACATGATAGACGAATTTATTGTTGACTGCGAAAAGAAAAATGCACCTAAGTTATTCCGTATCCACTGGGACGGAGATTTCTTTAATGATACATATACATATGCGTGGCAGAATGTAATTCTTAATAATCCAGATGTTCAATTCTGGGTTTATACACGTGTTAAGTCTGCCGCTATCATGCTAAAGGATATTCCTAATCTATCTCTTTACTATTCCACGGATGATGATAATAAAGAAATCGGTCACGAACTAAAAGTAAACGAAGGCATTCGCCTTGCATACTTAGGGAAGACATTCTCCGTAACCGAAAGTACAATGAAAGAATTAACGGGCAAGCCTGGCGCTAAGTGTCCTGAAAATATGAAAAGCATTCCGCTTATCTCTTCTAATGGGTCTGCATGTGTATCATGTGGCTTATGTGTATATGGTAAAGCAGACATTCGATTTAGCGCAACTAAGAAATGAGAATTTAAATGATGAATATTCTTTCTGGTATTTTTGGTGTTGTAGCTATTTTATTTTTTTTAATTCCAATAACAATATTTATTTATGTTTTATTTTTTTTTAAAACAGATGTAGATCATGACGGCAAAGAGGATAATAAATGGATTTGGGAAAAATAAAATGATGAGCTAGAATGGGGCCCCCAAATATGTGGGGGCACAAGCTCTGTTACGTCAAGCTGAAAATATCCCTGGAATTTGTGATATTTATCACAAAAGATATGCCTAAATGGATTAGCAAATGTCAGTCCTATCCGCTATAATACTCTTATCCAACCAACGAAAGGCACAACATGTCAAATATAATCTCAGTAGAACACGCAGTAAAGTTTATTGCAGAGATCAACATAGATAAAGTTCCTGCTCACTTGCTCCCTGCCCTTCTTGCTCTTAAAGAATCAGATCTACAAGAAATGTGCCTAGGCGCAACTCTTAACGCTATCGAAACTACTAGCATGCTAGAAATCGCAAACGAAAATAATTCTTGGGCTGAGGTAAAACTAGCCTAATGTCAGTCCTGCCTGATACAATATCAACAACAACGAAGGAGAAAAAATGGAATCAACACTAGAAATCGGTCAGACCTACACAACAGCGCAAAGCGGTGTTGTCGGTATCATCAAGCAAATTGACTCACATGAGTCAGGTGTAAAGCGTATCTTGCTAGATGTAAATGGCTCGGAACGCTGGACAACGGCTAAATAACTTAGGGGGGCAGTTAAAGTCCTGAACCCTAACGACCTGAGTATGTCGCTAAACTACTCCACTCCAACCAACCAACGAAAGGCAAAATAAAAATGGCAACAAGAAGCAAATCCATCTCAGTAAAGATCGCAACACCAAAGGTAATCAAGGCACTAGAAGCGTCACTTGCTAAACTAGAAGCAGACTACTTAATACAAGATGCACTAGAGGTAAAGCATCAGAAGGCGTATGAGAAATGGAAGAAAGACCTTATTGACTATGCAGTAGCCAATATCAAGAAGGCAGAGAACTTCCGCACCAACTATCGCTCATGGAACAATAGTCTTAACATTGACTTTGACTTGACAGTTAGCGAAAAGGATCTACCGAAAGAGCCTACTAAGGATTTTGAGACGATTGGGCATCACGCTTATCGTGAACAGAAAGAAGAAATGCAAAACGCAATTCGTATTCTAAAGATGACTGATGAAGAAGTAGTTTCTGCATCAACTTATCAAGCGGTTGCTCGTTACCTCTAAATGATGGCAGGGGGCTAGACAAAATCTAGCCCCCCATGCTATAATTAAAATCCCTACTAACAAAGGAACAAAATGGCAAAGAAATGCCGAGTAGAGATCTATGACGAAATTAAGTCAAACGATCTAACGCTTTACTTCGAAAATGTAATTGATAGCGAGCAGCTTGCTCAAATTATTTTTTCAAACATCCGCCGATTTTCTGGCAACGTAAGGGCTTTTGCAGTTGATCTATCAACTAAGAAAAAGTCTGCAGCAGCAATTCTTCCAATGGAAACAGTTTCATTCTATAAGTCGAGGCTCACAGTATAATCTGCGGGCCTTGGCCCGCATATATGCGGGGTTATCCACAGCTTTACGGCCCTCTGTGGAAATCGCCTGAATTTTTTTAAATAGTCTTGTTAATGTCAGACCCACGTGTTATACTTACAACTAATCTAACGAAAGGGAAACATGGCTCACAATCTAGAAACCGAAAATGGCGAAGTTGCTTTTGCTCTTCGTGGCGCACCTGCATGGCACAACCTTGCAAATCGTATCTTTACTCAAGATGAGGAAGTTACAACACAATCCATGCTCGATGAGGCAAAACTATCCAATTGGAATGTTCGTCTCTCTCCACTAACTGATCACATTCCAGAATCTTGGAATGATGTATCTACCGCATCTCTTGTCATTCGTGACAATCCATTCAATGGCGGAACTGATGTTCTCGCAACTGTCGGCAAGCGTTACAAGCCAGTGCAGAATGAAGAACTATTTGCATTCGCTGATGCAATTCACGATGCCAATGCTGATTGCCGTTGGGAATCTGCTGGCTCATTGAAGAAAGGCAAAGTTGTGTTCGGGACTGTAGATATTCCTCGCACAATGATTCTTGATCCTCAAGGCGCAAATGATGCAACTAAGTTGTATCTAATTGTATGGACATCACACGACGGTTCTGTTGCCGTTCAAGCGGCAGTTACACCTGTTCGTGTTGTATGCCAAAATACTCTTAACCTTGCTCTTCGCAATGCTAAGCAATCTTTCAAGATTCGCCACACGCAATCTGTTGAAGGTCGCATTCAAGTTGCTCGTGAGACCCTAGGTCTTGCTCTCGGATACTTCGATGAATTTGAGATCGAAGCGCAGGCATTGTTTAATCAAGCAATCACCGATGCTGAATTCTCTAAGTTGATTCAGACAATCTATCCAAAGCCTTCTGCTGATGCATCTAAGGTTGCTCTAACTAAGTGGGAGAATAAGGTTGTTCTCCTCGATGAGTTGTATCATAACTCACCAACTAACGCTAACATCAAGGGAACTAAGTGGGGCGCATTCAATGCGCTAACTGAGCGACTTGACTATTATCGTTCAGGTCGTGGAAATTCTGAAACACTTATGGCTGGTGCATCAGGGTTCGACCCAATTCTTACCGCTGAGAAAAACAAAATCAAGAAATTGGTTTCTGCTTTCTAAATAAATAAATCCTGAGCAAGATTTAAAACTGCTCACCATTAGGTCCATTAGCTCAGTTGGTTAGAGCGCTACCCTGTCACGGTAGAGGCCGTCGGTTCAAGTCCGATATGGATCGCAGGCCCGCATATCTAAAGGCCAAATTGATCTGTTACGGCTAACATAAAAAATACCCTGAAACTTATAGACAAATGTCAGTGGGTTACTGTACAATACTGCTATAACCAACGAAAGGGACAAAATGAGAGAACGCACACGTGGATACGAAGGTAAGCTTGTTAACGGTGAAAAGCTTGCCGAGATTGCTAACGGGATCTATGCTTTGCAGTATAGCAATGAGTTTAGCGAATGCAAAGTAGATGACCTATTGTTAATTGAACTTGAAGAGAAGAATGTATTTGGGGATCCTAAGTATGCTCTTATCTGTTCAGAGGGAGTAGGCTGGGAACAAGATACATATGGTTGCCTAGAGGTACCGACCAATATTGGTCCTATGGGTCTATGGAATGGCCGTGTCTTTATTTCAGTAGATACAGTTAAGTCTTGCATGACTGCCAATATAGTAGATATATCAGATTATATTAGAGTCTTTGGTGACCGCCTTGATTCTAACTGCTCTCTATGGCAATCCAAAATGTCAGTAGCACCTGCTACAATAGGCGTCTAACGAAAGGAATATGATCATGACTACAGAATACAAGCCATACACAATATCAGAAATCGTAACTACAATCTATGAGGACAACTATTCTCATTTTGATTTTATGGATAACATGAACGGCGGGGATTGTGATTGCTCCCTACATCTTACAATGAAAACTATTGAATACTACTGGGGTGAGTAATAGCGCTATGTTAACAACCAACGGAACTAAATATGTATTTGTCTGTGATCCAGATGAATGCGACACATTAATTGAAGTTACCTGTGTTTCAGGATTCGATTTCCCTAATGGTGTCATTGAGCACACATGTCCTTGTGGTAGACAAATGGCATACGTCTCTGCTACAATACTCTCATCACAATCAACGAAAGAGGAACAAATGGAAACATATGGAGCAACAGTAACGCCAATGGTACCTGAATCATATAACCCTAATCTATTGGTTACATACAAAATGATTGACGGGGATGTATCATCTTATCCAGTAGAAAAGGTAAGAGATATTGAGTGGTCCCTTGAGCAAGCCCGCCGTACTTATAAAACTTTATCAGAAAAGCAAAACGAGTGGTTCCGCAAAGAATCACAACTTCGTACTTTGATTGAAGAAGTTTATGCAGATTCATCAGAGCAGGAAGTTCTATCACAAATTGCAGATATCTTTGATGTCCCACTAACTAAGGAAGTTGAATACACGGCTTGGGTTCGTGTTGATATGACGGTTGAAGTTGAACTAGGTGGAGATCTTGATATTATTTCAGACTTTATCTCATCTAATCTAACTGTTGATTCATATGATTCAATGATTTCAGTTAATAACCATGAGATTGACCGAATTGAAGAAGGTGAGTACTGATGTACTTTGAGCTAACCGCTAAAACATCTAAATCATTTAATCATTCGTTTTTTGATGCAGAGGTTATGGGTTTAGACCCAACTGCAATTGGCCCTTTGACATTCAACATAGGAACTGGTAGTATTGAGAAGGTAAGTAACTTAAGGGATAAGCATAATCTTAAAGAATCTTACACATCAGATTATGAGCCAACGGGTTATTAGGAGATACAGTGTCAGACTATAAAGATGGTTTTACAGATGGTATTAACTTTGCCCGTGAAGTTATTATCGACAATCTCCGACAATGGGCAGAAAATCACGACAATGGCGATGTTATAGATTGGATTGCAGATCGAATTGAAAGAGGTGACGCAAATGAGTGAAGATATAACTAGATGGGTAGCATGTGATAAATGTGGCGACTCAGCGCAAGCTATGTGGCTAATTAAAATGGTTGCAGGGGAATTATATTTCTGTGGCCATCATAAGAATGCATTTGAAGAGGGGCTTGCCAAAGTCTCCTATGAAATGATACAATTGAACAAAGTAGAGGAACCAACACAACAACTAGTAAAGGCGGAATAAAATGGGAGACAGAGCAAACTTTGGGTTCGTTCAACCAAGCGGAAATACAATTGTACTATACGGTCACTGGGCAGGATATAATATGCTCCAGCGCTTGGCAGAGTCTGTGGTTAAAGCACAGGGCCGCTGGTCGGACCCTTCATACGCAACACGTATTGCAATCAGTAATATGATTGGAGAAGGCTGGGCCATGGAAACAGGCTGGGGGCTCCATGTAAACGAGATCGGCGATAACGAGCACAAGATTCCTATCGTTGACTTTCAGCAGCAGACATTTAGTCTTCATGAGGAAGACTCATTCCATAATGAATCTAATAAAGTTAGAGGCATGAAGAATGAAGCAATCTTTACACAAGATCTATCAGCGTTCTGCGAAAAGTATTCTGATAGTTTAATTAAAGTTTAATCTTTGTGTGGGTGACCCTAACAAGTCGATTATATTGGCCAGGGTTTAAATAAGGCATAGGGCTTTACTTTCGTTGGTGCCATATAGCAGCCTTCACAATTAATAGCTGGGCCCGCAAAGATTGAGGGTAAGAATATTCTTTTACGTAGTCAATAGCAAATCGCCTGAAATTTTGTGATCTTGACCACATAGCTGGAAAATGTGGTGTGAAACACACCAATATCCATAGACAAATGTCAGTGGTCCAATGTATAATAATCCTATATCAACGAAAGGATATAATATGCCAAATTGGGTATATAACGGATTGACAATTGAAGGTAGTCCTGAACAAGTAGATAAATTAGTTAGACAGATGAATAAACCATTTGTTTATTCAATTTATTTTCGTGGTGACTTACATTATGAAATTAAACAGACTAAGTATGTAAACCCTATCTTCTCTTTTCATAATATTTATTCTTATCTAGATCATGGTGTTACTGAGGAAGAATATCAGTCTCCACCGCCTAATAATCCTAATACAAAAATTGAGGACTGGTCTAAGTTTGCTACCAATGATTGGTATAACTTTAATATCCGTGAATGGGGCACTAAATGGGATGTGGCTGTAGCAGAGGACAATCAACACCCAACTACATATTTAGAAGAAGCAGCAAATGGTGAGAACTATGTAGCCTATTACAACTTTGAGACTGCTTGGTCTCGTCCTACTCCTGCCCTTGAAAAACTATCTGCTCAGTACCCAACACTACTCTTTACTTTATCATATGAGGAAGAGACGGGCTGGGGTGGAGAAATGGAATTCCTTCGTGGCGAAGTTATATCAGAATCAGAATACGATAATATGTGCCGTGAATGTGAAGAAACAGACTGTATAGAATATAATGAAGAAAAGGAAACAGAGGTATGTATGAAATGTGGGCATGAGTCATGAATAATCTAATAGAATATATAAAGTTACATCTAATTAGTCTAAGACAAGATTGGGAAGATGCTATTAATAACATAGACCTAATTGATTCTGAATACCACCCTTCTGATGATTATTTTGAAGGAGCAATTGAGGCAACAGAGCACCTGTTGTCAGTGGCTTCTGATATGATGAATGACTACATTAGTGGAAAGGAATATAAATGATCGATATCTTCGTACTCCCCGATTCTTGCAAAAAGGCTATTAATGCTGGGGTACCAGCAATTGATGTGCTACATGGGGAACTAAAGAATCTTATGTACACATATGAACAAGAACTGGACAATAATTCAGAACTGCAGGATAATCCAACTTATAAGTATTTAAGCGGTTACCTAGACGCTTTGACATATGTTTACATTTTGGCACAGCAAATCGATTTCGACATCATAGATAGGAATTCAAATGGAAACAATTAATCTAGAAGCAGTTGAGTCAACTCTATCAAATGAGGAGCATGATCGAAGTCAGCGTGTACGCATGCAACTCGATCAAATGATCTCAACGTTAGAAAGCATGGAGGTCTCATTCTCTCTTACATGGCTATATGTTTGGGATGTAATGAAATACAGATATGGCTCTATGTCTGAAGACAATGGTTTCCATAAGGCTAATCCTGAATTTACAATAGATGATGTTTGGAATGCTCTTTGGCGGGACCCCCGCTTTACTTTAGAGTACGGCGTCGAACAGTTAGATGATGAGATCTCCGATTGGTTAATGGAAAAAGGATTCATCCTAGATGATGAAGACATGGAGGAGGAAGATGAATAAGACAGATCTAGGCATCTTCCTAATGCAGGCACAGATCTTAGCTCGATCAGATAATCCACTGGATCATATAATCGCCAGGGAAATGATTGCTAAACTAATTGAAGATAACCCTGAAGAGGGAAAAGATTCGTAAGGGCCAAAAAAGTTCCTTACGACTACAACTAAATATAGGCGGAAAAGGTATTGACGAAATCGGAAATATCTTATATAATAAATACAAACCAATATCTCGAAAGGATATAACAAATGACAACAAAGCGTGAATATCTAGTTTCAAAGGGCATCACAGTTGGAGCCCGTGGACGTTTCTCAGGTGCTGCAAAGGTAGCACTGCAGGAAGCTGAGAAGCAGGGAATTAAGTTCTCTGTCGACACACCAACAAAGAGCAAGTAATAGCGTTGGGGAGGGTCGAGATTTCCCTCTTGACTCTCCCCACATATTTTGGTACAATCTAAAAACTACAGAAAGAGGCGGACATGGCGAAGAAGATGTTAGAAACAAAAGTGGCAGAAGTAATTCTCGAAGGAACAGATAATAACTGGTTTAACCCAACCCTTGTAGCCCATGCTCTAGTTACAAACAATCCAATATACACCCAAGACAAGATCATGGATTTAATTGTAGAGATTATCAAACAACAGGCCGCCAGATTCCGAACGGAAGCGGCGGAAGGAATAACATCAAATGGTTTAATACTAGCCAATGTACTTAATGAAGTAATAGAGGAACAAGAGTCATATAGTTAAATAGATATAGCTCTTGCCAAGTTATCCACAGGATCTTCCACAGGTTCTGTGGATTTCTTTTTGCTGTGGCAGGGGCCAAATTTCTCCTTTACGAGAACATATAAAAAATCCCTGAAATTTATATATATATGTCGACAAATCTATATAGAATCTGTACGAATTGGTACAGAATAATAACTAATCTAATAAGAATATGGTACAAATTCTGTACAAAATTTATAGAACATAAGGGCCAAAATTCTCTATTACGAGAGCTATTTACAAATCCTGGAAGTTATGGTATAGGCCAATATAGACTATATGGACATATAGGACATTACGGGCATATGATACAAAGCGCTCAATTACACATATAACTATTTATCGACAATATAATAGTATTTAGAGATAAATTAATAGCCAAAGGTATCTATGACATCTCTATCTATGCAGTCAAATAAGCCTTCTAAGGGGGTTTTAAGACATGTTTAAACGAGGGGGGATATAGGAGTTAGCTGCCTATTTGTTCTATTTGCAGATCATGCAATAAAATGGAGTACGCATATCTTCTTCCCTAATTACCATATGCTGAGCACATCTAACACATTTGGCAGTAATTAAGCCATGATCAGCTAATTCAGGGAAATTGATCTTTGGATCTCTTGTATAAAATAGTTTAGTTGCATACCATGTAATGGCTATTAGTAGTATTGTTATCATTGTTCTATTGTATCATTTTCTTGTCCAAGTTGAAGCCTTTTGTCCAGGAGTTCCCATATATGTATCTTCAATCAAAGCTTTATTTCTATCTAAGTCTTGTATAGCCTTATTAAGTTCTATCATATCCTTAGCAGATTCTCTGATACTTCTCAGTTCCCGCCCTTTAATTGAATCTAATTTACGTCTAGTCTTTTCTATATCAGATAGGCTCTTCTGCTTTTCAGCAGCAATTGATGCTTTAGACATACCTTTATATTTCTTTTTAGCCATTTGATTCCCGCTCATCATCCATTGACCCACATATGGCACAGGTTACCTGTCCATCTAGGTCTAATTTAAAATCATGATCATGCATATATACATTATACTATATCTGTCAGGTACTGACAATAGGGTTCTCTACCGCCGAATTTTTCACTAATTGCGATCA
>Ga0114977_10001493_pt1 | contig 15348 bp, 9 predicted proteins | sample S_130805_MF_Meta_FD_87026 | JGI IMG/M metagenome (GOLD analysis project Ga0114977, IMG submission 87026) | Freshwater microbial communities from Lake Simoncouche, Canada to study carbon cycling - S_130805_MF_MetaG | ecosystem: Environmental > Aquatic > Freshwater > Lake | place: Lake...
CGGGAGTTGGCGGCCGGGCAGGAGGTCGAGCAGCAGATCCGAGGCTGTGTTCCAGAACACCCTCTTGAGCGTCGAAGGGTGAGCGTTTAATCGTTCGTTGAGCGCCGTTGCTTTAGTCTTCGGTCGGCCCCCGAAGGCGTTGCAGGGTTATTTCGACCGACTGGGTGTCGTCACTAACCCATACCGATCCGTCTTGGACGGTGACTTGCAGCATCATGGTCCGTTGTACCAAAGCGGCGAGGCCTTGGCTCTGCTTGGAGGGAATTTGCCAGACGCTCAGATTGCGCAGGCGAGTGAGGCGGCTTTCGAGGTCCTTCCACCAGGCCAGTGCATTGGAATGGAAGTTATAAACCGAGAGGCGTTCGACGCGGGCGGAGGTTCGGAGCAATCGCTTTTCGTCCGGCTGACCGAGGTCGATCCAGTGGGTGACGCGCCCGGTGGCATCCTTTTGCCAGAGACTCGGTTCATCGGGCTCCCACATGTCCTTGGCCAGTTCGAGCGGGCTTTCGTCCGGTGAGGCCGGTGCGTTGAGTGCCAGTGCTAGAAGGCGGACGACCAAGCGCTCATCGGTCTCGGAGGGATGCCGAGCGATGGTTACGGAATGATCGCAGTAGAGGTTGCGATCCATATCCGAGAGCTGGAGCTGGGCTTTGTGAATGGTTGCTTTGAGGGCCATGGAAGCGGTTTCGAACTCTAAACTAGCAGAGGCCGGTTGTCGGGAACATCTCGATGAGGCCGGATTCGCTGCCAGCAGCGGTTTGCTGGCCATGGGCGCATTCTCCCTGACGTCGTAGATTTAGCGCCGAATTTGGGTCGTTCAGGCGATGAGCGACATCGACCCGCGTTCGAGTGTTCGACGACAATTATTCTTCCCCCCTTTGGCGGCATTTAAAATTCCCCACTTGAGGTGAGTTGAGGTTGGGTTTGTAGCAGGACTCCGGGATGTAGCCCAATGACCTCCCCAGGTAGGGACCGATCTCCGAGCGGTCCGGCCCTGCAGACGTTCCGTGTCAGCGGACGTGGCGCTTTCGTGGCCGACCCCGAGGTCTAGGTCTGGTCCGATAGACGGCCTTAGTTTGAAGGCGTTGAGGTTCTTGTTTGGGAATAAAACAAATTTGCTAATGAACCAAATTTGCTCTTTCGACCGGTGGGCTCGTGAGGCAACTCTGCGGTGTTACCCCGTTTTTCATTCATTCCAACCCCGACCCTTGGGATCGTGGGACGCAACCAGAGAACCTGTGTCTTAATGACTTGGGCGGCTGTGGAATCTCCATGTTTTGGAACGGGGACGCCCCTGTGATGCGGATGGCTCTTCTATGGCAGGCATGGTCCGCGCCTTCCTGGAGACGGACTGCCTCAAGGGAAGGCGCTCTGTCGAACGAGAGGATTCCGCGATGATTGCGGAGATGCAAAACATCGAGCAGGACCGCGCCGATGAATCAACCACGGCAGAACGCTTGTTTGTGCAGGCCTACGATGAGTTGAGAAGTATGGCCATCAGCAAGATGCTGGTGGAGGACGCGGGGCACACACTCCAGCCAACGGCTTTGGTTCATGAAGCCTGGCTCCGTCTGGGGGCCGGTGATCAGCCCTCTTGGGATAATCGGGCCCACTTTTTCTGCGCAGCCGCCAAGGCCATGAATCGTATCCTCGTGGAACGTGCTCGCCGCAAGAATACACTGCGCCGTGGCAAACGAGCGATGCATGTCGATATTAATGGGTTGGAGATTGCGATACGTTCGGCGGAGGACCGGTTGCTCATCTTGGATGATGCTCTGAACCGTCTTGCAGAATTGAGTCCCCACAAAGCGGAGTTGGTGAGGCTGAGATATTTTGTGGGTTTGACCCTCATCGACGCAGCCAAAGTCCTCGAGATCTCCGAGCCCACGGCAAAGCGTTGGTGGACTTATGCTCGCGCCTGGCTCTATCGGGAGTGCCATAATCCGGCGAATCCCAATCTTTCCCTCACACCGGCCCTTGTTTAACTGAGCCTCAAGAAAATCTGAATAAATTTTATAATAAGCATATAATTATTTAATAAAATAAAATCAAATTAGACAGCGTAACGCGCCAATTAAGTAATTTAATAAAGCTTTGTTTTTCGGTAAACTCTAATTTGCCAGCAGGCCAGGTGAGCGCTTGAGGCTCCAAGTCATCTCTGCCCGTATCCCATGAACTCCAACTCGGACCTTGAAGAGTCCATTTTCAATTCGGCTCTGCTGTTGGAGGCACCCGAGGCCCGAGCCGCGTATCTGGACTCCTCGTGCGCGGGAAAACCTGAGCTTCGGCGGCAGGTGGAGGAACTCATTGCCGCTGGGGAAGCCGCCGGCACCTTCTTGGCTCATCGAGCCTTGTTCACTCCACCCAGTCAAACACCGGACAGCGCTTCTCAAGAGAGTGGACTGACCGGTTTCGAGGCCCTGGGGTCTTACGTGGGACGTTACAGATTGCTCCAGCTCATCGGCCAGGGAGGCTGCGGGCGGGTCTATCTAGCAGAGCAGGAACAACCAGTTCGACGCCAAGTTGCCCTGAAGGTAATTAAACTGGGCATGGATACGCGGGCGGTGGTGGCGCGGTTCGAGGCCGAGAGGCAAGCTCTCGCATTAATGGATCACCCGCACGTCGCAAAGGTACTGGACGCAGGTGCGACGGAAACCGGGCGGCCTTTCTTTGTCATGGATTTCGTGCGTGGGATCCCAATCACTCGATACTGCGACCAGCACCACCTTGATCTCCATCAGTGTCTCGAATTGTTTATCAAAGTTTGCCATGCGGTTCAGCATGCGCACCAAAAAGGGCTCATCCATCGAGACATCAAGCCCTCTAATATTCTCGTCTTATTGGTCGACGGGATTCCTACCCCTAAGGTCATCGACTTTGGCATCGCCAAGGCGACAGAGAGCCGACTTACCGACAACACCGTTCACAGCGAGTTGCACCAATTTATCGGCACCCCGGCCTACATGAGCCCGGAACAGGCGGATATCGGAGTGATCGATATCGATACACGCAGCGACATCTACAGCCTTGGTGTGCTTCTCTACGAACTGCTGGTGGGCAGCACACCGTTCAATGGGAAGGAGATGGTGGCCTCGGGCATCGACTCCATGCGTAAGACGATCCGCGAGAAGGAACCGATACGCCCGAGTGCACGGCTCACGGACATGCCTAGGAATCGTCTTGCTAGCAACTCCCAGATGCCCTCCAAGTTATGTATGGACCTCGACTGGATCGTAATGATGTGCCTCGAGAAGGACCGTCAGCGCCGCTATCATACTGCAAATGATTTAGCGGCCGATTTGAAGCGGTATCTCAATCATGAGCCGGTCCTCGCTCGCCCGCCCAACCAGCTTTATCGTCTCCTAAAAATGGTGCACCGTAATCAGACTGTGTTTGCATCCGTTTTCGTTGCGATATTCATAATGGTGATTGGAACAGTGGTGAGCACTTGGTATGCAGTACGAGCTAATAACGCTGAAAAAGTGCAGAGCTACTTACGAATAGAGGCTCAAAAAAAGGAGATCGAATCGAGAAAAAATTATACGAACGAAATAATACTCCGAGCCACTGCTGAAAAATCATTAGGGCAACTTCGTCGACTTGTCTACATATCAGATATGAATGTGGCTGACCATGCTCTGCGAGAAGGAAACATAGGGTCAGCGGTAATACTATTAAAAAAACACGTTCCGAAGGACGGTCAATCCGACTTGCGAGGCCTGGAGTGGCGGTACCTTTACGAACAGACTCGGGGAGATGATCGTCAAATACTGGAGCCGCATCGCGATGCAACATCTTGTGTGGAATATTCGCCAGACGGAAAGACGCTAGTGACTTCTAGTTTTGATGGAACCATGCGGGTGTGGAAACGTAATCCAGACGGTCGAATCGGGAGTTTTTTTAGCATTACAAACCATGCAAGCAGTCGCAAATCGTTCAGCTTTTCATCGAAATCAAATTTCCTTGCGATTAACAAAGATAATCAACTAATTATCCTCGATAGTAGAACTTACAAAAACATTTGGGATCTTGGGTTAATTATATTTAAAAGTGATTACAGCAGCCAGACATTTTCTCCGGATGGTCAACAGTTGGCTATCAAGATCAACGAAGGAATTGGTGTCTGGAATATGGACACTAGAAATCGAACGGTTATTGCAGGGACGAATTCTAGTTTTGGCAACAATCTAGCATTCTGTTCTAGCAACAAAATATTAGCCGTAGCTAATAAAAATACTGTTCAAATATGGAATACATCTACATTTCAGAAAGTAGCGGAAAGCCATCAAACAAGCAGCATGATCACAAGTCTTATTGCTTTAAAAACTGGTGATTATATATTTGTCGGCAGGCGAGATGGGACAATCACTTTGCTAAGTGTACCGAAACTAAATGTAATTAAAAAATGGAAAGCTCATTCTAGTCTGGTTTATGGGCTCGCGATTTCCCCCGATGGAAAAACAATCGCTTCGGGGGGAGGCGATCAAATCATTAATCTTTGGGGCGTTTCTGGATTAATAAATAATGGAGCGGCAACTGAATCTTTGAAGTCTTTCCGAGGCCACTGCAATCAAATTTGGGCGCTAGCATTTTCTCCAGATGGCCGATATTTGGCTTCCGGCAGCAAGGATGGTGTCATCAATCAATGGGATTTACTGGTTGAAGGAATTCCCAAGTTTTCTGATGTTTCAGAGGGTTCTAAAAACAATTTGACACAACAGATAAATTTAGAGTTGGCTGTTAACCCATTTCCTGATGACATATATGATTCATCTAAAAATATTACGGCGCATTCGCGCGAGCATGAATATGGATTAGATATGATAGAAATGCGGACGGGTCACATTAAATGGGCATTTAAAAACGGTTCTAAAAAAAGACTATCAAGCATGAATTTTTCAAAGTCAGAAAAATTGATAGGTATTGGAGGGCATGATAATATTATTCGTATACTTGAAACAGAGACAGGGAAACTGCATTCCGAAATGACGGGGCATTTTTCTGCAGTGAGTGCATTAATTTTTTCTCAAGACGATCAGAATATTATATCCGGCGGCACAGATGGAATAATTAAGATATGGGATACGGGAACTGGGAGAGAAATGGTGTCTGTAGATACAAAAAAGGGGTTTGTGCGTGATTTAAAGTTTGATTCTAAAAACAATATATTAACTGCATATTTTGATCGAGAAAATGAAGGTGTGTTCGAGATGAAATTTCCAAACCTATCCGAAATAGATTCTTTAGTGGGAAGGGGTTTTAGCGATTTAGATCCGCAGGATTAAAGTGGGTTCCTCAGGTCGGCGGTTCTTCTCCGAAGGCGGAGTTGGTGGAGAGAAGGAGCCCAATGATGAGAGACTGGGCCGTACTTGGGACTGGCCGAAAGCTGAGAGAAGACACCCTAGGTTTTAGGGGGTGTTGCAGAGGTTGGATCGTGGGCGCGGTCACGCGCTCAGCAACAACAGGATGAAGTTCAACGCACTGCTTCATCGCCCCGACGAGGACTTACCTCGACGAGGACAGGCGCGCGAGCGCTGAGTCATGGATTGCGAGCGCAGGCTGCGAACTGCAACTCATCCGGGGATTCAGCCCGAAGCGGGGGTACGGTGGAACTTTAGGCCCATTACGGGTGAGCCTCCGAATCCCAGAGAACCACGGCGAGGCTGGATCCTGTTAAAGGATCCCTCCACCGCTCCTAACGGCCGTTGTTTATCCTATTGGCCGTTGCCTAGCCTATTGGCCGCAGCACTTCTTGTATTTTTTGCCGCTGCCGCAGGGGCAGACGTCGTTGCGGCCCACACGGGGAACCGCATGCACCGGTTGCGCCTTGGACAACACTTCGTTGGCTTCGCTCACCAGGTTGCTGGACTCTGCCAAAGAGGCTGGATCCTGGAACGGTGCGGCCGTCTCGTGGGTGGTCGTCTGCGGCAGGTTGTGCAGGAACTGCTCGAAAGCCATGAGGCTCGAGGCGCTGCGGAAGATGTTGTGGCAGATCTCCGACTTGATGTTGACCATCAGGGCGTCGAACAGCTTGAAGGCCTCGGCCTTGTACTCGATGAGCGGATCCCGCTGGCCGTAGGCGCGCAAACCGATGGAGTTGCGCAGTGAATCCATCCCGTAGAGGTGTTCCTGCCAGAGGCGGTCGATGGCATCGAGGATCGTGTAGCGCTCAATGTTGGTCAACGCGTCGATGCGCTCAAAGCTCACCTTCAGCTCATAGGAGTCACGAATGGACTTCGAAATGAAGTTGAGCACCGAGAACTGAGCCTCGCTCAGACCATCGAACATCGACCCCTCCACCGGAGCCACCTTGCCCGCACGGGCGGCCTTGAGGATCTCTTCCTCGGGCATTCCCAGCGGGAAGTTCAGGTTCACCCAGTCGGCCATACCGCGGATGTCCCAATCACCCGGTTCCGAATCGCGGTGCGTGAACTGCGCCACCTTCTGCAGGACGACCTCTTCCATGATGTCCATCAGGCGATCCCGAACATCGTCGGCATGGATAATGTCGTTGCGGAAGCCATACACGACCTCGCGCTGCTTATTCATCACGTCGTCGTACTCGAGCGTGCGCTTGCGCTGCTGGAAGTAATGACCTTCGACGCGCTTCTGCGCCGTCTGGATCGACCGGTTGAGCAGCGGGTGCTCGAGCTCTTGGCCTTCCTCAAGGCCCATGCGCTCCATGACCTTGGTGATGCGCTCGGAGCCGAAGAGACGCATCAAGTCGTCTTCGAGCGAGATGAAGAAATGGGAAGAACCCGGATCGCCCTGACGCGAGCAGCGGCCGCGCAGCTGGCGGTCAATGCGGCGCGATTCATGGCGCTCGGTGCAGAGCACGTGCAGGCCGCCCAACTCGGCGACCCCGGCCCCTAGTTTGATGTCGGTGCCGCGACCGGCCATGTTGGTGGCGATGGTCAATGATCCCTTCTGACCCGCGCGGGCCACAATTTCGGCCTCCTGCTCGTGGTATTTCGCGTTGAGCACCGAATGCACGATGCCTTCTTTTTTGAGCATCCGGCTGAGCATTTCGCTCGCCTCCACCGAGATGGTTCCCACCAAGATCGGTCGACCTTGTGCGTGAAGCTCCTTCAGCTCCTTGAGCACGGCATTGTACTTCTCGCGGCGGGTCTTGTAGACCGTGTCGTTAGAGTCTTTGCGGATGTTGGGTCGGTTGGTCGGGATGGTCAGTACCCCCAGCTTGTAGATGTCGAAGAACTCCTGAGCCTCGGTCTCGGCCGTGCCGGTCATGCCCGCCAGCTTGGTGTAGAGGCGGAAGTAGTTCTGGATGGTGATCGTGGCGAGTGTTTGGGTCTCGCGCTCGATTTGGACGTTTTCCTTGGCCTCGACCGCCTGGTGCAGTCCCTCGCTCCAACGCCGACCGCTCATCAGACGGCCGGTGTGCTCATCGACGATGATGACCTTGTTGTCTTGCACCACATATTGGACGTCGCGTTCGTAGAGGCAGTAGGCCTTGAGCAGTTGGCTCAGCGCGTGAATGACACCCGCCTTCTCCTCGAATTGCGCCTGGATGCCGCCCTTGGCCTCCATGCGCCCTTTGGCGTCGAGCTCGGTCGAGGTGTCGATCTGGTGGTAGAGCGTGGGCAGGTCGGGCAGCACGAAGGCGTCGGGATCGTTCGGGCTGAGATGGGCGCGGCCCTTTTCGGTGAGGTCGGCCTCGTGGGACTTCTCCTCGATGGCGAAAAACAGTTCCTCCTTCTGGGCGTACAGTTCCTTCTTGGACTGGTCGGTGAGCAGCTGAGCTTCGTAGCGCTGCACCAACTGCTGGTTGCGGGGCTCCTCGAAGACGCGCATGAGGCCTTCGGAGCGCGGTTGCCCGAGTTTGGATCGGTACAGCAGCATGCCGATCTCTTGTTCCAGATCGGCGGCGTTCTTGGGCGGGACGCCGTTTTCAGGGCGCAGCTTGGGAATGAGGGCCTCGGCTTCGCGCAGGAAGCGGTTGCAAAGTTCCTGCTGCGCCTGAACCAGCCGTTGGACCGACGGTTTGAACTCGACGAACTTCTGGTCCATCGACACGACCGCGGGACCCGAGATGATCAGCGGGGTTCGCGCTTCATCGATGAGGATGGAATCCACTTCGTCCACGATGGCGAAATAATGACCCCGCTGGACCTGCTCTTCTTTGCGGGTGGCCATGCCATTGTCGCGCAAGTAGTCGAAGCCGAACTCGGCGTTGGTGCCGTAGGTGATGTCACACTGGTACATCTCCCGACGCACCGACGGCGGTTGGTCATGTAAAATGCAGCCAACGCTGAGGCCGAGGAACGTGTAGACATGGCCCATCCAGTCGGAGTCGCGCGCCGCCAGGTAGTCGTTGACGGTCACCACATGCACACCACGTCCGGTTAGGGCGTTCAGGTAGACGGGCATGGTTCCGACGAGCGTCTTGCCCTCGCCAGTGGCCATTTCCGCGATGCGGCCCAGATGCAGCCCCATGCCGCCAATGAGCTGCACGTCGAAGGGCACCATTTCCCAGCGGATGGGATGTCCGCGGACCTCGACATCAGTGCCGCAGAGACGGCGGCAGGCGTTTTTGACGACGGCGAAGGCTTCGGGGATCAGGGCTTCGAGCTCACGCTTTAGCTCATCGTTGTCCTGGATGGTCGACAGTCGGGCCTTCCAAGCGGCGGTCTTCTCGCGAAGCACCGACTCCGGCTGTGACTGCAGTTCCTGCTCGATCTGGTTGATCCGGGCAACGAGCGGACGGAGGCGCTTGACCTCACGGTCATTGCGGGACCCGAATATCTTACGGAAAATCAGACCGATCATGGGTGTCTCAATTTAAAGAACCGGCAAGCTAAGTAACCCCACTCCCAGCGTCAAAGGCTTTGACCGGAACTCGGCGGCCTGTTTCAGAGCAAGGTCCGAGGTTATTAGCCTCTTCCGAGGGTGTGATGAGGCTTCGCGGGACAAAGGCAGAAGCCTTGCTTCTCTAGAGCACGCCCTGACTTTGATCTGGCGCGGAATTCCCCGGCCCGGGCAGCTTACCGGAATCCGTATGAAGCGCTTCGTTCACCCCCTGATCTCCAGCACCGTCTTGGCCTTGGTGAGCGCTTGGATTGCCAGCGGTTGCAAGCCCGCTGAAACGCCCAGTGCAGCGGCGGCCAAAGGGGCAGGAGGCATGGTGTTTCAGGTTGTGGCGGTGGAGGCTCGCCTGCAGCCCGTGGCCGAGGTGGTCTCGTTGGTGGGAACCGTGACCCCCAATGAGTCGGTAGAAATTAAATCCGAAACCGATGGTGTGGTGCAGACCATTGCCTTCTCTGAAGGACAGTCCGTCGAGGCGGGTGCGCTCTTGCTGGCTCTCGATCATACGAAGTTCCAGGCAGCCCTGCAGGAATCCGAGGCTTCGCTGGAGCTTAGCCGGGCCAATTTTGAGCGGGCCCAGCAGATGTTCCGGGGCAAGCTGATTGCTCAGCAGGAGTTCGATCAGGCATCGGCGACCTTTCAGGTCAACCAGAGTGCCGTCGAGCTGCGCCGACGGTTGCTGAAAGACGCCCGCATCGTGGCTCCCTTTTCGGGCACCACCGGGGCCCGTCAAATTAGCCCGGGCCAAGTCATCTCCCGCAACACGCCGCTCACTACTCTAGTGGATCTTTCAGTGATGAAGGTGGAACTGAGTCTGCCGGAACGGTTCCTGGGCCAGGTGCGCATTGGCCAGAAGGTGGACTTTCATGTGGACGCGTATCCGACGGAGCGTTTTTCGGGTGAGGTCTATTTCATTTCCCCGCAATTGGACCCAGGCACTCGGACCGCCTTGGTTAAGGCTCGCGTGGCCAATCCGGAGGCGCGCCTTCGGGGTGGGATGCTGGCCCAGTTGGACTTGTCGGTGCGCCTTCGGGAATCGGCATTGGTCATTCCGGAGCCATCGGTGATGGCCAGTGGAGACACCAACATGGTCTTTGTGGTCAGTCCTCAGAACCAGGCTGTGATGCGGCCGGTCCGCCTGGGGATGCGGTTGGCCGGTAAGGTGGAAGTTCTCAGTGGTATCGAGCCGGGCGAGAAGGTGGTGGTGGAGGGAGGGAAGAAGATTTTCCCTGGGGCTCCCCTCAAGCTTTCGGGCCCGGAGTCCACCGCACCCTACTTGCAGTAATCGCTGACGAGTGTCTGCTAAGCCTGCGTTTCCGACGCAGAAAGTTTGTTTGCTGGGATCAGAAACAAATTGACCCCAACACAGGCTCCAAGGCCTTCTTTAGGTGGTACCCCTGTTACACCGAGCATGAGCGAGGCTTCGTCCATGACCTTGCGCCAGCATTTGGCCACCCTGCGTGCCTGCGAGCCCGCCGAGGTGGGCCCTTGGGCGTTGATAGAGTGCGTTTCTCCCTGGAAACGGTCTCTGTACCAGCTGGCTCGATGGATTCAACCCAAGGCCTTTGCCCAGGATGTCAGCGCGGTGGAGGACGCCCTGAATGCCACGCGGCCGGAGCAGGTGAAGTTGGCCATCGCCGATTTGCATGACCGGGCCCGCCGCCGGCCGGTCTTTTGGAGGGATTCGTTGGGTTTGAGGGTTTCCGGGCGACGGTTGTTGGTCGTGGCCCAGTTGGGTTTTCAGAGTGTGTCGTTGCAGTGAACTCCTCTTCGGTCGCCGTTCTTCGACAGCACTTTTCTTTGGGTGACACAGCGTCCCCAACAAAAAAGGCGCCTGCGTTGCCGCAGGCGCCCTTGAGATACGTTGAGTGGATTATTCCTGAGCATCAGAGCCGCCGCTGGCGGACTCGCTGGCAGCAGGTGCCTCACCCGAAGAGGCTTTTTCGCGCTCTTCCATGGCAGCCTTGCGGCTGAGGCGGACGCGGCCCTTTTCATCCTGACCGAGGAGTTTCACCCAAATCTCGTCGCCGAGCTGGACGATGTCTTCGACCTGCTTGACGCGGAAGTTGGCGAGCTCGCTGACGTGCACCAGACCTTCGCGGCCCGGGAGGAACTCCACAAAGGCTCCGAAGTCTTTGATGGTCACAACCTTGGCCCGGTAGATCTTTCCGATCTCCAGGGGTTCGCCGGAACCTTCGCCGTCGCCACCGGCCGGGGCGTCGCTACGACGGCCACCGCGATCTCCGCCGCGACCGCCACGGTCTGCGACACGGCCACCGCGATCACCACCGCGATCTCCGCCCCGAGCACCACGGTCTCCGCCACGATCGGCTCCGCGCTCAGGGCCGCGCTCGGGGCGTTCAGCACGCTCCGGACGGGCTTCTTCGCTGGCTGCAGGGGCTCCCTCTTCCGGGGCACCGGTGGAGGGCGGGATTTCTCCACGCTCTTCCATGGCGGCCTTGCGGCTGAGTTTCACGCGACCCTTTTCGTCGACTCCAATGCACTTCACCCAGATGTCGTCACCCATCTTGATGACGTCTTCAACGCGGGCGACGCGCTTGTTGGACAGCTCGCTGACGTGCACCAGGCCGTCTTGACCCGGGAACACTTCGACGAAGGCGCCGAACTCCTTGATGGTCACGACACGGCCCTTGTAGACCTTGCCGATTTCGATCTCGGCGCTGAGCGCTTCGATCTCGCGGCGGGCGATTTCCATGCCCTCAGGGGAGACGGAGAACACCTTCACGGTTCCGTCGTCTTCGATGTTGATTTCGCAACCGGACTCTTCGACCAGGCGCTTGATGTTCTTGCCGCCAGGTCCGATCAGCGCGCCGATCTTCTCGGGGTTGATCTTCAGGGTGACGATGCGCGGGGCGTACTTGGAAATATCCGAGCGCGGAGCCGGCAGCGTGGTGAGCATGTGGGCCAGGATCAGGCCACGGGCGATACGAGCCTTCTCGATGGTCTGCTCCATGATCGGCAGCGGGATACCCTTGAGCTTCAGATCCAGCTGGAAGCCGGTGATGCCCTTTTCGGTTCCGGCGATCTTGCAATCCATGTCGCAGAACGCGTCTTCCCAGCCGATGATGTCGGTGAGGAGCTTGTAGCGGGAGATCTCGTGATTGGCGCCGTACTCGGTGCAAATACCGATGGAGATACCTGCCACCGGGCGGGTGATGGGCACACCGGCATCCATGAGGGCCAGCGTCGCGCCGCAGACTGACGCCATCGAGGTGGAACCATTGGATTCCATGATCTCGGCGGTGATGCGGACGGCGTAGGGATACTCGGTGAGGGGAATCACCGGGCGAACGCTGCGCTCGGCCAGAGCGCCGTGGCCGATTTCGCGGCGGCCGGGGCCAGTGATGCGGCCGGTCTCACCGACGGAGTAGTTCGGGAAGTTGTAGTGCAGCAGGAATTGCTTCTTGGTCTCGCCACCAGTGTAGGAGTCGAACTGCTGGATGTCGTCGCTGGTGCCCAAGGTGGCCAAGCAGACGGCCTGGGTCTCGCCGCGGGCGAACACAGCCGAACCGTGGGCGCGGGGCAGGAAGCCCACTTCGCTGGTCAGGGTGCGGATCGCGTCGAAGTCGCGGCCGTCCAGACGCTTGGAGTGGTCGAGGACGAGGCTGCGGATCGCTTCCTTCTGGATGTAATACTGGGCGTCCTTGAGGACGAACTCGGTCACCTTATCGGCACCGAATTGGGCGACGAGCTTCTGACCGACTTCGGCGAAGATCGCGTTGACGGCGGCCTCGCGGGCCAGCTTCTGCTGGGTGAGGAGGGCCGGGATGATGCGATCACCGGCCAGCGTCTTGGCGGCGGTGAGGATCTCTTCCGGAACGATGGTCACCGTGATGGCGCGCTTGGTCTTGCCGGCCTTGGCAGCCAGTTCTTCCTGAGCGGCGATCAAGGGTTGGCAGGCGGCCTGGGCGAATTTCAGGGCGGAGATGAAATCGGCCTCCGAGATTTCGTTGGCGGCACCTTCGTACATGACCACGTCGGTCTTGTTGCCGACATAGATGAGGTCGAGGTCGGACTGGGCCTGCTGTTCGTGGGTAGGGTTCACCAGGAACTCACCGGCGACGCGGGCGATGCGGACGGCGCCGAGCGGTCCATCCCAAGGAATGTCGGAAACGGTCAACGCGGCCGAAGCTCCGAGGATGGAGAGGATGTCGGCGTCATTCTGGCCGTCGGCCGAGAGCAGCAGCGACTGGACTTGGACTTCATTGTACCAGCCCTTGGGGAAGAGCGGGCGGATGGGGCGATCGGTCAGGCGGCAGGTGAGGATCTCCTTCTCGGAGGGCCGGCCTTCACGCTTGAAGTATCCGCCGGGGAAACGGCCTGCGGCCGCCGCCTTCTCGCGGTAATCCACGGTGAGGGGGAAGAAATCCTGACCGGGCTTGGCCTTGGAGGCCGCAACGGCCGCCGTCAGGATGATGGTTTCACCGAGTTGAACGGTCACGGCGCCGTCGGCCTGCTTTGCAAAGCGGCCGGTTTCGATGGTGATGAATTGACCACCGACGGGGATTTGAACGGTATGGGACATACTAGCAGTTGCCCGACCGCCCTGAGGAACTTCACTCGACCTTCAGTAAACCTTTCTTGGTGGGGAAGGTTTGTTGGTGGAGAGCGAGTGAAATTTCCCGGGCGGACCGGGCGTTTCTTTTTAACTTCTTTGACGCGTCTTTGGGTTTTTGGTGCGGGTGACTTTGCGCGCGCGTCGAATGGGCGCGGCACCCGCAATTGTCCGCTTTGGACAATCTGGACAACCCTGTGGTCGCGGCAATCGTGGCCTGCAGGGTCTCCTAAAGCGAAAACCGGGCTGGAGGCCCGGCGTCGCAAAAAATTACTTCCGGAGCTTCAGCTTCTTGGTCAGCGCTTGGTAACGGGCCGAATCCGTGCGGTTCAGATAATCGAGCAAGCTGCGGCGTTTGCCCACCATGAGCAACATACCACGACGGCTGCTATGATCCTTCTTGTTCTTCTGAAGATGCTCCGTCAGGGAGTTAATCTTCTCAGTGAGAAGGGCAATCTGGACATCGGCAGAGCCGGTGTCTTTTGCGTGGATGCGGTGTTCGGCGATGGTTTTATTTTTCTCAAGCATGATTCGGTGTCGGGAAGCTTGATGCCTCCCAGTAAGCGGTTCCGTTTATCCTGAATCGCCAAGCTAAGGGGCTGCGGTAAATGGGGCAAGCCCGGAGTTTTCTCACTCTAGGAGGGTCGTTTTTTGGAAATCAGCGGATTGTGTCGTGGGTGGGGCTCTGCGGGATAGGTCCTGCGCTCGCAGGGAACGTGGGGACAGGGGGAGCTTTCGCGCTTTCGCGCGAGGGGAATCAGGGTGTGGACGTTCCAATGCTCGCTCCGGACCTATCCCGCTGCCGCCCAGGGGCTGTTGTTCGGGGTAGGGGGTCAGTCACACCTATTTACACAAAAGGGGACACTCTTTACTATACTGATGTTGTTGCGGTGGCTCCGCGGGAGCGGTCCTGCGCTCGCAGGGAACGTTGGGACAGGGGAAGCTTTCGCGCTTTCGCGCGAGGGGGATCAGGATGTCGACGTTCCTATGCTCGCTCCGGACCTATCCCGCTGCCGCCCAGGGGTGTTGTTTGGGGGCATTGGGTCGATTTGGGGAGGGATTTAAGAAGAGAGATGATGGATTCCGTTGTCGGTGTCGGGAATTCAAGGAGGGACAGGCTCCGAGGCTTGCGGGAAGCGCTTCCGGCGGGAAAGGTGGGGCTGGAGGGGCGTCTGCGGAGCCGTTCACCGGATGATGATCACTTACGAAGATGCTTTGGAGCGGGTTTTGAAGCCTTTGGTCGCTGTTCCAGTGGTTTCGATGTCGTTAACGGAAGCGTTGGGATGCTATTTGGCGGCGGAGGTCACCGCTTTGGTTGATTTGCCCGGCTTTGATACGGCTTCTATGGATGGCTATGCGGTGAGAGCAGGGGAGGTGTTTCGTTCTGGGGTGGTGCTGCCGTGCCCTTTGGAGGTGGCTGCGGGCCGGGTTGCCCATCGATCTCTGGCGTCCGGGGAGTGTGCTCGCATTTTGACGGGGGCCCCCATGCCAGCAGGGTCCGATGCGGTGGTGATGCAGGAGGACACGGAGCGGGAACCCGATGGCAGGATCCGTTTCAACGATGGGGTGAAGCCTTGGGAGAATGTTCGTTTCCGGGGGGAGGACTTCCGGATGGGTACTCGGGTGTTGGCGGCCGGGCAACGATTGGGCCCCCCGCAGTTGGCGCTTGCGGCGGCGGCGGGTCGTGCGGAGTTGCGGGTGCATCGGAAGGTGCGCGTGGTGGTGGCGAGCTCTGGGGATGAGTTACGCTCTCCGGGTACTGCGCTGGCTCCAGGGCAGATTTACGACAGCAACTCGGTGCTGCTAACCACGTTGTTTCGTTCCGCGGGCGCGGAGGTGATTCAGATACCGACGTTACCGGATCAACTGGAAGCGACCATGGAGGGTCTTGAATCGGCGCTGTCGCAGGCAGATCTGGTGATCACCGCGGGCGGAGCTTCAGTGGGAGA
>Ga0114977_10001498_pt1 | contig 15337 bp, 8 predicted proteins | sample S_130805_MF_Meta_FD_87026 | JGI IMG/M metagenome (GOLD analysis project Ga0114977, IMG submission 87026) | Freshwater microbial communities from Lake Simoncouche, Canada to study carbon cycling - S_130805_MF_MetaG | ecosystem: Environmental > Aquatic > Freshwater > Lake | place: Lake...
ACCCATCGGCAAGATCGATGCCATCGCCGCGAGCTTCTTGGGCATCCCCGCCGGCATCACCCTGGCCGCCGGCACGACCGATGGTTGCGCCACCTTCCTTGCCAGTGGTGCTAGCCGAGTCGGTGAAGGAGCGACGGCTCTGGGTTCGACCATTGTCCTAAAGCTACTCAGCGACCGCCCCATCTTCGCACCACAATACGGTATCTACAGCCATCGGCTCGGTGACCAATGGCTCGCAGGTGGTGCCTCCAACTGTGGCGGCAAAACTCTAACCGCACTTTTCAGTGAGGCGGAGCTCGCCGCTTTATCCGCAACCCTCGACACCTCGCAGCCGACGGGCCTCGACTACTACCCGCTCGCGACCATGGGCGAACGCTTCCCTATCGCCGACGCGCAGCTGGCCCCACGACTAACCCCGCGTCCGGCGGACGACGCCCTTTTCCTTCAGGGCATCCTCGAAGGATTCAGCACGGTTGAGCAACTCGGCTACACCCGACTCGCCGAACTCGGCGGCCCAAAGCTTGTCTCCGTACGTCATGCGGGCGGCGGTTCCCGTAATCCGGCATGGATGAAACTCCGTGCCCAGAAATTAGGTGTTCCGCTCGCCGCTGCTTGGAGTGACGAGGCGGCCGCCGGTACCGCCCGACTTGCGTGGCGTGCGCTTGGCCACGAACTAAAACTCTCATGACCACTTTAAAGACTATCAACGGGTTAGCGGAAGTCGCCGAAAACTACGGCGTCCTCCTCGTCGACCAATACGGCACGCTCCATGATGGCCAGAAGCCTTACCCGCATGCAGCCGAAGCGCTCGAGCGCTACCGTGCCACCGGCGGAAAGGTTGTGGTGCTGTCGAACTCCGCCAAGTCGGGCGATGACAACCGTGAGCGACTTAAAGGCTTTGGCTTTGATGGGCGTCACTTCGACGCCGTGGTGACTTCGGGCGACGCTGCGCAAGCCGCCATGCGGGCCGGCTCACTCGGGCCCGCCTTCCAAGCGGGCGGTAAGATTCATATCTCCGGCAAACTCGGTGCTGACTACGGCTTTGGCTCATTTGGCTTCACGACGGCTTGGCCGGATGACGCCGACGGTATCATCTTAGCTGCATGCCAGGAGCCCGATCGTAATTGGCGGCAACAGATTCGCGACCTCCTCGGCGCGGCTCGACGAGGCGTGACGATTGCCGTCTGTAACCCAGACCTCGAAATGCTCACGCCCAAAGGGGTCCGCCCCTCCGCTGGCGCCATCGCCTTGGAGCTCGAGCGTTCAGGGGCCGTATTGCACACCTTCGGTAAGCCGCACATCGACATCTACCGCACCGCCCTCGCCGCCTCAGGGAATCCCCCGCCGTCCGCTGTGCTCGCCATCGGCGACAGCCCCGAACATGACCTGCAAGGCGCCGCGAACGCCGCCCTCGACGGCGCCCTCGTGCGTACTGGCATCATGATCGGCCAAGACGAAGCGGCTTTGGTGCCGCGCCTCCCGAAGCGTGCCGAACGCCCTTGGTTGAGCCTGGCGGAACTGCGCTGGTGATTAGCAACCCGCCTGCGCTGTATTGCCACGTCCCTTCGGCTTGCCGTTAATGCAATACGGACAGGACTTCTCGTAAACGTATTCGGGCAGCCGTTGGTCGGCCTTCGTCAAAGGCATTTGGCAATTGAAGCAAATGACGGACTCGGTCTCGCGGAGATCAGGACCGACCCCCACGCGGTTATCGAAGACGAAACATTCTCCGTCGTAATGGGCACCGCCGACTTCCTCGAAATATTTCAGGATACCGCCATCGAGCTGCAGGATATTGGTGTAGCCTTCCATCTCCATGAAGGGGCCTGCCTTTTCGCAACGAATACCGCCCGTGCAGAACATGACGACGGGCTGCGACTTAAGCTCGGCCGGCAACTTGCGAACCGCTTCCGGGAAATCCCGAAAGTTCGCGACCCCAGCGGGCAAGGCACCTTTAAACGTGCCGAGGCGGACTTCGTAATCATTACGCGTATCGAGCAGGACGAGCGGACGGCCTACATCGAGCCAGGCCTTGAGTTGGGCGGCGGAAATCTTTGGGGAGGGCTTACCGACGGGGTCGACCCCTTCGATACCGAAGGAAATAATTTCCTTCTTCACCTTCACGAGCATCCGCTTGAAAGGCTGGTGTGAGCTCGGGCTCTCCTTCGGCTTGATATCCGCTAAACCCGGGAAGGTACGGATGAAATCGACGACGATGGCCAATTGCGCCGGTGTGCCAGCGAGGAAGAAATTGATCCCTTCGGCAGCCAGCAGGACCGTCCCCTTCAGCCCCTGCTCGCGGCAGAGGGCCAAGAGCTCTTCCTTGCGCTCCTCGAGGCGATCGAGGGCGGCGAACTTATAGCAGGATAGATTAATGACCTCCGTGGACATACCCCGACATCAGAAGAACCTAGCGCCACGGACGCAAAGGCGAAAACGTCGCTCGCCCTGTTCTTGCCTTTCCCCTGCCCGTCTTTACCCCTATCCCATCGGTCCTACACCGCCCCGTTATGTCGTCAGAAGAACTCGCCCTCACCCCCATCGGCCATATCCGCTGCGGGAAGACGCTGAAGTTCAACGCCCGCCACCAGCCGAACGAACAGCTCCCCGAGACGAACGTCCTCGAGCTCATTCCGGGAGATAAATACGTCAAGGCCCTCAAGGACCTCGACGGCTTCGACCGCATCTGGCTACTTTGGTGGTTCCATCGCAACCAGGACTGGCGTCCTGAGGTGCTCCCGCCGCGGGGCCCCGCCAAACGGCGCGGCGTCTTCGCCACCCGCTCCCCGCATCGACCCAACGCGCTCGGCATCACGCCGGTCCAGCTTCTAGGCATTAAGAAGAACCTCTTACTACTGGGCCCCTGCGACCTCGTGGACGGCACGCCCGTCTTTGATATCAAGCCCTACATTCCGGCCTACGATTCCTTCCCCGACTCCCAGGCCGGTTGGATTGACGAAGTGGATGCAGCCCTAAGCGCCCCGCCGGCCTTCGCGGTTACCTATACGCCAGCCGCCGAAGAACACCTGCGCTGGTTGCGTGAAACCTGGTCGATCGACTTCACGGAGCGGATGCTCGAGATCCTGACCCGCGACCCGACGCCACACCGCACGCGCCGCATCCGCAGCCGCCACGGCGACCTCTTTGATATCGGCTGCGGGGCTTGGTTTGCCGTCTTCAAGGTCGAGGGAACGGCCATCACAGTGCTACACCTGAAGCCATCCTTCCCGCTGAAGTTCCTGACCGACCCCACCCGCCCGGAAGTGCCCGACAAGGACGCCCAGCTGGCTTTCCGTGCAAAGTGGCCCGAGTTCGTGGCTTAGTCGTTTTTAAGACTGATATTGGCGGGTGAATAACTGGAACCCGCGGGGGCAATTTTAGTCTTATGTCCGTCGGGCTAAGCCCTATACCCAACCCTACCCCCAGCCCTTCCCATGCGTCCTTCCCTGCGCTCGTTCCTCACGCTGTCCTGCCTCTTGGCCAGCGCCCTCACCGCCTTCGCCGAGGCAAAGCTCACCCTCCAAGACGGTGATCGCGTGTTGCTCATCGGCGACGTGCTCATCGAGCGCGAAAATAACTTCGGTTACCTTGAGACAAAGATGCGCCGCGAATTCCCCGGTCGCAACTTCGCCGTCCGCAACCTCGGCTACAGCGGCGATAGCCCACTCGGCGCTTCGCGTGCGAGTTTCGATCCCGTCGCCAAGGGGGTCGACAGCCTCAAGGTACAGCTGGCGGTTGTGAAACCGACCGTCGCCATCCTCGGTTATGGTATGGCTGCGAGTTTAGACGAACTCACCTACCGCAAGAACGACCCCGTCCTGAACCCCGATCCAGCCCGCTATGGCCTCGACCATAGCCCAGCGAAGTTCCGACGCGAAATGCTCCAGCTCATGGACCTCATCACCGCGGCCAGTCCTGACGGTAAGGTGCGTTTCGTCTTCGTCGGTCCCATCAAGCATGAAGACCTCCGTGCATCCCGCCCTGGCTTGCCCAATCCCGCCGAACACAACGCCATCCTCGCGGAGTATGAAAAGGTCCTCCGTGAACTCGCTGCCGAAAAGAACGCACCCTTCGTGGCCGGTGAATGGCAGCAAACTGCTGGCATCAAGCTCGCGCAAGGAACCGATAACGGCGTGCACCTAAACGCCCGCGGCTACCGCGCTTTGGCCACGAGTTTCGCCCAACAGCTAGGCTGGAAGGCCGATGCCGCCCTGTGGGACAAGGAAGACGCCGCCCAGGCTTTGCTCCGCGAGGCCATTCTCCGTAAGAACGCGCTCTTTTTCCACCGCAGTCGACCCGCTAACTACACTTATATCTTCGGCTTCCGTCGGGGCGAACAAGGCCGTAACGCCGTCGAAATCCCGAAGTTCGACCCCCTCGTCGATAAAGCCGAAGCCAACGCCATCGGCATCTCCGCCGGCAAGCCCAGCACCCTACCGCCTGAACCAAAGTCCGAAACCCAACTGAAGAAACTTCCGCCCCTCCCGCGGCCGGACTTCAAACTCGAGCCCGGGCTGGAAATCACGCTCTTCGCCGAAAACCCGTTACTCGAAAAGCCGGTCCACATGAACTGGGACACCCTCGGCCGCCTCTGGGTCGCGACGTCGAACACCTACCCGCAGGTCAATCCCGATGACCTCGGCGCACAGATGGAAAATAACGCTTCCAAGTTCGGCCCTTCGACTGGCAACGACAAGATTATCCTCTTAGAAGATACCAATAAGGACGGCGTCGCGGAATCCTCACGCATCATCGCCGATAAGCTCCTCATCCCGGCTGGCGTGGCTCCCGATAACCGCGGCGGCTGCTTCGTGGGTGCCAGCACCGAACTACTACACCTAACCAAGCCGGGCGACGATGGCTTACTGAGTGATCGTCGCATTGTCTTCAGCGGATTTGGCACCGAGGACACCCACCACATCATCCATGCCCTCCACTGGGGCGTCGATGGTCGCCTCTACTTCCACCAGACCATTTATATCCACTCGCACATCGAAACCCCGTGGGGCTTGATTCGTGCGAACTCTGGGGCGGCCTTCGCCTACGACCCCGAGCGCGAACGCCTCGAGGTGCACTCCAAGGGCCTCGTCAATGCTTGGGGTCAACAGGAAGACTTGGCCGGCCAGACCTTCCTCACCTCGGGTGCGGACGGTAATGGCATCAGCTGGGGCTTCCCAGGCGCAGTGCTCAATGCCACCGAAGGCGCCCGCCGAACGGTCAGCAGCATCAGCCCGGGCTCCTACCCTAAGTTCTGCGGCCTCGAAATCGTCCAGAGCCCGCTCTTTGGCCCCGAGTGGCAAGGCAATGCCATCACGAATGACTTCCGTGCTCACCGCATCGTTCGATTTGCCTTCAACGACTTCACGGCCGACGCCAAGGCGAAGTCTGGCTACATCACCAAGGCCCAAACCGACCTCGTACGCACGAGCGATGCGTCGTTCCGACCCATTGGCGTCGCGATGGGTCCCGATGGTGGCATCTTCATCGCTGACTGGACCAACCCCATCATCAACCACGGGGAAGTCGACTTCCGCGACCCCCGCCGCGACAAGCAGCACGGCCGTATCTGGCGCATCGCACCGACGGGCAGCAAACCCATTGCTTGGGAACCCCTCGCTGGCCAGAAGCCGGCGGCCTTGCTCGCTAAACTCACCTCAGCGAATCGCTGGGAATTCGAACAGGCCCGCCGCGAACTATTGCTCCTCGACCAAGCATCGCTCCAAAAAGCCGTTAGCGGTTGGGCTAAGGATGAAGTCACCCGACGCCACGCCGCTTGGTTACTCAGCGGTCGTACTGACAGCTCCGCCGAACTCTTGGCCATGCTGAAAAGCACCGATGCCGTCACCGTGCAAGTTGCCCTCCGCGAGCTCGGCAAAGCTAACCGCTTGGTGCAGCCGAGCGACGTTCCTGCGATTGTTGCCACTCTGAAACACGCCAACCCCCGCGTGCAGCTCGAAGCCTATCGCGCCTTGGCTCGGGTAGGGACGTTCGCTTCGGCGGACGCTATCCTCGACAACCTCCCCAACAACCCGGAAGACAACTTCTTAGACTTCGCTGCGTGGACGAGTGGTAACGAAGTCGCCCAAACCTGGTTTAAAGCCGTTGTAGCCCAGCCTGACCTCCTAAACGGCCGGGAAGCCAAGCTGGACCGACTCGTCAAGACCGCTGACCCCGTGGTGAGCGGCCCGCACATCCAAGCCCTTTTCAAGGGACGCACCATCGATGCTGCGGGCTCGGGACCTTGGATTGAACTTATCGGCAAGGCCGGCGGTGATGCCGAACTCACGCAACTCTTCGGACTACTCACCAAAGAGAACGCTCTGCAACCAGCGGCCCGCGTCCGTGCTGCGGGTGCGCTGGTCGATGCTGCCCTCTCGCGCAATGTTCGCCCCACGGGCGACCTCGCCGCCCTCGGCGCCTTATTCCAATCCAACAACCGTGACCTACGTCTGGCCGCAGTTCGCCTGAGCGGATCTTGGAAACTAGCATCCTCCGTTCCTGAAATTGCCAAACTCGCGGGACAAGAAAAAGACGCCGATGCCCGCGACTTCGCCTTTAAGGCCCTCCGTGACATCGGCCAACAGGCCTCCGTCAACGCATTGAAGTCACTCGTTGCTGACTCGCAGCCGCTCTCCGTCCGGCGTGGCGCCCTTGTCGGCCTCTCCGTGCACGCCCCCGTCGAAGCGCTCAAGGTACTCCCCGCAATCTTCGCACAACTCAAGAAGAACGAGGCGGTCAGCACTTGGCAGGAACTCTTCACCCACGCCGCCTTCGCGGCCCGACTAGCCAAGGATTTCCCTAAGGGCCTCACGCCGGAAACCTACGCCTCAGCCCTCCAAGCCGCCAAGGGCTCGGGCCGGACGGGCAAAGCCCTGGTCGATGCTCTCACCCCACTCACTGGCGGCAAGGCCGGCGAGCGCGACTACAACGCCGAAGTGAACAGTATGGTAACCGCACTCAAGCGCGGCGCTGACCCCGTCGAAGGCGAAATCGTTTACCGCAAGAATGGCTGTGCGCTCTGTCACGCCATTGGCGGCGCGGGCGGCAAACTTGGTCCCGACCTCTCAAGCATCGGTGCCAGCGCGCCCATTGACTATATCGTCGAGAGCGTTCTCAACCCCGCCTCGAAGATTAAGGAAGGTTACCACGGTTTCGCTTTCACGATGAAAGACGGTAGCGTCCTCACTGGTATCCCGGCCCGCGAGACCACGAGCGACATTATCATTCGTCCGGGCCCAGGCGTGGAACTCCCCGTCAGCAAAGCCAACCTTGTGAAACGCGATAACATCGGCAGCCTCATGCCCGCTGGACTGGTGGATGGCCTCGAGTTCGTACCTAAGCGCAGCCTCTTCGCCTTCCTCGGCGAAATCGGTAAGCCTGGGCCCTTCGACACCAGCAAGAACAACGTCGCCCGCGCGTGGACGTTCCAAGACCAACCCCCCGGCGCACTGGCTAAGTCGGGCGCCCCCGCGACCATCTATTCGCTGATCAACGGGCAACTCCTCAAGGAATTCAACCCTGGCCGCCTCTACGCCGAAGCCCGTTTCACCGCCTCGGCGGCGACGACAAAACCTCTCGTACTGTCCGGCGTGAAGGCGGCTTGGATTGACGGGAAACCGCTCGAACTCAAGGACGGTAAATCAACCGCTGTAGTTAGCTCCGGCAACCACTCCCTTGTCGTCGAACCTGACCTCACCGCTCCTTACTTCAAGGCCCAGTGGGATGACGTCACCTTCCTCGGCGACTAACGCATGGGCTCGTGTCGGCTGCTTGTGCTGCTGGCAGCGTCCCTAGGGGTCGCCTGCACGGTCGTACCAGAGATTCCGGTCGCCGCAGTTAAGCCGGTGTCGGCAAAAGCCCGCGACGCCGAGCAATTTGCGGCCAGCGCCCGAGCCGCCAGCAGCTCAGGGAATTTCACCGCAGCGGCCAAGGGCTACGAGGACTACCTCGCCGAGCTCGCTAAAGACGAAGACCGTGACCCCGCCGACTACGCCAACGGACTCACCCAATTGGCGGGCTGCTACTACCGCCTGCGCCATCTACCCGAGGCTATCCGTTGCTACCGTGAAGCCCTGGCCTGCGAGACCGTCCGGCTCGGACCCGACCACGAAGACGTGACCGGGCTCTGGAGCATTTTAGCCAGCGTAGAACTGCGTCAGGGGAACGCCCCCGAAGCCGAACGCATCCAGCGGAAGCTCTTAGCCACGGAATACCGCCTACACACCCGCGGTCGCCGGGAGGCCGCCACAATCCTGACGAACCTGGCCGAAGCCCTCGAAGCCCAAGGCCGGGAGGTCGAGGCCACCCAGTGCCGCCAAGAGGCCAAGGACATCCGCCACAAGCTCTGCGACGAGTGTTAAGTGGGGATTTCCCGCCACCCCTTGACAGATTCAGCCCCTTAGTCACCCCTAAGTGGGAACTTACGCGACGGAATGGGAACTAAATGAGGTTGCCGAGCCCCGCTTGACACGCACCCCTTGACAGCCGTGGCCAGAATTTCTCGCAGATCCATCGACGACCTTCGCCAAAGGGCGGACATCGTCGCGTTGGCCGGCGACTACACCCAGATGAAACAGCGCGGGCGCGACTGGTGGGGTCTGAGTCCGTTCAAATCCGAGAAAAGTCCATCCTTTAAGGTCAACCCTGATACTGGGCTCTGGTACTGCTTCAGCACCCAACAAGGCGGCGACGCCTTTAAGTTAGTCATGACCCGCGAGGGCCTCGACTTCCCTGAGTCCATCGAACGCGTCGCCATGCGTTTTGGCTTCCAGCTCGAGTACGAGAACGGCGGCGAGACCAGCTCCGAGCGCTCGATGCGCGGACAACTCTTGGAGATTCACGAGCTCGTCACCGACTACTGGCGCCGTTGCTTCCTTGAAGACGCCGTCCATGGCGAATGGATTCAGAACTACTGGACCGAGAAGCGTCGCTTCGACCTCACCGTCGCCGAAGACTTCGGCATCGGCTTTGCGCCGGTCGATGACTCTAAGCTTATCCCTGGCCTACTTAAGAAAGGCTACAGCAAGGAGGCCATCGCCCAGACTGGCCTCTTCTTCGGGACCGACCGCGTGCCCGACCCGGCCCGCTGGCGTTGTCGCTTCCGGGGCCGACTGGTTATTCCGATTCGCGACATCCAAGGCCGCGTCATCGCCTTCACCGCCCGGACCCTTGATATCACGCCGCAAGATGACCCTTCCCGCGAGGCCAAGTACGTGAACTCGCCGGAAACCGAACTCTTCAAAAAGTCGCGCACCGTCTTCAACCTCGACCGTGCTCGGACGATCCGCAAAGGCGAAGAGCCCTTCGTGCTCGTCGAAGGGCAGCTGGACGCCATCCGCTGCCACTCCGCGGGTATCCCCGGCGTGATTGCCGCCCAAGGCACGGCCGTCACGGAAGAACACCTCTCCCAACTCCGCCGCTTCACGCAACGCCTCATCGTCTTCCTCGATGCCGATGCCGCTGGCCAGAAGGCCGCACTTCGACTCCTGCCAATCGGCCTACGTGAAGGCTTGGATATTCGGTTCCTCTCCCTCCCGGGAGGCAAAGACCCGGATGACTATTTCTCGGCGCATTCCGCTGAGGCTTGGCCGGCCCTGGTGGCGACCGCCCGGAGTGCGATGCAGTTCTGCGTCCAGTCCATCATTCCCGAGGGCGCCAGTAACATGCCGCTCGCGCAACGCCTCGCGCTCCTAGAAACCCTCTTCCCAATTGTCGAGCAGGCCGGGGCCGAAGAGATTGTCCGCGAAGCCCTCAATGAAGCCGCGCGGCACGCGGGAATTGGCATCCGTGAGATGCACATGGCCTACGAACGCCACTTGGCGACGGTCGCCGCCCAACGCCCTGCCGCCCAACTGGGCCGGGCCGAACCCAGCGAGGTCCCGCCTGTCAAGGGGGGGGGCTTGACAACTTCCGAGGAAGACCTGATATTGCTCCTTCTCCGGCATGAATCGTTCTTCCTTCCAATTGCCCAAGCGTTACCGCTGGAATGGATCGAGCAAACCGGCCGTGGAGGCAGCCTCCTGATGGCTCTTCTGAACGAAGCAGTCCACGGACACTTCCAAGGCGTCCGCGAGGCGATTAATGCCTTGGACGATGACCTCCGCGACGAAGCCGCCCGTTTGTCGTCCGTCCCCCAGGTAGACGCTGACAAGCACGAAGAATTGCTGATTCGCGCGAACAGCATCCTCAAGGCCTTCCACCAACGTCAGCTGCAGGTGCAGACGCGCCGACTAGATTCCTTAATCGCCTCCACGCCTCGCGAAGACGTTGCCACGCTCAATACCTTGCAGGGGCAGAAGATTGCCCTGCGCAAGGCCCACACGGCCCCTCCCTCCCTTTCCTAACACCCATGCCCGACAAGAACGCCAAGAAGTCCACCAGCAAAGCCGTTAAGGCACCCGCGAAAGCGGCCCCAGCCAAAGCGAAGGCACCCGTGAAGCCTGTGCCCAAAGTCGTCGCTAAACCGACGAAGCCAGCTGCAAAGGCACCGATCAAGGCCGTCGTAGCCCCTAAAGCCGTCGTGGTAGCGAAGGCCGTCGTCGCGCCTAAGGTCGTTGTTGCGGCCAAGGCTGTCGTAGCCCCTAAGGCCGTCGCGCCGAAGGCTGGCCCCAAGCTTCCCGCCGCCCCCGTCAAAGCCACTCCGGCCGCAAAGGTCGTCGCGCCGACCGCCAAGGCCCCCGTGGCAGCGCCTAAGGCCACGACCACGAAAGTTGCGAAGACGGTTATCCCGCAGAAGCCCGCTCCGGCCCTCAAGGCCCCGACCCCTTCCATCACCAAAGACGTTAACGAAAAGGTCCAACAACTCGTCGTCCTCTCGAAGAAAAACGGCTTCGTCACTGTCCAGAACATCAATGAGGTCATCCCCGATAGCGCCACCGACCCGGAGCTGATCGAGAACATCATGAACATCCTCGATAACCTCGAGATCAAGCTGCTCGACGAAGATGAAGTGGAAACGTTCCTGCGCAAGATTGACGAGTCCGAGGAAGAAGCCGCCCGCGTGGTCCCGGCCGATGCCCCGTACGACCCGTTCAACGTTTACCTCAAGCAGATGGGCCACAAGCCCCTGCTCACCCGCGAACAGGAAGTCGAAATCTCTAAGCGCATCGAAGATGCGGAACTGCGCGCCCAAGAGTTCCTCTTCTCCTGCTGGCTCACCCTCCCCTATCAGCTCGACCTCGCCCTCAAGGTTCTCCGCAAGGAAGAGCGCTTTGACAAGGTGGTCATCGACAAGAAGGTCGAGTCCCGCGACGCGTATTACAAGATGCTACCCAAGGCCACCGAGGAGTGCACTAAGCTCCAGGTCCGCCTCGATAAGGGCTGGCAGAAATACCTCGAAGAAACCGACGAACTCAAGCGCCCGAAGACCCGCGAGGCCTACCGCAAACTCGAACTCGCCAGCAAAGAAGGCTGCAAAGACATCCTCCGGAAGTTCTGCTTTAAAATGAAGCTCTTCGAAGAGTGGCTGGAGCTCCCGGAACTAAAGTCCGACCTCGAAGACTGCCGCAACCTCGTCGAGCCCGCGCCGGTGATGCGTGGTAACGTCCGCGCCAAGCTCGCCCGCAAGCCCGAGATTTCCGCGACCCGGGCCAAGGAAGTCGAACGCCGCTGGCGCCTGCTGCCGACCGAGTTGCTGAACCTCGTCCGCAATGTGCGCAAGCATATGGACGAAGCCCAGAAGGCGAAGACCGAGATGGTCGAGCACAACCTCCGCCTCGTGATCTCGATCGCGAAGAAGTACCAGAACCGCGGCTTGCTCTTCACCGACCTCATCCAGGAAGGCAACATGGGCCTCGTGAAGGCGGTCGAGAAGTTTGAATACCGCCGCGGGTATAAGTTCTCCACCTACGCCACCTGGTGGATCCGCCAGGCCATCACCCGTTCGATTGCCGACCAGGCTCGGACGATCCGCATCCCGGTCCACATGATCGAAACGCTGAATAAGGTGATGCAGGTTCAGAAGCAACTTACCCAGGAACTCGGCCATGAACCGACGGCTGAAGAAGTCGCCAACGAGATGAACATGGCCATCGAACGCGTCCAGCAGATCATGAAGATGGCCCAGCAACCGATCTCGCTGCAATCCCCAGTCGGCGACGGCGAGGACACCTCTCTCGGCGATTTCATCGAAGACAAGTCGGCGGAGAATCCTTCGGACACGGCGTCCACCCGCCTCCTGCGCGAGAAGATTGATTTCGTCCTCCGCTCCCTCGCTGAACGCGAGAAGGAAGTCCTGATCCTACGCTTCGGTCTACTCGACGGCGTACAGCGCACGCTCGAGGAAGTCGGCCGTCACTTCAAGGTGACCCGCGAACGCATCCGTCAGATTGAAGCGAAGGCCCTGCGCAAGATGCGTCACCCGACGCGGATGCGTCAGCTGCAAGGCATGTTCGAAGGCGAACTCGATACCTCCGGCCCAGGCTTTGACCAGTTCATCGATGCGGAGACCGCGGCGGAAAAGTCTGCCGAGCCCTCCCTACCGAGTGCTACGCTCGAAGCGTTCCGACTCAAAGGTAACGAGCCGCACGATCCAAACCGTCTGTGAGCCGCGTCGCTGGTATCGCCGCCAGCCTACTGCTGGTAGGTTGCGCGGTCGATCAGCCCACCCCGCCGCCGATGGTCGAACCAGGCGGTGAATTTGCCCGCCCCACGGGGGCGAGCCGCAACCCTCGACTTGGCTTCGTGGGACAAAACCCCACCGCGGCTGGTCCACAATTACTGCTCCTATCGCGCACGGCTAGCGAGCTCTCGCTTAAAAAGGATGAGCTCGTGGTCAGCCGATCCCGCGACCTGAAACCGACGGCTCTCTTAAGGATTGTGGACATCCGTGGCCAAGCGGCCCTTGCGGAAGTGCTGCGCGGACAGCCCGGAGCCAACGAGGAGATTGTCCTACCTTCGAGTCCCTTACGCCAGCAGGCCGAAGCCCTACCGCCGCCCCCTCCCGGCTCTTGACCTCCGGGGCAACCCTGCCCACGTTTCACTTTCCATGGCAAAGACCCAGGCAGGTATCGTCGGACTTCCCAACGTCGGCAAGTCCACCCTTTTCAACGCATTGACCCGCTCCCGCAAGGCGGAGGCGGCCAATTACCCGTTCTGCACGATTGAGCCGAATGTCGGCGTCGTACTCGTCCCAGATGAACGCATGCAGAAACTGCAGGCCATTGCTGGTACCAAAGTCGTCATCCCGGCCACGATCGACATCGTCGACATCGCCGGCCTCGTCGCCGGTGCCTCTAAGGGCGAAGGCAAGGGCAACGACTTCCTTTCCAATATCCGTGAGTGCGACGCCATCATTCACGTCGTCCGCTGCTTCGACAACGATGACATCGTGCACAGCATGGGCAAGGTCGACCCGATTCGCGATATCGGTGTGATCGAAACCGAACTCATCCTCGCTGACATTCAGTCGGCCGAACAGCAACTGGACCGCAACCAGAAGAAGGTTCGCAGTCAGGACAAGGACGCCATCGCGGCCGTCGAGCTCCTCTCCCGCCTCGTCAAGCACCTCAACGAAAACGAGCCGGCCTCGACGATGGAAGTCTCGGACGATGAGCGCAATCGCCTCAAGGCTTTCAACTTGCTCTCCTCGAAGAAGGTTCTCTTTGCTTGTAATGTCGCCGAGGCCGATCTCGCCGACCCTACGAAGAACCCGCATGTCGCCAATGTCGCCGCCCTCATCGGCAAACGCCACGGATGCGAACACGTCGTGATTTGCGCCCAGGTCGAAGCCGAACTGTGCGACCTCTCTCCCGCCGAAGCCACCGAGTTCCTGCAGTCTCTCGGCGTCACTGACTCGGGCGTATCTTCGCTCATCCGCGGTGCCTACCACCTGCTTGGCTTAGCCACCTACTTCACCGCGGGCGAAAAGGAAGTCCGCGCGTGGACCTTCCGCAGCGGCATGACCGCCCCCCAGTGTGCCGCGGTCATCCATACCGACTTCGAGAAGGGCTTTGTGAAGGCCGAAATCGTCTCCTACGAGGACCTAGTGAAGAACGGCTCCGTCGCCGCCGCACGCGATGCCGGCCGCTACCGTCTCGAAGGCAAAGCTTACCTCTTTAAGGACGGCGACGTGGCTCTCTTCCGCTTTACAGACTAAGGGCTTAATACCCTTAATTACCGGTCAGACTAACCGAAAGGACGCCTAAAAAGCCTCCTTTCGCTTTGCTATCCATAAGAGCCCTCGCAACCATGGGACATAGTACCTGTCATACCCCCATGCGCCCCGCCTTCCTGCTCCTGTCCATCGGCCTAGTAACCCTTGGTTTTGTCCGAGCTGACGCCGCCGACACGCGCCCCAACATTATCCTCGTGATTGGTGAAGACATGGGTCCCGATACGGGGGCCTATGGCAGCAAGGACGCGATCACGCCCAACATGGACCGACTGGCCAAGGAAGGCGCCCTCTTTACCCGTGCCTTCACCCACTGTGCCGTCTGTGCCCCCTCCCGGAGTGGGATGGTTACCGGTATCTACCCCTTGACTTGGGGTGGCCAGAACATGCGCTCCAAGGTGATCAACCCGCCAGGCCTGTTCACCGAAAAGCTCCGGGCAGCTGGTTACTTCGTGATGTGGCCGGGCAAGACTGACTTCCAAGGCATCTCCGAAAAGAAGCTGGCCGACTCCCGCGAGCTCTTCGTCAACTACGGGAATAAGCCAGAGCTCAAGACGACCCCACCCAAGCAACCGTTCTTCGCCTACATCAACGACACGGTCAGCCACGAGAGCCAAGTCCGCGCCAACGATGCCGCACACGCACGGAATACCAGTGCCCTCAAGCCTGCCGATCGCCGTGACCCCGCGAAGATTGAACTCCCCCCTTTCTACCCTGACACCCCTGAGGTTCGCCGCGAAGTCGCCCATTACCACGAACTCGTCACGGCCGTCGATTACACGCTAGGCCGAGTCCTCGCTTGGCTGAAAGAACATAACCTTGAAGAGAACACTATCGTCATCCTAACGGGCGACCATGGTCGTGGTATGCCGCGCTACAAGCGCTCCCCGAAGGACACCGGTACGCGCGTCCCGCTCATTGTGCGCTGGCCTGGCAAAATTCCCGCGGGCAGTATCCGCGAAGACTTCGCGAGCTGGATCGACTTTGCGCCGACCGCCCTCACGTTAGCGGGCGTGCCGGTGCCGAAAGAATACGACGGCCACTGCTTCCTGCCCACGGCCGTGAATCCACCGAAGTATGTCTACGCCTTCCGGGATTACATGGACGAAAGCTTCGACAAGGTGCGCTCTGTGCGCGAGGCACGCTTCCGCTATGTGCGAAACCAGGCACCGGGTGTAGATGAAGCGGGTAAGGTCGCCTACCAAGAAGTTGGCCAGACCATGCAGG
>Ga0114977_10001501_pt1 | contig 15323 bp, 11 predicted proteins | sample S_130805_MF_Meta_FD_87026 | JGI IMG/M metagenome (GOLD analysis project Ga0114977, IMG submission 87026) | Freshwater microbial communities from Lake Simoncouche, Canada to study carbon cycling - S_130805_MF_MetaG | ecosystem: Environmental > Aquatic > Freshwater > Lake | place: Lake...
AGCTTCCAAGGTGAGTCGCAGCAAATCTTCAGGCACGTCATCGGTGATAATGGCTTTCCCTAAGGCATGTAACAACACGAAACGTATTTTGCCGCCGACGACTTTTTTGTCTAGCCCCATCAACGATAAATATTTATCGGCACCCATTTTTGGGCTGACGGTTGGCAAGCCAGCCAGCTCAAACAAGGCCCGCACTCGCTGACAATCAGCCGCCGTTAACCAGCCTAAACGTACCGACAAATCCACCGCCATGATGGTGCCGGCCGCCACCGCTTCTCCGTGCAACCATGCGCCATAACCCATACCATTTTCAATCGCGTGTCCAAACGTGTGGCCTAAATTTAAGGTGGCACGTTCGCCACTTTCCAATTCGTCGGCACCGACGACTTCGGCTTTATGATGACAGCTATGGGCAATCGCATATTGCAAAGCATCAGTATCGCGCACCAACAATTTCGACATATTCTGTTCTAGCCAAGTCAAAAATTCGACATCGCGTATCAAGCCGTATTTGATCACTTCGGCGATACCCGCACGCAATTCTTTATCGGCCAAAGTGTTCAAGGTAGCGGTATCTGCCAACACCACTTTGGGCTGATAAAACGCGCCAATCATGTTTTTTCCGAGCGGATGATTAATGCCAGTTTTACCGCCAACGGAAGAATCAACTTGCGCCAACAAGGTGGTCGGAATTTGAATAAACGGCACACCGCGCAAATAGGTGGCCGCCGCATAACCGGTCATATCACCGATCACACCGCCACCCAGAGCGATCAAGGGCGTACTGCGTTCGCTGCGCTGACGTAATAATTCATCGTAAATATGATTGAGCGAGGCGGCAGTTTTGTACTGCTCACCGTCTGGCAAAATAATGGTTTGAACTGTGATGCCATGCTGCTCAAGTTGCATTTTAACGCGCTCCAAATACAAGGGCGCCACCGTGGTATTGGTCACAATCGCTACTCGTTTTTTGGGGAGATATTCGAGCAATAGTTCTAAGTGATTGACCAAATCGTGACCAATATGGATCGGATAACTACGATCACCCAAGCCAACGTTTAAAGTGTGAATATTATTCATCTGAGAGTTTTGATTATTATATTGCGGCGGATAAAGCCGCTTGGTTAAACGCGAAACCAGTGTATGCACACTTTGTTTGCTGGTATGAATAATGACATTGGCCACTTCGCAATACATCGCATCGCGCTGCTCAAATAATTCCTGCAATTTTGCCCGAGGATTTTCAGTTCTCAGCAATGGCCGCGTATGGTCGTGTCGGGTGCGTTGCCACAAATCGTAAACGCTACTTTTTAAGTAAACGACCACACCGCCTTCACGCATTACCTCACGATTTTTAGGCTGAATCACCGCGCCACCACCCGTCGCCAGCACGATATTATTCAGCTTAACCAGATCTTCAATCACGGCACTTTCGCGTTGGCGAAATCCCACTTCACCTTCCACATCAAAAATATGCGGAATCGTCACGCCGGTGCGTTTCTGGATTTCTTCGTCACTATCAATAAAGGTTTTGCCAAGCTGTTTTGCCAACACTTTACCGACGGTCGTTTTGCCCGAACCCATCATTCCCACCAGAATAATATTGCCGGATTCCAAATTGTTGTGAGTGAAGTCTTGATTTTGCATGTGGCAATTGTAACTAATTTATTGAGTCAGGGACGCGCCATCCACCGGCCAAACAAAAGCCCGGCGTGCCGGGCTTTATCTACCTGCAGCTACAACTAGTTGACGCTCAAACTTTCTTTCAAGATTCGCGGCGTAATAAAAATTAGCAATTCTTTTTTGTTTTTGATGGTGGTGTCATTTTTAAATAACCAACCCAAAATCGGAATATCCCCGAACAGCGGCACTTGTTGTTTTGTAGAAGTATCGTCTTGCGTATAAATACCACCAATCACCACTGTACCACCATTGTCCACCAGCACTTGAGTACTAACTTGTTTGGTATTAATACTGGGCACACCAGAGTAAATCGTACCCACCACGTCTTGGCTGACCGCCACTTTCATATTGACGCGATCATCTGGGGTGATTTGCGGTGTCACTTTCAGCGACAGCACGGCTTTTTTGAAAGCTACGGTCGCGGCTACCGACGCAGTGCCGCCTTGCTGATACGGAATTTCAACACCTGACTCAATGGTGGCTTCAGATTTATCACCGGTGACAACGCGAGGGCTGGCAATATTTTTCGTCTTGCCATCCACGTCCGATGCGTTAATTTCCATGGTGAGTGTTTGCGTATCGCCCGCACCAAATAGTGAGACCAACAAACCACCGGTGCCGGCGGTTGAACCCGGCAGATTCACATTGCCTGTCGCGGTGGCGGCGCTAGAGTTGGCCGGACGATTAATCGGGCCCGATGCATTGATTTTGCCACCCAAGGTACGACTAAAAGTATCGCCAGCCTCGATAAATCGAGCTTCAATCATCACTTGTCGAACAGGAATATCAATTTGTTTCACCAGCTTACGCACATCTTCTAAATACGTCGGCGTATCTTGCACAAAAATCATATTCGTTCGCAAATCAGCCAACACGCTACCGCGTTTAGACAAAATTCGCTGTTTGTCATTCGATAATAATTTCTCCAAATCAGCGGCTTTGGCATAGCTCAATTGGAAACTTTCAGTCCGCGTGACTTCCAACTCGGTAATTTCCTGACGTGCGCTCAAGGCATTTTTTTCTTTTGCGGCCAACTCTTCGCGCGGTGCCACCTGAATCACATTGCCATTTTTCCGACGATCCAAGCCTTTGCTATCGAGAATAATATCCAGCGCCTGATCCCACGGTACTTCTTTCAAACGCAAAGTCAAACTACCCGACACAGAATCACTAATTACCATATTCAAACCGGTAAAATCAGCGATCACATTCAACGCTTCGCGCGTATCAATATTCTGAAAATTCAAGGTTAATTTATCACCGGCATAACCCGGCTGATTACCTTTAACCATTTTATTGGCATCTTCCACTAGGGCTTTCACTTCAACAATCAGCTTGGTATCAGTTTGGTAAGCGGAATATTCCCAACTCCCTTTGGGCTCAACCACCAATTTCACGCCATTAGCTTGCGGATATGCATCTACCGTTTGCACCGGCGTTGCAAAATCACCAACCTCCAATTTGCGACGGAGGTTGGCTGGTAAACTGGTTTGTTGCAAATCAATATGCAAAGACTTGCCTTGCTGCTTAATGTCAACGTCGATATTGGCCGAGGACAAATCAATTTCAATGCGTCCTTCGCCATTACGGCCACGATGGAAATCAATATCGCGCACACTATTATTGGATGCTGTCGCTTTCGCTTCAGCAAAATGTGCCTGCTTGGCGACATCTAGTGTCGTAGCCGCCGCTTTTCCTTGCAAGGTAATCAGTAAATCGTTGCCTTCAATTTGCGCTTGATAGCCCATCATTTGATTTAAATTAAGCACCAACCGCGTCCGCTGTCCGGCTTGAATAACATCAATGCGCCGCAAATCACCTTCCGCCGCCTCCAACGTTGATTTACCCAAACCATTTTCCACACCGGCAAAATCTAGCGCAATTTTAGGTGGCGTATTGATAATAAAGGTTGCCGGCAAGGCGCTGAGTGCTTGCGCAAAAGAGATTTTGACGGTTACTTTGCCAGCCGACGCGCTGGCCATCGTGACCGATTGAATCACATTCACGGCCGCCATTGCCGCTGGCACGAACAATGCGCCAACTAAACTCGCTATCCCGATCACCGCCATGATTATTTTAGAAAATTTCATTTTATCCCCCAATTACTCTATCAATTGCAAGCTGCTTTCACGCTCAGACCAGTCGCCCGCGCTGTCTTGCACCATCTCTTTGATCTTAATTTCATTCTCGACAATCGATAAAATCTTGCCAAAATTTTGGCCGATAAAATTACCCACTTTTACTCGTCGCAATTTACCGTCAGCCGGGCGCACAATGGCATAAGCGGCTCGATTTTGATAAAGGAAACCGACCATTTTCATCGAGTCCAATGGAAAATCTTCAAGCTCTTCTTTAGGCCGATTTAAATCAGGCTGATTCAACCCTTTTTTGCCAGACTTAACATCTGCTTTTCTCGGTTTAAACGGATCCGGAAAAGCCGCTTCATTATCGTAAGCAAATGGCTCATAAGGCTTAATCGCCGGTGGTGGCTCAACGTTTCCACGCATATCGACGCCAGCATTCGCCACAAAACTTCTCAAATCGCTGAACTCTTCGCCACTACAGCCGGCTAACAACACGCTTAAGCACAGCCAATAGGCAAATTTCATTTTTTGCCTCCCGCTCTGGCGGCTTTTCGTTGCGCAGCGAGTTCTTCTTCATCCAAATAACGATAGGTTTTGGCGATCGCATCCATACTCAATCCGCCACCCGTCGTGGCGGGCGCGATCGAAATTTCATTCAAGGTCACAATGCGCGACAACAAGGAAATATCACTGGCAAATTTGCCCAGATCGTCATAGTTGCCGGTCACCTTAATCGCGATGGGTTGCTCAGTAAAAACACCCGTTGGCACTTCCACACCGGGTCGAAATAGATCAAATTGCAAGCCGCGTCCTAATCCAGCTTGGTTGATGTCAGACAACAAGGCGTCCATTTCAGATTTACTGGGCAACTGCTTAAGTAGCGCGCCAAAAGATTGTTGGGTGTCGGTCAGCTGCTTCTTAATAATGTCGAGATTAATTGCCTCTTTTTTACGCACCAAAAACGTTTCTTTCAACTGAGCTTCTTTGGACTTTAAGATTTTCAAATCATCCCATTGACCTTGCCAATCAAGCAAAGCCCCCAGCACCAATACCATTAAAAATATCGCCGCGAAGGCGACGATCTTCACTGACCAAGGCCAACCACCTGGGCGTTTCAAATCAACAGCTTTTAATTCATCTAACAATTTCATCAGCGCCCCCTATGGCTTCGGACTCAAAGACTGAAGCTCGGCAGACGGTTGTGACAAGTCCTGCTTGGTCAAATTAAAATTCAGTGAAAACTCACTTAGGCGCGGACCAGGATTGGGATAGACATGTATTTCCACTAGCTCCGGCGTATCCAACCAAGGTGAATCTGCGATTGAGCGCATCAGCGTTGAGACGCGTGCATTTGATTGCGCCAAACCAACGATGCTAATTTTATTACCATTTTGCTTGACGCTTTTTAGGTACACGCCATCCGGCAAAATACGCAACATCTGGTCTAATAAATGCACCACATCGGAACGCGTACTTTGAAGGTTTTCAACTACATTTTTCCGAGCCATCAAATATTGCGTTTGTTCACGCAACTTTTTAATCTCAGAAATTTGCCGATCTAAGATCGCTACTTGCTGCACCAAAAATTCATTTCGGCGCTCTTGATAAGAAATTTGCGCGCTAATAGCAATATGCACCAAACCAACCAACAGCGCGCCCACCACAAATGACACCGCGCTCAATGCAATAAATTGCTGGAATTGAATGCGTCGTTTTTCGGCACGATGCGGGAGTAAATTGATTTTTATCATGCTAGATCAAACCTCCGCAGCGCCAAACCGCAGGCGATCATCAACGCCGGCGCATCAAGTTGCAATTGATCTAATTTAACTCGACTTGCCAATTTCATTTGGGCGAATGGATTGGCAACCAAAGTATTGACTTGCGTGCGTTCCGCTACGTTTTCATCTAAACCGGCTAGCACCGCGCAACCACCGGCCAACACGACATAACTGACTTCGGTAAACTTCTGGGTGGAACTAAAAAAGAATTGCAGCGCGCGCGCCACCTCGCCGGCTACATTTTCTAAAAAGGGCCGCAACACATCGCGTGAATAATCCTCTGGCAGACCGCCATTCAGTTTGGCAGTCTCGGCTTCCGCCCAAGTCAAATTATAAAAATGTTGAATTTGCTGCGTCAGCACCGCACCGCCAATTGGCTGATCGCGTGTGTAAACCGACTGGCCATCACGCAATATATTTAAGTTCATGACGTTCGCGCCGATATCAATCAAAGCGACACACTGATCGGCGGTCAAGTCAGGCAGTTGCCCTCGAATCAAATCAAAAGCAGCCTCTTCTGCGTAAGGCTCAACATCTACCACCGCCGCTTTTAAACCAGCAAACTGAGCAGCAGCCACGCGATCTTCGACATTCGCTTTGCGTGAAGCCGCTAATAACACCTCGATCTCGCCCGCGACGCCAAGTGACGGCCCAATCACGTGAAAATCCAAATTCACTTCATCCAAGGCAAAAGGAATGTATTGACTGGCTTCAGCTTCAACTTGATATTCCAACTCATCTTCTCGCAAACCACTGGGCAACATAATCCGTTTCGTGATCACCGTGGCCGCTGGCAAAGCCAAAGCAACTGCTTTCACGCGACTATCGAAACGCTGGTAAGCGCGTTGCAGCGCCTCAGATACCACGTCCAAATTAATAATATTGCCATCGGCCACCGCATCTTGCGGCAAGGGTTCAATCACATAACGCTCAATTTGAAATTCATGCTGTTTCGAAATCTGCGTCAGCTCAACCATTTTGATAGCAGACGTACTGATATCAACACCGAACATTGCCGGTGTCGTAGTGTTGAAAAAATCCAACGGAATATCAAAATTTCCTTTAATCATAAAGTACTAGATGCTAGTCGCACAAATTGCTTTGAATGCTAGCAACATCACCAAAGCGTGTAAAGATATTTATTCCTGAAAGCCACTCGCTTAGACTCGCTATAATTGATCCACGATTAAATAGATAGACTTCGCCCATGACTTCTAATAAGTGGTTTTACCCGGCACTCATCGTATCGGCCTTAGTGGTTATTCCCGCTTTGCTACTGGTGCTGGCCGGCACGCTGACCTATTCCACCTTGCCATCGTTAGACGTGTTGACTGATTATCGGCCCAAAATTCCTTTACGCGTTTATAGCGCCGAAGGTGCGTTGATTGGAGAATTTGGCGAAGAACGTCGCGCGTTAGTGCGCATGGAAAATGTGCCAGCCATCATGAAAAATGCCATTCTGGCCGCAGAAGATGATCGTTTTTATTCGCACGGTGGCGTCGATTATCTGGGCGTGTTGCGCGCCGCTATGTTGAATTTCACGGCGGGTGGCGCCAAGCAAGGTGCCAGCACGATCACCATGCAAGTCGCGCGCAATTTTTTCTTATCCAAAGAAAAAACTTTTACCCGAAAATTTAACGAGATTTTATTGGCGTTCAAAATTGAACATAATTTAACTAAAGACGAAATTCTTCAGCTTTACATCAACCAAATTTATTTGGGGCAACGTGCCTATGGTTTCGCCTCCGCTGCGCAAATTTATTTTGGCAAATCCCTCGCTCAATTAACCGTTGCTGAAGCGGCGATGCTAGCCGGCTTACCGAAAGCGCCGTCTGCCTACAATCCAGTCGTCAATCCTAAACGTGCCAAGCTGCGTCAGATGTACGTGCTGCGACGAATGGCAGAACTCAAATTTATTAGCCCGGAACAATTGCAGCTCGCACAAACTGAAACCTTAAATACCAAACATAGCTCACAAGAATTTCCCGTTCACGCTAGTCATGTAGCTGAAATGGTGCGGCAAGTTATGTATGCTCGCTATCAAGATGATATTTATTCTTCGGGCTTAAATGTGTACACCACCATCCGCCAAGAAGATCAAAACGCTGCCTACTTAGCCTTGCGCAAAGGCGTGTTAGATTATGACGCGCGCCATGGTTATCGCGGCCCCGAAGGCTATGTGGATATCAAAGGTGAGCACAGCGATGAGTTTATGGAAGACGCGCTCCAAGACAGCACCGATGCCGATGATTTAATCCCAGCCGTCGTCCAATCTGCCACCGAGAAATCCTTACGCGCCTACGCTCGCGGCGGAAAATTTGTCGAACTCAGCGGTGATGGATTACGCTTTGCTCAACGCTCATTGAGCGACAAAGTGGCCCTGAACCAACGTATTCGTGCGGGCTCGATTATTCGCGTTCGACTGAACGAAAAAGGCGTGTGGGCGATTACCCAGATGCCACAAGTCGAATCCTCATTTGTCTCCGGCAATCCGAGCAATGGTGCAATTTACTCGCTGGTGGGTGGCTTCGATTTTAATCGCAACCAATTCAACCATATCACCCAAGCTTGGCGCCAACCCGGCTCCAGTTTCAAGCCATTTATTTATTCGTCATCACTAGAAAAAGGCTACACGCCAGCCAGTATTTTCAATGATGCACCACTCAGCTTTAGTGCCGCGCAAACCGGTTCCGAACCGTGGCAACCCAAAAATTATGACGGTACATTTGATGGCCCGATGTCGATGCGCAAAGCCTTAACCAAATCCAAAAATATGGTTTCGATCCGCATTATGCAAGCCGTTGGTGCGGAATATGCACAAGACTACGTGACCAAATTTGGTTTTGATAAGGATAAAGTGCCGCCGTATCTCACCACCGCCCTCGGCGCGGTGTCGGTCACCCCCTTACAAATGTTTGGCGGCTACTCGGTTTTCGCCAATGGCGGCTATCGCGTATTGCCTTATTTTATTGACCGCATTGAAGATGCCAAAGGTCAGCTGATTCAGAAATTTACCACCACGACGGCCGGTGTCGATGCTGAGGCTATCATTGACGTGCGCAACGCCTTCACTATGGTCAATATGATGCAAGATGTGGTTCGTCACGGCACCGCCATCCGCGCGATGACCTTGGGACGCGGCGATTTAGCCGGCAAAACCGGCACCACCAGCGATTCAATGGATGCTTGGTTTTGCGGCTTCCAACCGACCATCGTCGGCATCGCTTGGATGGGTTATGACACGCCAAAAAGTTTAGGTGACCACGAAACGGGTGGCGGTGCGGCGCTACCTATTTGGATCGACTACATGGCTAAAGTCCTAAAAAATGTGCCGGAAGCCAGCTACACCATGCCGGAAAATATGGTGGCCATCCAGAACAGCGATAAAACGGAATATTATTACCAAGAAAACTCGCCGTCTAACGCCAAATCAGCGGGCACACCTTCCTTTAGCGAGTAATTGCGATGAGCCGCTCCAGTACACCTCGACGTGATTTGATGCGCGAACAATTAGCTCATCAAACTGCACGCTTAATTGCGCAAGATGGCATCACTGATTTTGCGTTTGCCAAACGCAAAGCGGCTAAACAGCTGGGCGCCAGTGACACCCGCCATTTACCCAGCAACGAAGAAGTGGAAGCGGCATTGCACAGTTATCGTGTGCTTTACCAAGAAAATAGCCACCCCGGCGTACTGTTGCAATTGCGCACCGAAGCGGTCGATATCATGCGATTGATGGCGGAATTTCAGCCTTATTTAACCGGTTCCGTACTGACCGGCACCGCAGGCGAATTATCCGATATTAACCTGCGAGTTTTCTCCGATGACGCGAAGGCTGTGTTGCTTTTTCTGCTGAAAAATAATATTGAATTTGAAGGCGGCGAATGGCGCACGCGCATTGGCGGCCACGAAGAAAGTGTGCCTAGCTACACGCTCACCGGTGAATCAGGCACGCAAATTCATATTGTCGTTCTGCCGGAAAATGCCCGCCACAGCGGCATGCGCCATCCGGAAACACACGCCGATATTGCGGCGGTGACAGCGTTGCTTAATGCAAATTAAGCCGCGAATTTAATCGAACGCCACATCGCCTTCATCCACCAAATCACCGACCTTAATTCCCTTAAAATCAAACAGCGAACTGTCCATTAAATGTGAGGGTTTTACATTCTGCATGGCGGTGAAAATCGTTTGCGAACGACCAGGATATTGGCGCTCCCATTCTTCCAGCATCCCCTTAATGTTTTGGCGCTGGAGATTGTCTTGCGAGCCGCACAAATTGCACGGAATAATTGGAAACTCTAAGGCGCGGGCAAAGCGCGCAATATCTTTTTCTGAACAATATGCCAGCGGTCGAATCACCACATGATCACCTTTATCGGTGACTAATTTTGGCGGCATTGCTTTGAGCTTTCCACCGAAAAACATATTCAAAAATAGCGTTTCGATCATATCGTCACGATGATGACCGAGCGCGATTTTATTGGCGCCCAACTCGCCCGCCACGCGATAAATAATGCCGCGCCGTAAGCGAGAACACAGCGAGCACGTCGTCTTCCCTTCCGGAATCTTTTCTTTAACGATGGAATACGTATCTTGCGTTTCGATGCGATATTCCACGCCGATCGACTCAAAGTATTCTGGCAAAATATGATCGGGAAACCCCGGTTGTTTTTGATCTAAATTCATCGCGATCAAGCGAAAATTAATCGGCGCTCGTTTTTGCAAAGTACGCAAAATCTCCAACAACGAATACGAATCCTTACCGCCCGACATGCACACCATCACCACGTCGCCTTCTTCGATCATATTAAAATCGCCGATGGCGCGACCAACTTGATGCTCTAGGCGTCCGCGCAGACGATTGAAGTTACTAGAATGCGCTTCGAAATGGATAGGCTGAATAATGTCGTTCATATTTTAATTTACTTAGATTTTGGAAATTGCCAAGTTGCTAGCGCTTATGTATTTGAATCAAAGATTGATGCTACGTCCGCCATCGACGGCAATGATTTGACCGGTGATGTAAGGCGCATCGGCGATCAAAAACTGCACCGTACGCGCAATGTCATCCGGCTCGCCTTCGCGTTTTAGTAGCGTGTGATCGACAATTTTTCTCCGCGCTTCAGCATCCTGCCATTGCTCGTTTTCTGGCCACAAAATCACGCCCGGCGCCACGCCATTCACCCGCACCAGCGGCGCCAATTCTTGCGCCAAACTCTTAGTCAACGCCGCCAAACCCGCTTTCGCCACGCTATACATCAAGTGGCCGTGCATCGGTCGCTCGGCGTGAATATCGACAATATTGATAATCACACCCTGCTGCCGCCGTAATTCGCTGGCTGCCGCTTGTGCCAGGAAAAGCGGCGCTTTTAAATTGGTCCCCATTAAATCGGCCCAATGCGCAGCGTTAATTTCCGCCAACGGTAAAGCGTAGAAACTTGAAGCATTATTGACCACCGCATCAAGTTGACCGAAGCGCTCAATCACCTGCCCCACCAGCCCCGGCAACGCCACCAGTTCCAGTAAATCCGCTTGCACCATCAGCGCAGAATCGCTACGCAGCGCATTTAATTCTGCACACAATGCCGCTGCCTCAGTCGCTGCCTCGCGATAGTGAATGGCCACTTTTGCGCCGGCCGCGTGTAAGCGTCGGCAAATCGCTGCGCCGACGCGTTTTGCACCACCCGTCACCAATACAACTTTACCTTGCATCGTCATCTCCACTAAACTCAGCTACTTGTTAAATTATACCTGACCATGCTCGACAATCTGCCCAAACCCAGCGCTGAAGCACTCGAACACAGCGCGAAATTATCCGCACTGATTCATCAAGACATCGCCCAACAAGGCGGTTGGATTCCCTTTTCAAGGTTTATGGAATTGGCCTTGTACGCACCCAACCTTGGTTACTACAGCGCCGGTGCGCGTAAATTTGGTGAGGCGGGCGACTTCATTACCGCACCCGAATTATCTGCACTTTTTGGTCGCACCATCGCCCGACAAGTAGCCGACATTATGGCGGCCAGCGCGCCACAGATTTTAGAATTAGGCGCCGGCAGCGGCAAATTAGCGGTTGATATTTTGTCCGAATTAGAACGCTTAAACGCGCTACCAGTGCAATATTCCATCTTGGAAGTCAGTGCCGACTTACGCCAACGCCAGCGTGAATTGGTACTTAAAAAAATTCCACAGCTCGCCAATCGTGTTAACTGGCTAGACGCGTTACCCGACAAAATTGTCGGCGCGGTGATCGCCAACGAAGTGCTGGATGCCTTACCGGTGCATCTGATTCACTGGTCAAACGGGCAGATTTTTGAACGCGGTGTGGTGAGCAATCAGCAGCAATTCGACTGGCAAGATCGGCTGCCAGAGAACGAAAATTTAATGGCGTTAGCCAGCGCCATTCCGACGCCAGTCGATTATCTGAGCGAAATTTCGCCGGCGGCGCGCGGCTTAGTCAGTAGCATCAGTGAACGCCTTGAACACGGCGCGATGTTATTGATTGATTATGGTTTTGGCATCCGCGAGTTTTATCATCCGCAACGCGCCAGCGGCACGCTGATGTGCCATTACCGCCACCATTCGCACGATCAGCCGTTTTATTTGCCGGGCCTGCAAGACATCACCGCCCACGTCGATTTCACCGCCATCGCCGAAGCCGCTATTGATGCTGACGCGCAGTTATATGGCTACACCTCGCAAGCCTTTTTCTTGATGAACAGCGGCATTTTGGACTTATTGGCCGAAGTGTCGCCAGACAATTTGCGCGAGTATTTACCGCTGTCGGCTCAAGTGCAAAAACTCACCAGCCCCGCTGAAATGGGTGAATTATTTAAAGTGATGGCGCTCGGAAAAGGAATCGACCAACCGCTGCGCGGCTTCAGTCGCGGTGATCTTTCACGAATGCTGTAAACGCATTTTCGACGGCGGTAATGCGCGCGATTCGCACCAGATCGGGAATTAAATTTTTATCAGCACACGACTGAGCAATCGCACCGGCATTCACCGCCCGCGCCGCCGCCGCACAATGCCGCAAATAATCGGCTTGCGGATAAACATCATTTTCATGACCGGTACGACCGCGCGCATCCGATTCGCAGGCTTGCAAAATCAACTCAAAGCGCGCTGGTTTCCGCCACACATCGCAATGCTCAAATAGCCGAACAATGGTTTCCGCCCGCAACTCTTTGGCGCGATGCACATCGCCGTGATAACGCGCGACCAGCAAACCTAGATCGCGACTTTCGCTGGGCACGCGCAAACGGGCACTCAACGTTTTTAATAAATCAACGCTACGCAGCTCGTGACCAATATGACGCGGCAAAATATCGGCTGGCGTGGTGGCTTTACCGAGGTCGTGCGTCAAGGCGGCGAAACGTACTTCGAGCGGATAATCGTGTTGCGCGGCATCGTCCAGCACCAACATCGTGTGGATACCGCAATCAATTTCGGGATGATAATGCGGTGATTGTGGCACGCCGAACAGGGCATCCACTTCTGGCAAAATAATTTTCAGCGCGCCGCAATCGCGCAGCGTGGTAAAAAAAAGTGAGGGCTGTTTTTCCATCAAACCGCGCGCCAATTCTTGCCACACACGCTCGGCGACCAAAGCGTTGACTTCGCCGGCCGCCACCATCTTTTTCATCAGCACCAACGTTTCGGATGCAATACTAAAACCGAAACGGGCGACGAAACGGGCGGCTCGCAAAATACGCACCGGATCTTCGGCAAACGCGTCGCTGACATGACGCAACACGCCCGTTTTTAAATCCGCTTGTCCACCATAAGGATCAGTTAAATTGCCCGCCGCATCTTGCGCAATGGCATTCACCGTAAAGTCGCGTCGCAACAAATCTTGTTCCAGCGTCACCTCCGGCGAGGCGTAAATATTAAAGCCTTTATAGCCGGCGGAAACTTTGCGCTCGGTCCGCGCCAGCGCATATTCTTCGTGCGTTTTGGGATGTAGGAAAACCGGAAAATCGCTACCAACCGGTTTAAATCCGCGCGCCACCATCGCCTCAGGCGTGCCACCCACCACCACCCAATCGTGATCGCGCACCGGCAATCCCAATAGCTGATCGCGCACCGCACCACCGACACAATAAATTTCAAAAGGCAGTTTCATTTTTTATCTCAGCGCCACCTTAGCTTACCGCTCGTCCTGCACTAATTTCATATTCTCTGGCGATTTCGCCGCAATCGTGCCTAAACGTTGCTTCAACGTTTGCGGTTGCTGGTCAAATAATTTCGAATAAAAAACGGTATTGCTCATGACTTTTTTGACGTAATCGCGCGTCTCATCAAACGGAATCGTTTCCGCATAAATGGCGCCTTCCAGTGGTCGATCAGCACGCCAATGACGCGCCCGACTAGGGCCTGCGTTGTACGCGGCCGACGCCAACACCGGACTTTCGTCTAGCGAATCCAACACGTTTTTCATATAAAACGTACCCAGTTTCAAATTGACATCCAGCTGATGAATTAAGTCTTTACGATAATCCACCATGTGCAATTTTTTGGCGATCCAGCGCGCCGTTGCCGGCATCACTTGCATCAAACCGGCGGCGCCGACATTCGATTTCGCGCGCGTCACAAAGCGACTTTCTTGGCGCATTAAACCGTACACCCACGCCTCATCCAAACCAAACTCGTTCACGTGTTCGCGCAAACTATCGCGATACGGTGCTGGATAACGCAAATTAAAATCGTGTAAATGTGCGGTGCGATCAGCGGCATAAATCGCCCGATCAAAAATTTCATTTTGCCGCGCCACTTCTGCCGCCGCCAACAATTGCGCATCGGTTAAACGATTCGCCAGCCACGCCCATTCTTTGGCCGCCTCCGTGCGCAATTCCATGCGGTACAAAGCCATCATCCGCTGCACCGCCGGATGATTCGCCATCGCCACCAATTCGGTTTTATCAAATTTATAGGCTGTGGTGGTAAATTCTCCGGTCGCTGGCAAGCCTAATTCGTCCGCCGCTAACTGACCATAAAAATTATATTCTTGGCTTAATTCTTTGAACGCACTCTCGGCCTGCGTCAGCTGACCAGCCGTTTTTTGCGCCCGCGCTTTCCAATAACGCCAAGCACTTTCTTTCTGTTGAGTGGGCGACATCCGCGCAATGGTGGCCGACACCTCGTGCCAATCACCCGCGCGCAAAGCGGCACGCACCCGCCAAGCCAATTGATTGTCGCTCAACGCCGACTCGCCCGCTTCGCGGTACCAAGCGAGCGCGTGTTCATCCAAATGGCGCGCGGCAAAATAAGCCAACCAACCGTGAAAATATTGCCGCTCTGTTTCGGGAAAATAAGCCGCGATTTTTTGCCATTGCTGATGCGCCGTCTCAGTCGATTGTTTAGCCAAACTTTGCAGGGCGTGCAGCGCCACCAAGCGTTTACCGGTGCTGGCATTTTTTAAATTGATTTTAGCTAAAAATTTAGTCGGATTCGCCTGCGCTTTATCCAAACCCGCTAGCGATAACTGCGCTTCTTTAGACAAATTAGTCGCCAAGCGTTTAGCTAGACCCAAACTATCATCTTCCAACGCCAAGCGAATTCGCGCCCAAATATCGGTTTGCGTAATAACGCCTTTGGCTATCGCCGACTCAAAAATTGGCGAACAATTGTCTGGCAATCGCGCGCCGCTCAACCACTTTGTTTTCGCCTCCAGCAACGCCGTGGCATCGCCAGAATAGTGACGAAATTGCAAAGCGGCACACGCCAACTCGGCATCTTCTGCCACGTGGCGCGGATATTCTTGAGCGAATTC
>Ga0114977_10001503_pt1 | contig 15316 bp, 15 predicted proteins | sample S_130805_MF_Meta_FD_87026 | JGI IMG/M metagenome (GOLD analysis project Ga0114977, IMG submission 87026) | Freshwater microbial communities from Lake Simoncouche, Canada to study carbon cycling - S_130805_MF_MetaG | ecosystem: Environmental > Aquatic > Freshwater > Lake | place: Lake...
CAACCGGACTGGCGCAAAGGAAATCTACATCTCGGACTACGATGGCGCCAACCAGCGTCAAATCACGCAGGAAAAGGCAATCAGCGTCGCGCCCGCTATCTCTCCTGACGCGTCTCGAATCGCCTACACCGGCTACCAGAGCGGATATGCGGACATCTATCTCATCGATCTTCATTCCGGAGCTCGTAGCCCGATCATGAAATTTCCGGGAACGAACTCAGGGGCCTCGTTCTCGCCTGATGGCAGCCGCATCGCTTGCACATTGAGCCGCGACGGAAATCCCGAGCTTTACATCGCTGCCGCGAACGGCAGCGGCGCGCGACGCCTCACGAGATCACGCGGCGTGGAATCCTCGCCAAGCTGGTCGCCGGATGGCGTCGAGATCGTCTATTCATCGGACGATACAGGTGGACCTCAACTTTACCGTATCAGCACTGCAGGAGGAGCCCCTCGCCGCATATCGACTGGCTTTAATTACTGCACCGAGCCAAGCTGGTCGCCGGATGGTAAAAAAATCGCTTTCACCGTGCGCCAAGGTGGATTTTCGATCGCCATTGTGGATCTCGCCACTGGTGCGACCCGTGTCCTCGATCAAGGCCAAGATCCGTGCTGGGGAGCGGACTCCCGCCACATCATTTACAGCGACGGATCGACTATCATGCTGATGGATACGATCAAAGGTCGCAAAACTCCCGTAGCAAGTGGACTGGGCAAGGTTTCCGAACCTAGCTGGTCGCGCTAAGCCTCAGCTCATCACACGGAATCGCGGTGTGCAAAACCGCACCCACGCATAGCCGGCAAGCGCCCCACCCAAGTGCGCTGCATTGCCGATATTTCCGAACAGCCCGGTAACAAGGAGAAAAAGCGAAGCGATGACGATGCTGAATCCAAGCCATCTTGCTTCCATCCGAACTGGGATGACGAAAAAAATGAGCGCCGTAATGGGCATTCGCGGAAAAAGAGCAGAAAAAGCGGTCACCAATCCGCAAATGGAGCCCGAAGCTCCTACCAGACTCGGCCCGGGCGATATGAGCATCTGCAGTAATCCTCCCGCTACCCCGGCAAAGAGATAGAAAACCACAAAACGGCGAGCGCCCATCAATCTCTCCAATACCGGCCCAGTGAACCAAAGCCCGGCCATATTCACCAGCAAATGCAGGATCCCCGCATGGACAAACTGATATGTGACTAGTTGCCACATCATTCCATTTAACATCCCTCGCCAATTCAACCCGAGAAAATCATCCACCCGAGCCCCATTTGCCCCGCCAAAAAAGGACGCCAAAATGAAAACGAGAACATTAATTGCAATCAAAACTTTGACTGCAGTGAGTTGAATTTTTTGCCCTCGATAGATCACCCACGCAAACTAGCGACGGCTGGAGCTTTTGTCCATCCGCCGGTATGCGGCACCCGATCTAGCCGATTCCGACGGCTTCCCGAACTCGTCGCATGACGCCATCCGAGACACCTCGCGCTTTTTCCGCACCCTCGGCCAGCACGCGATCAACGAAGACTGGATCCTTGAGGATTTCCTCCCGACGAATACGGAATGGCGCAAAATAATCCCAGACTGCACCGAAGAGCCTCTTTTTAAAGTCCCCGTAACCGGTGCCGCCTCGCAGAAACTCGCCTTCCATCGTTTGATAGTCGGTCTCGCTCGCAACCAACTTGTAGAGCCCCAGAATGGACGAGTTTTCGGTGATTTTCGGCGACTCAACGGGAGTGCTATCGGTTTTGATGCCCATGATTTTCTTCTTAAGCGCATTTTCGGGAGCAAATATCTCGATCGTATTTCCGTAACTTTTGCTCATCTTGGCTCCATCCAATCCGGGAACGACAGCGGTATCCTCGCGAATGCTGGGTTCCGGGAGTTTGAAAACAGATCCATAGGTCTCGTTGATCTTCACCGCGATGTCGCGGGTTACTTCGAGGTGCTGTTTTTGATCACGCCCGACCGGCACAATATCGCTGTCGTAGATCAAAATATCCGCTGCCATTAAAACCGGGTACGCGAAAAGCCCGTGCGTAGCAGCAAGTCCCCTCGCCGTTTTATCCTTGAAGGAATGACAACGCTCCAGCAACCCCATCGGAGTCACTGTGCTAAGAATCCAAGCCAACTCGGTGACGGCAGGAACGTCGGATTGTCGAAAAAAGACGGCCTTATCTGGGTTTAGTCCGCAAGCAAGAAAGTCGATCGCCAGCTCCCGAACATTCGCCCGCAGGGCAATTCCATTCTGAACCGTGGTGAGCGCATGGAAATCGGCAATGAAATAGTATGCCTCCCCTTTTTCCTGCAACTCGATCGCGGGTTTCATCATTCCAAAATAGTTCCCAAGATGAAGTGTGCCGGATGGCTGGATGCCGGATAAAATTCGCATCCGCGAGAAGTAGCATTTCCACGCTGAGGTGGAATCATCTTTTTGCGAATTCACGCACGACAAATCGCATTTTTTAAAATGATTTGATCTTGAAGCCGACCTCGTTATCGTCCGTTTTCATCGACTTCCGAAGACGTATATAAAATGAAAAAAATGATTTTGGCCCTATTGATGGGTCTGGCTGGATGGAACGCGAATGCCGCTGAGAGTTACATTATTATCGATAACCAGACTGGGGTGATATTGGACTCGGACAAAAGAAACGAAAAGTTGCAGGTCGCGAGTCTCACGAAGATCGCCACATCCCTCGTCGTTCTCGACTGGGCGGAACTGCAGAAAGTCGATCTGGCGACATTGGCGGAAGTGCCAGCCACCGCCACGGAAAACGGGGCCTCGAGTGCGATCGGGCTTGCGCCGGGCGATTCGCTAAGCCTGCGGGATCTCATTTATTGCGCCCTCCTCGCCTCCGACAATATCGCCGCAAACACGCTCGCTCACCACGTCGGGTCGCGCATCACGAATCCCGAGCAACTCGATACCGTGAGCAATTTCGTAGCGCAAATGAACGCGCTGGCGAGAACCCTTTCCATGAAGCGTACTTTATTTTTGAACCCCAGTGGCATGGATAGCATGACCAGCGGCGCAATCCCTTATTCGACCGTCGAGGACCTCGCCCGCCTGACACGCTATGCTTACGACAAATCAGGTTTCGCCTTTTATGTGGCTCAGAAATCCCGTCAGATTCACATCCTCCGTGGAGGTGTGGATATGCCTTTCGATATCACGAACACAAATGAACTCGTCGGCCGCAATGGCATCGATGGCGTCAAAACCGGCCGCACCCGCAAGGCTGGCGATTGCTTGATCCTCTCCGCCGACCGCCCACCGGAATCCCGCCGCGAGGGCGAGACGGTGCTCATCACCCCACGCCGCATCACGGTGGTCCTCCTCCGTTCAGAAGATCGCTTCAAGGACGGACTCTCGCTCATTAACAGAGGCTGGAGTTTCTACGACGCTTGGGCAGCCGATGGCCGCCCGTCCAAAAAAGGCGAAACACTCTAACATTGTAATGAAGCGCATCGGCATCCTTACCAGCGGCGGCGACTGCCCCGGCCTCAATGCCGTCTTGCGTGCAGCAAGTCGAACATCCGAAAAACTCGGCTTTGAACTCATTGGCTTCTGTGATGGATTTGAAGGCCTCCTGCCGCCTGAATCGCACATCCTTCTAGACCGCCACGCCACATCGGGAATCATGCATCTTGGCGGCACCATCCTTGGAACCGTGAACCGCGGTCAGTTCATCAACCGATCGGGATCCCGCCGCATGATCCAAGCCGAAGTACTCGGTAAAACCCGCCAAACATTTCAAAACCTTAATTTGCACGGATTGATTGTCGTCGGTGGTGACGGATCGCTCAGTACGGCTCAATTGCTGCATGAAGCCGGCTTTCCCGTTGTCGGAGTTCCCAAGACCATCGACAATGATCTCGAAGCAACCTCAATGACATTTGGTCTCAATTCCGCCGTGGAATGCGTTGCGGAGGCCCTCAATCGCCTGCACACAACGGCCACCAGCCACAAAAGAGTCATGGTGCTGGAAGTGATGGGCCGCCATGCTGGATGGATCGCCCTTCAAGGAGGACTCGCTGGCGGAGCGGATATCATTCTCCTTCCCGAGATGCCATTTGAATACGAAAAGGTCGCTGCCGAAATTGAGCACCGCCACCGCGAAGGCTCCAAGAGCACTCTCGTCGTCGTCGCCGAAGGAGCCTCTCCCAAGGACGGCAAACAATCCTGCCAGCAGACCACCACTGGCGAACGCCGACTCGGCGGAATCTCTGAAATCGTCGCTAAGGAAATCGCTGAGCGCACCGGCAAGGAGGTCCGCACTTGCGTACTAGGTCATCTCCAGCGCGGAGGAGGCCCGACCACGCTGGATCGGATATTGGCGACAGGCTTTGGAGTCAAGGCCGTCGAACTCATCGCTGAGGGAAAATTTGGTTCCATGGTGAGCTATCAGAACTGCACCTTCGTGGATGTGCCGATCGCCTCCGCAGTACAAAAAATGCGAAGAGTGAATCCCGAATCCCAACTCGTTCAAATCGCACGCTCGGTCGGTATTTCCTTTGGAAACTAACCCCCTGAGCCACGCTCAGTCGTCCTTCGTTTTTCCACAATAGAGGGAAACGATGCCCCCAGTGAGAGGCAGAGAAGGCTCGCAAGAAAACCCGCAGGATGCCATCAACGCATTCATGACCATACCGGATGGAAAGGATTCGATCGACTCGCCAAGATACTCGTAAGCGGCCGGGCGCTTGGTTGCCCAACCAGCAATAAGCGGGAGAATTTTGTGAAGATAAAATCGATAGATATTCCGAAAAAATCCCCACGACGGGAGAGAGAAATCAAGAATCAGAACCGTGCCACCGGGCTCCAAAACCCGCGCCATTTCTCGTAACGCCTCGGGCCAGGACGCCATATTTCGCAATCCAAATGCCACGGTCACCACATCAAATGAAGCATCCGCAAATGGCAAAGCCAACGCATCCGCCTGCACCAAACGAGTGACGCCCTTGAGTCGCGCTTGATTCAACATCGGAAGACAAAAATCCGCTGCGGTTACAGCGGCAAGCGGGCAGGCTTTTTTTAGTGCGATCGCGAGGTCGCCGCTGCCTGTAGCCAGATCCAGAATCCTCCGCGGCGAGAGTCGAGCCACCTTTCTCGCCACCCTGTATCGCCAGTAGTAATCGAGTCCTCCACTTAGCAAATGGTTCGCAAAGTCGTAGCGCTTAGATATCGAACTGAATGTCGACCTCACGAACTCAGGATCTGTTTGGGATAGGATACTCGCCACAATAAAAAAAAGGCTGTCTGAAGTGCTCACGAGAGGATTCGAACCTCCAAGGGTTGCCCCATGCGGTCCTGAGCCGCACGCGTCTGCCAGTTCCGCCACGTGAGCTCGAACAGGCACCAAAAAATATCCCAACCCCACTTTATGTAAACACCAAAATGCCACGCGCCAGCGCTCCCAAATCGGCGTGATCAAGCTGGCAGCGTACACACCAAGAGAGAAGCCGTTCCCGCGATCGGAACCACGCTCGCATCAGCGGCACTGGCAGGAATGAGGAAAAATTCGCCTCGCTCGAACCTCCGTCCCAAACACGTCGCCGCTCCCTCCACTACGACAGCAAGCGCGAATCGCCCAACTGGCCGAAGATCGCGAGGCGACGTGAGGTGGACTTTTTCTATGTGAAAAAAGGGACAGTCAGCAACGAGAGATTCGGAAGCCGATTTCACCTGAGGTTCAAAATCCTCAAAATCGATGGAAGCCATGGATTCCTTGATATGCAAGTCACGTGACTTTCCATCCAAGCCCACGCGATTCCAATCAAAAACCCGGTAGGTCGTATCGCTATTCTGTTGGACTTCGATGATCACGTTTCCCTCGCCGATGGCGTGAAGACGACCGCTCGGGATAAAAATACTCTCACCCGATTTCACCGGCGCTTGGTGAAGCGCGGATTCAACGTCCCCATTTTTGAGATGGACTTCAAACTCGTCACGTGTCACTCCCTTTTTGAGACCCGCGTAGATGCTAGCTTCCGGCAGGGAATCTAAAAAATACCAGACTTCCGTTTTGGGCTCTCCACCAAGCTCGGCCGCCTTATTGAGCGGCGGATGGACTTGCACCGAGAGCTTTTCCGAGGCATCGAGCAATTTGACTAGAAGTGGAAATCGAGGCGCACTCGATGAAATGTAAGCTTCACCGAAAATCGCAGCCCGATGGTTTTTCCAAAGCTCATGAAGGCTCACCCCCTTCCATGCCCCTTCACTGACAATACTTTGAGCTTCCTCGCGATCGACAACTTCCCAAAGTTCACCGATAGGTACGCTAGGTGGCAATCCCTTGCCCGGCAGATCCTCGAGTCGGCGCCCGCCCCAAACTCGCTCCATGCAGAGCGGTTGAAAAAAAATAGGTTCATTCACACCACCCAGAGTCCGATTCCCTTGCCAGAATTCAATAAGAAACAAATGTGGAGCCAGAAACTCCATTCTCCATGAAAATATTTTATTGCTGTCTTTACACTCATACGCATACAGTTACCGTAACATATCCCCTGCCTCACACTTTCTGGGTTTACCAAACTTGAAAATGATGGTATACGTCACTTTATTATGCGCACAAAACTCTTAAACAAACGTCTACGTGACTTGCGAAATGCATTGGGTTTGTCGCAAGAAGCCATGGGAACCCAAGGCTTCGTTTCGACTCCAGGCTGGGTCAAAATTGAAAATGCCACGCGCCACCCGAGTGATGCCCTGCTGGACAAAATGTGCGACTGGCTTGAAAAAGAAGGTCACGTCAATGCCGCTCAAAAGCAGGCCCTCTTGGAAGAATTGCTCAGCTTGAAATACATGAATCATCTCTCTCCTTTTGTAAGCCGCCTTGCCGCGGATTACTACAAGACGCTGGAGATCCCGAATGTGCTCCGCGTACCGGAGAAAGCCCACGATCCCGATCTGGCAAGATTCGCTTAACAGCGAATCTTCTGCTTTTATTTTTTGTCGAAGATTTCGATCAGCGCCTGAGCTAAGGTTTTTTTATCCGAGCAGTAACGCAGGGATAAATCTCGAAAAAGAATCCCAAACCCTTCGCCGTAGGCCTTTCCGTTCAGAACACAGACGTCCGAACCGGTTTCTCGGAGTTGTCTGGCGCCACTCTCGATGGCGTCCGTCCTCTGGCCATCGAGTTCGTATTTCCAACCCACGATGAGGGCTTGCGGAAACCACTCACGCAACTGAGGCAGAATTTTAGGTGCCGGTTGAAGGTGGATCGTGATCCCGCCCTTGCGGCTGGAGATTTTTTCCCTCAAGTCCGCGCCCTCGACAGAAGCGACCTTGAAATCACAAAGGGCAGCGGCATGAAGGAACAAATTCGGTTGGCGTGAGAGAGCCTGAAATGCCTGAGCTAAAGAATCATTCGTAGAGAAACTCTGCATCTCCACACCCGTGGGCGCCGCAGCAGTACTCCCCTCACCTCGAAAGCAAATCACATCGTAGCCGCGTTCTTGGAGCGCGGCACTGAGGATAGAGCCGATCTCACCGGTGGCGAAGTTCGTAAGACGCCGCACCCCATCGATAGGCTCGAATGCCGGCCCGCACGACACAACGGCCAGCGGACTAGTTTCGAGGCTTGTCGAATTTTCCAAAACTCGGTTAGTGCCGGAAGTGACGCCTGCCCGTGAAGACCATCGCCACGCCTTTGTCATTCGCGGCTTGGATGACCTCGGGATCGCGCACGGATCCACCCGGCTGGATCGCCGCCGTGGCACCGGCTTCTGCCGCTGCGATAAGTCCGTCGGGAAACGGGAAAAACGCATCACTGCAAACGACACTGCCTTTGAGAGAGAGTCCAGCCTCTTGGGCCTTCCATACAGCGATGCGCGAAGAATCCACGCGAGACATCTGCCCGGCGCCGATACCAAGCGTGCGGTCGGTGCCAGCATAGACGATGGCATTCGATTTAACGTGCTTGACGACTTTCCAACCGAACTCCATGGCCTCGATCTCGGCCTTGGTTGGGGGGCGGGCTGTCACGACGTTGTGCTCGAGTTCAGGCATGTCGGAGCTATCGGAATCCTGGACGAGCAGGCCGCCAATCACGCTGCGAATATCGCGACCGGATTGGGGTAGCGACTTAAGAGTCCGCATGAGTCGGAGGTTTTTCTTTTTCTGAAGAAGCGAGCGCGCTTCAGAATCGAAGTCTGGGGCAATAATGACCTCGCTGAAAATCTCGCAAATGGCCTTGGCGAGCGCAAGCGTAACGGGACGGTTGCAGATGATGATGCCGCCAAAGGGGGCTTGCTTGTCCGTGGCGAACGCCTTTTCCCAAGCCTCACGAAGGTCCGGATCGCTCCCAACACCGCAAGGGTTTGTGTGCTTGAGGATAGCGACCGTGGGCTTGCTGAATTCCGCCATGAGATTTCCGGCGGCATTGATATCGAGAATATTGTTATAGGAAAGTTCCTTGCCGTGAAGCTTTTCAAAATAGGATTCAAAATCCCCATAGAGTTCGGCTTGTTGGTGGGGATTCTCGCCGTAGCGGAGTCGCATTTCCAATGGCAATTCCAAGCGAAAGCGACTGCAGGTCTCCTGTTCCCGATTCAGGAAAGATGAGATCGCGGCATCATAGGCCGAGGTAGTAGCGAACGCCTTGATCGCGAGTCTCTCGCGGAGGGTGCGCGTCGTTCCGCCCGACTCCTCCTTCATATCCTCAAGCACGGCTGGGTAATCGGATGGATCGGTGACAACGCAGACGGATTGGTAGTTTTTTGAAGCACTCCGAATCATCGAGGGGCCGCCAATATCGATCTGCTCGATGGCCTCGGGCAAAGTGACGTCTTCCTTCGCAATCGTCGCTTCAAAAGGATAGAGATTCACGATTACCAAATCAATCGGGCGGATCCCGTGGGCTTTCGCCTGCTCCTCATGCTCGTGATTTCCCCGCAGGTAGAGCAACCCGCCATGGATTTTGGGATGGAGAGTCTTCACTCTGCCCTCCAGGATTTCGGGGGACCCGGTGAAGTTCGAGACCTCCACGGTGGGGATGCCGGCCGCTTGGAGAGCCTTGGCCGTTCCGCCAGTGGAGAGGATTTCGACGCCGTATGCGGCTAGTTGAGTGGCAAATTCCACTATGCCGGTCTTATCGGATACCGAGATCAGAGCGCGTTGGATTTTCATTTTGGAGCCGAAAGAGTATAGTCGCGATGTATGCAGTTCAATAGAGAAACTGGCGCACGAAAAAGGAAACGTTACAATTTCGTAACGCGGGACGTTCTCGCTTTTCTTGAAAAAGGCATGTAAAATCGTCGGTTCAAGACATATGAAATTCCATTCCATCCTATCGTCAGGCTTAACCCTTCTTGCCACTGGACTTTTTGTGCAGAAAGCTTCCGCTCAGCAAATATCAGGCGCAGGAGCGACATTCCCCGCTCCGCTCTATCAACGCTGGAGTGTCGAGTTCAACAAAATTCAGCCCGCCGTGAAGGTGAATTATCAGTCGGTGGGAAGCGGTGCCGGTGTGAAAAATTTCATCCAAGGCGTAGTGGACTTCGGCGCCAGCGATGCCGCGATGAGCGATCAGGACATCGCCAAGGTGCCGAAAGGCGTGGTGATGGTTCCCGCCACAGCGGGAGAGATTGTCTTCGCCTACAACCTTCCGGGCGTTAAGGATATCAAGCTAACGCGCGAAGTCATGGCAGGGATTTACCTTGGAACCGTCACCAAGTGGAACGACCCGGCGATCGTCAAGGAGAACCCAAGTCTCACACTGCCCAATCTTGCAATCCAGGTCGCCTACCGCTCGGATGGAAGCGGAACGACCTATGTCTTCACCCAGCACCTCTCGGCAATCAGTCCGAAATTCAATGATGAGATTGGCACGGACAAATCCGTCACATTCCCTGCAGGCGTCGGCGGGAAGGGCAATGAGGGAGTCACCGCCCTCATCAAGCAATCGCCTGGAACGATCGGCTACGTGGAATATGGTTATGCCAAGGACAACGGCCTTTCGATGGCCATGCTTCAAAACAAATCCGGCAACTTTATCGCCCCCAATATCGCTGCTGGCCGCGAAACTCTTGCCAATGTCAAACTCCCCGAGAATCTCCGCGTCTGGCCAGTCGACCCCGAGGGCGCCCAAGACTACCCGATCGTGAGCTTCACTTGGTTGTTGTGTTACAAAAAATATGCGGAAGAAGGCAAATTAAAGGCCTTAAAGGATTTCATCAACTGGAGCCTCGTGGAGGGGCAGAAATTCTCGGAGGAACTCGGCTACATTCCTCTACCGGAATCCGTGGTTGAGAAGTCGAAAGCGGCCCTCGGAACCATCCAGTAAGTTATATCCATACCGTGTCAGCACCCGATCCAGATTCCCAGCCGATCGCCGACTTCAAGTCGAGGCCGGATTTGTTCCGCTTGCTTTGCCAAGCGGCTGCGGCTCTCGCCGTGCTGACCCTCGGGTGGATCCTCTATGAAATCATCTATGGGGCCTGGCCCTCGATCAACAAATTCGGCTGGAACTTTCTCGCAACGGCGGCTTGGGTGCCCAACAGGGAAAAATTCGGCGTTCTTCCTTTTATCATAGGCACGGTCGCCAGCTCGGGGATCGCGATCCTGCTCGCCTTTCCCCTCGGTATCTCCATCGCGATTTTTTTAAATGAGAATTTCCTCGCCCGTCCCGTCAGGCAAACCGTCCGCTTTGTGGTTGAAATGTTGGCCTCAATCCCGAGCGTTGTTTACGGACTCTGGGGCATTTTTGTGGTCATTCCACTGGTCAAGGGTTTCGGCGACTGGGCCACAGTCCACTTGTCAGGCGTGCCCATTTTTTCAGGTCCGGCGTATGGCAACTCCCTTCTTACAGCATCGATTGTGCTGGCGATCATGATACTGCCAACGATCACCGCCATCTCGCGCAACTCCCTGTCCGCCGTCCCACACACTTTGCGTGAGGGCGCCTACGCTCTGGGCGCGACACGCTGGGAGGCCATTTTGGGTGTTATAGTTCCCAGTGCCGCGCCTGGGTTGGTAGCCGCCACAATATTAGCCTTGGGACGCGCCATGGGTGAAACTATGGCTGTAGCGATGCTGATTGGAAACAGCTCTCGCCTCTCGTGGTCCATTCTATCCCCTTCCGGCACTCTCGCCGGCTTGCTGGCAAACCAATTCGGAGAGGCCACGGGCATGCAGGTCAACTCCCTGATGTATGCCGCCCTCATCCTTGTTTTAATCACGCTGCTGGTGAATCTAGCGGGTGAGGCGATCCTGCGTTACACTCAGAAAAAAACGGCTGGAATTCACTAATTCGCCATGGATACCATCGGAACACACTCGCTGGATTTTTTTAAGACCGACAAGCACGAGGCCAGCCGGGCCCTTTCCCGCTCGCTCAAAAACCGCTTTCTTACTCTTCTCTGCATCGCGCTTTCTTTGGCAACACTGGTGCCGCTGGTTTCCATCGTCATCCTTGTATTGAAAAACGGACTCCCGCTACTAAGCCGCCACATTTTCACGGAACTCCCCCCGGCGGCCGGCATGGCTGGTGGAGGGTTCGGCAATGCGATCATCGGCACACTGGTGATGGTCGGGATCGGGCTGGCGATAGCGGCTCCAGTCGGAATTTTATCTGCGATTTACATCAATGAATATGCCCCCATCTCCCGATTGGCCAAGACCGTGCGGCTGGTCGCAAAATTGCTGACCGGCATCCCGTCGATCATTTGTGGCGTTTTTGCCTTTGCGATTGTCGTGATGCGCACAGGCTATTTTTCGGCTTATGCCGGCGGCGTCGCACTCGCCGTGCTCATGCTCCCGACGATTCTCCTAACCGCCGAGCAAGCCCTCACAGGAGTTCAGAGCGCCTACCGCGAGGCCTCCTACGGACTGGGCGCGACCAGATTCCAAACAATCATCCGTGTCGTTCTCCCGGACGCTTTGCCGGCGATTATGACCGGGATCATGCTCGCCGTGGCAAGAGCGGCCGGCGAAACAGCTCCGCTGATTTTCACCGCCCTCTTTAGTCAATACTGGGCTAACTCGCTCTCCGAACCCACGGCGTCGCTCTCGGTCTTGATTTACAATTTTTCCACCGTTCCATTTCCACATCAAATCCAGATGGCTTGGACGGCGTCACTTGTGCTGGTTGCATTCGTGACCGCAGCAAACATCATTGCACAAACCGCTTTTTCTAGAAAACATTAACTCGATTCACGCGATGCCCACTCTAGTCGAAAACACCGGCCAATCCAAAGTCTCAGCTATCCATGAATTGGGACGGGCTGACTTCATCTCCGTCAGGGACTTCAATTTCTTCTACGGGAAAAAACAGTCCCTTTTCGATATCAACATGGATATCCCGGAAAAGCAGGTCACCGCTTTTATTGGCCCATCGGGGTGTGGAAAATCCACCCTGCTCCGGAACTTCAACCGAATGAACGAACTTATCGAAGGCGTTCACCACTCCGGCGAAATCCAGCTTGTTGGAAAAAGCATCTTCGACCGCAATGTGGAGGTCATCGCCCTCCGCCGCACCATCGGTATGGTATTCCAAAAATCGAACCCCTTTCCCAAGTCGATTTATGAGAATGTCGTTTACGCCCTTCGGATCAGCGGACAAACAAAAAAGAGCCTTCTTGATGATTGCGTGGAGCGCAGTCTGCGTGGAGCCGCTCTATGGGATGAAGTGAAAGACCGCCTGCATGAGAGCGCTCTGGGGCTTTCCGGTGGCCAGATGCAACGCCTTTGCATAGCCAGAGCCATAGCAAACCGCCCGAAAGTGCTGCTCATGGACGAACCCTGCTCGGCCCTCGACCCGATCGCGACCGTGAAGGTGGAGGAACTCATACGCGAATTGAAACAGGAATTCACGATCATCATCGTAACCCACAACATGCAGCAGGCCACCCGCTGCTCGGACCGCACCGCTTTTTTCTATCTCGGCAAACTTGTCGAGTACGATAACACCCACAAGATCTTCTCCAATCCATCGGAGAAAAAAACCGAAGATTACATCACCGGCCGATTCGGTTGATTGACTAGCCTCTAGAAAAAACCACCCATCACTATGTCAGAAGAAGCCGCCCGCCACATCCTGAGCAGTTTCGAGGCCGCCCTCGATAACCTAAGAAAAGATGTCCTCATGATGTCGAGCTTGGTCTCCCGCAGCATTGAAAACTCCCGCAAGGGTCTTTTGGATCGCGATGAGGACTTCTGCAACACCGTCATTGCCGACGATGAGGAAATCGATTTGCTGGAGATTCAAGTGGATAACCAAGGCATCGAGATCATGCTCCGTTTCCATCCATTTGCCTCAGACCTTCGCAATGTGATTGGCGCTATGAAAACCAGCGTCAACCTTGAGCGCGCAGCCGATCAGGCCGTGGGCATCGCCCGCCGGGCCCGCAAGCTGATCACTCTCCAAGCCCTCCCAGAGACCGCTCACACAGAGCCTTTGTTGCGCCACACCTCCTCCATGTTCAACGACGCCGTCAAAGCTTATGCGGATGGAGACATCGAGTTGGCGAAAACGATTAAAAGCCGGGACAAGGAACTCGATCAACTCAACCGCGAGTTTGCAGAATCCCTCACCGAGAAGATGCCCCAAAACCCAGATTCCATTCGTGGATTTCTCGAACTCATCTTCATCGCCCGTTGTCTCGAAAGAATCGGCGATCAAGCTAAGAATATCGCGGAAGATACGATCTTTGCGGTTTCACTCAAAGACATCCGCCACACCGCAGGCAACTCAAACATCTAAAAAAGTCCGCCCTCGCTGTGAATCAGCGCCTCAGTGCTTAGGGGCCTTAACCGTACCAGCTTCCATATCGTCGCGACGACGCTGGACGATTTTATTACCGATTTCGACGACCATCTCCTCTAGGAGCAGTCGAAGGTGACTGCCGCTTCGAAAATCGGAAGGCGCGATGTTTTTAACCCGATCTGCATGGGTCGAGAGTTGGTAGCATTTTTTGAAACTCACCCTAGTGGCATCATCCGGATTATAAACCGCGATCGCCTGACCGCCATTGCGGCGCATGAGTGTAAAACACGGCACATCTGTCGGGCCATCGCCAACGTAAATCATGTTTTGAAAAGGCACGGGGCGAAGGTCGTTGTCCATGTGGTCATTCACGTCCTGATCCATCTCCAGCATGCCCTTGTTGATTCGGAAAAGAAACTGCGTCTTCTGCGTGTGGCTGATCACGCGTTTCGGAAAAGTGATGCGATCCCGTTCATCCACGGCATACTCGCAACCGAAGATCTTACGGACATAGGGCGCCAATCGACTTCCCTCGATAAGCGTCTTCAATCCCGAGGACACGATATAATGTTCGACCGTTATCCCATGGGCCACATGCTCCGGACTGAGTAAGGTTTTTTGAAACTCATCAAACATCTCCGGAAGGCCCTTGTAAAAAGTGAGACGGGCACCGAGTTCTCTCAGATACGCATTCGTCGGACGATCGATCTCGAGGCAATCCAACAACACCTTCATGTATGCCAACTCGCTGTCGAATCCCTGCTTCTGGACCAAGTCTCCACAGCGCTGCCAAAAGTGGGCGGCATTGATTCCAAAGACTGGGAACAACGCCTCTTCCTGCATGTAGAAGGGCGAAAGGGTTTGATCGTAATCGTAAATGATCGCGATCGTATTTTGAGGGACGCTCATGAATAGAGATAATGCACAAGAAAAGCGATGGTTGCGAAATATTTCAATTCGGACTGCCGCTCACCCTGAGAACAAGTTTGAGCGCATCGGCCCGAAGGGTGGCTCCAGAAAGAGATTCCATCAACGCCAACTTCAGGCCTTTTAAAGCCTCGATCTCAGCAGGACGAACGTGGCTGTTAATCAACCTCAAGTCCTCTAGGCGTGCGATTTCCCGATCGATTTGATCTGAGGCGATTTTCTGCGCTGTCTCGATAATGACTTCTTTTTGCTTTTCCGCAAAAGCGGCCGCCTTGGAAAGCATGGAGGGCAAGTGCTTTTTTCGGAATACCGGCGTATCGAGCAACGTGAACACATCTCCCCGCTCCAGCTTGGCTGAACGAAAATCCTCAAGATCGCTACAGTCTTTGCCGCCTTGATCGACAACGATCCGCAGTGGCGTTGCAGGGAGGAACCGGTCGACATGCAGGGCTGGCGGAGCAACGCACTCCACAATGGAATGCACCTCCAGAAAGACGGCGTTAGGTTCTTCGCTTTTCCAAATCCCAAAAACGCTATTGCCGGTCTCGCAACCCAGCAGCGCATCAAGAGCCGCACGGACCAATGGGTGGTCGGGCGTCAGAAATCCGATATCCTCGCGGGAAAGTGCCCTCGCGCGATCGAATGTGAGCATCAGTCCATCTGGAGTGAGGCCTGGTAGGGAGGCGACTTG
>Ga0114977_10001505_pt1 | contig 15304 bp, 18 predicted proteins | sample S_130805_MF_Meta_FD_87026 | JGI IMG/M metagenome (GOLD analysis project Ga0114977, IMG submission 87026) | Freshwater microbial communities from Lake Simoncouche, Canada to study carbon cycling - S_130805_MF_MetaG | ecosystem: Environmental > Aquatic > Freshwater > Lake | place: Lake...
ACCTACTCCCATAACAACTGAACCTACTCCCATAACAACTGAACCTACTCCCATAACAACTGAACCTACTCCCATAACAACTGAACCTACTCCCATAACAACTGAACCTACTCCCATAACAACAGAAACCGCTTTAGATATCGGTGTACATATATTATTAAATGTTAGCAATATAATTGAAGATAAAAAAATATCATATGTAATGTCAGTAATTGAACTTTTAGATATCATAGTTGAAAAATTTACTTTAAATGTAATTAATAAATCAGTACATCAATTTACACCAATTGGTGTAACAGCAGTTTATGTATTAGCAGAATCACATTTAAGTATTCATACATTCCCTGAGAAAAATGCTGTTTCTATGGATTTATTTACATGTGGCAAAAGACCTGACATCGAAACGCTTGTTAATATAATTAAAGAATCTTATACAGATTGTATAGTTGATTATAATATTATCAATCGATAACGATATAAATATTATTTTTGTATAAATAAATAAATGACTTTCGCATTTTTATTTGATTTAGATGGTACATTAATATTAACTGATGACATTTATTATAACATATGGGAAATAATATTAAAAGATTATAATATAACATTAACAACCGAAATATTTAATAATTATATTCAAGGTAATAATGATAATTTTGTTATCAATTCGCTATTAAAAAATATTAAAATATCATCTTGTGAATTATCTAAAATAAAAGATAAATTATTCTTAGAGCATATAGATAATATTAAAGTTATTGATGGTGCAATTGAATTCATTAAAAAATTAAAAGATGAATATAATTACCCTTGTTGTATTGTTACGAATTGTAATAGTATTATATCAAATATAATAATTGAAAAAATAGGTTTAAATAATTATATTGAATTTATTATAAGCAGCGATATTTGTATTAATGCGAAACCCCACCCAGAACCTTATTTAAATGCTATGAAAAAATTAAATATTTCTAATAATGATTGTTTTATTTTTGAAGATTCTAAAACAGGTATTTTAAGTGGTTTAGCAGTGAATCCAAAGTGTTTAATAGGTGTCGAAACAATCTACAATTCCAATAATTTAATCAATTATGGTGTGAATATAACGATAAAAGATTATACAAATATAGATATTACTAATTTAATTAATAACAGTAATGATAATATTAATGCTATCCGAAAAAATATAATTAAAAATAGTTATATTGATGTGCAAAATTTAATTATTAGTGAGACTAAAATAAAAGGAGGTTATATCGCTGATGTTGTTAATGTTAAAATACAAATGAATAATAAGATTTATGATTGTATATTAAAAATGGAAAATAAATCAACTAATTTATTATCATTTATGGCTAACAAACTTGATTTATATGAACGTGAATATTATTTCTATGAAAATATTTCTAAATATGTTAATATTAAAATACCTAAATTTCTATGCTTAATGAAAGACTCTGATTGTAATAATTGTGGCATCATTATGGAGAATCTTTCAATAAGAAATAACTTCAAATTGAATTTAAATTTGAATGTGGAGTCTATTGAAATATCATTAAATATCATTAATAATATGGCGAAAATGCACTCTAAATTCTGGAATAAAAATTTAACTAAATTATTTCCCAAATTATATAAAAATAATGATCGCATTTTTAAACATTTTATTAAGAATTTTATGATGGATAAAATAAATATCTTCAAGAATAAATGGTGCAAGATATTATCTGCAAATGATTTAAATAAATGCTATGATATCATAAACAACTTCGATGATATACAAGAAAACTTATCTAATAATAACTTAACATTAGTTCACGGTGATATTAAATCACCTAATATCTTCTACGATTGCGACAATAATAGCGAACCTTACTTTTTAGACTGGCAACATTCAATTTGCGGAAAAGGCGTCCAAGATTTAATTTTCTTCATAATTGAAAGTTTTGATGCTAAAAATATTTATTTATTATATGACTTATTTAAAAATTATTATTATAGAAAAATCGTAGAATATGGCGTAACGAATTATAGTTATGAAGAATACAATAAGGACTTAAAGGATGCTTTGTATTATACTCCATTCTTCACAGCAATTTGGTTCGGTTCCGTTCCAGACGATGAATTAATTGATAAGAATTGGATATATTTCTTCATACAAAAATTATTCATAATGATTAATCTTATATAAAAAAAATGATTTTTATATAATAAAAACAAATCATAAAAATGATAAATATTATTCTATTGGCATTAATAATTGCTATTAATATTGGTATTGGTATTTGCATTAAGGTTAGCGGTAATAGAATATTTGATAAATTAACAGGTTTCATTAATCTTATAAATAATAATAATGAAGAACTCGCTATGACATACATAAGGCGAATAAATAAATTAGAAGAAATGATATTTTATAATAATATCAGACGAAAAAATATAAGTGATTCGCCAAAAAAAACGTATGATAGTGATACATTTTCAATAGAATCATTAAATAATACTAAATGTTAAGAATTATTATTAGTTATTTTCACAAACCAATTTTGAAATTCCCAGTTAATTACATAAGTGATATCAGGTATATCTTTAATAAGATTAATAATACTTTTGTAATCGTGAATGTAATAAAATCTTTTGATTGTTTTATTTTTGTTTAATTTCCAATCAACATAATTAGGACCTAATTTAAAATCTCTATAATCCCTTTTAGTATCATTAATACCAGTTTCAAGAGACCAAAAAGATATTAATAATTCACCACCAGGTTCTAAAAGATTAATCAAATTCATTATTGCTTTTTTTTGTAATTCTATTGTCTCTAAATGATGCAAAACAGCAATAGAAATTATTTTATTAAACTTTTCATTTATGATATTATCATTAATGATATCACAATAAAATACATCCAATCCTTTAGATTTACATATATCTAATAATTTATTTGAGATATCAAAACCAACGCAATCATAACCTAACTTCGAAGCATATACCATATTCTTACCATTACCGCAACCGCAGTCAAGTAAATTAATTTTATTACTACTATCATTTAAAAATTCTTTAACACTATTCCAAATTCTTACTCTTGATGTATCAAAACTTTCAGCAATCAAATCATAATGATAAGATACTATTTGATTATGATAATTAATACTAACAACACTCATAATACTCATAATATTCATATATAAAATATAAATTATATTTATATATGAATATGTACTTAAATATACCTTATTGTGATAAGAAAATTGCAAAGAAATATGGGGCTATTTGGGATAAAAAAGAAAAGAAATGGTATTGTGAAGAAACTAATGAACTTTGTAATTTATATTCAGTATATAAGGAAATTGAACTTATAGGCGAAGACCGAAGTTTCGGTAGCAATGAATTATTTATAGATATGATACCTAAAACGAGTTATTTTAAAAATGTAAGAACCCTCTTCAAAAAAGAAGATTGGAATCTAATAAGACATCATATTTATAAAAGAACAGATAACAGATGTGAATGTTGTGGTTGCAAAAGAAGTAAGTATTTAGATGCACACGAAAGATGGTCATATGATTTTGAAACTGGAATTCAAAAACTCGAAAGAATAATTGCTTTATGTAAATTATGCCATTCTGCAACGCACTATGGACATTCTAAAATAATGAAAAATAATATTAATAATATAAATGAACATCTTAAAAAAATAAAAAATATTAATGATGAAGAATTAGATAGTCATATTAAAGAAGCCAGAAATATCTGGAAAGAACGCAATAAAATTCAATGGAAATTAGATTTTAGTATTATTACTAATTCCGGATTTACTATTTTATCACTTTGAGGCTTTTAATTTCTTTTCTAATTTGTCTAATTTTTGTTGATTTTTGGCTAATTTCTTTTCGGTTTCATTTAATTTCTTTTTAGCATCAGTAGCCTTTTTCTTTAAGTTCGCAACTTTAACTTTAATCTTATTGCATTTTAAAGTTAATTCATTTCTAAAAGAACCTGGAGGGCAAGGAGGAAATTCACCTTGTTTGCGCATTTTTTTATTATAAGTTTTTTGAGTTATACATCTTCCAGTAGCATGATTATACATTAAACCTTTCTTAACACAGTCATCCATATTATTTATAGTTCTATAATAATACAAGAAAAAAATGATTTTTATGATAGCAGAAACTTATATTATAACTAAAGATTTATTAGTTTCAATATGCCACTGGAAGTAGCCAAATGAGATTGGAATAGAAATAATACTACTATTCTTACGTTTCAAATAGTATTTGACAGAACTTTTATATTTAGACATTCTAAATCTTTACACCTTTGCACATTTAAAACGCCGATTTTTTAATTTTTATAACCAAAAAATAAAAAAATGATCATTATTTATAAATTATATAATATGGAACAAGGAACTAAAAAGTCTGCAAAAAGACCTGATGTTGAACAACGTTATGAATATAATAAATCTAAATTATTTATTTCAGTTAAAATGAAATGGAAAACATTTTGCAAAAATGATGGTATTAGAGATGGTATTATTCCTATTATTGATAATTGTAATATAATTATTTATAATGCTTTTCATCTTGCTAATATACATTTTCTAAAACATTTAGAGAATAAATTAGATTTACCTAAACTAAATCAAACATATTTTCAAAAAATATGTGCAACAGTATCTTGTATGTATGATAAAAAAAATCAAGAACCAGATGATAATTATAATCTAAAATTATTAAATGATGAATATAAAACTTGTTATCCTAATGATTATAAATTACCATCAAAAGATTATCTTGGTGCTGTAATGAATAATATTGCAAAAGATATGGCAACTGCAGCAAATAATCATATTATTCTTAATTTTGGAAAAAGATTATTAAGATATATAAATCTTAAATATAAAATTAAAAATGCTTGGTATTTAATAAATGATATTTTTAATGAAAAACTTTATTATGTACCAAATTGGTATGAAGTTGAATTAAAAGAATGGCTTATTTATTCTCCAAAAGAAGAACAAATAAAAAAAAATATTGATCATTTTATTAAACTCTTATTTGATATTCTTAAATTTATGGAACAACAACCACCTGATACAAAAGGTGCAAAAACATTTACTATTTTACCAAATAAAGCATCATTTGTTAATTCTTATATTACAATTTGTTCTTCTTCATTAAAAGATATATTAAAAATACTTAATAAAAGTGAAATTGATAATGATAAATTTATGGAACAAAAAGATAAGATTTGGAGAAGTTTATTTAATATAAATGCTGTTGAAACTATAAATAGAAAATTTCATAATGAAATATCTACCGATGGTTATGGAGTATCTATTCTTTTATCTAAACCAATAAAAGATATAGAAGACGAAAATGGTAAAATAAAATGTGATTGTGGCTGTTTAGTTTATAAAAAAAGTATAAATAGTCATAAAAAAACAAAAGAGCATAAAAAAAATATAAAAGTTGATATAATATCAAAAGAAGTTATTGAAAATACAGAACGATTTATAGGTATTGATCCAGGCGTTTCATATCTTTATACTGGTTACGATAATAAAGAAAATTATCATATTTGTTCAACAAAAGATTATAGAATTAAAAGTATGATTACAAATGCATCTAAATGGCGAAAAAGACAAATTAAAGATAGTTATATAGAAGAAATACAAAAAACAATAAAAACTACAAAAGTTTCATCAAAAGAAGTATATCTTACAACATTAAAAGAAATTCAAGAACATTATGATACACTGGTTGAATTTTATAATAAAAAAAAATCATTTGCTAAATGGAAATTTACAACATTTAGATTTAGTAGAAAAGCATTATATAATTTATGTAAAGATTTATGCTATACAAAAGAAAAAGATAAAAATACAATAATAGGATTAGGAGATTGGAGTCAACAACAAGGAATTATAAAATCGCATCCAACTGCTCCTGTAAAAAGGTTCAAAGATGAATTAAGAAAAATTAAAAATTGTTATGTTATTGATATAAATGAATGTAGAACATCAAAAGAATGCTCTTTATGTCATAATGATGTAAAAAATTTAAATCATTATATAATGAAAGAAGATAAAGAAAAAAATACAATTGAAGTAAAACTCTCAAAATGTCATCAGGTAGTCCGTTGCACAAACAACGAGTGTTCTATGTGTTGGCAAAGAGACAAAAATGCTTCAAGAAATATTTATAAAAAATTACAAGACGCAATTAGTAGTTCCACTTCATTGAATGCTATAACTACTTAACTTTCGTGCAATAAAAAGCGAAAGTATTATGATCTTTGCTATAAAATCGGCATTTTAAATGTGCAAAGGTGTAAGGGTGTAAATGATTTAGGAATTAGATTGATTGGCTACTAATATTCAATATCTTCCCAATTTAATGTTTTTTCTGTAATCGGATGTGCTATATAATTTTTTTTATTATTTTCTATTAAATTATTAACATAATTCATATCAACTAAGTCAGGATGAACATACCATTCTTCATAAGGATTATTTCCATTACTTATATCTTGAAAAACACAAACATATCCTCTTTTTTTAAATATTTCTCTCGATTGTTGTCGAGTATTATGGAAAATTGCGTCTTTCTCATAAACATCGTGTTCAAATGTTACTGTAGCAAATTTATATGTATCAAATATTTCATTATCTAATTTTTCTAATGTTTGCATTGTTGAACCATTTGATACTTCTAAATCTATTTGTAAGTAATCAAATATTAAAGGCATATTATTTGTTTCAAATAAATTTTTATAATCTATTTTTGTAGCATTATCTATTATATGAATACTATTTGGTCTATGCTCTTTATATAAAGATAAAAATGAATTATCATATTCTATCATTATTCCTTTCCAATTATATTTTGTTTCTAATAAATATGTATTATTATTAGTAATTGGATGATTTGAACCTATTTCTAAAAAATATCCATTATTCTTTTCTTTAAGAATATTTAAAACGAATTTATCTTGATTAGCCTGACCGTAATAATACATATCTACATAATTAATTATTTATTTGTTTATATACCTTTTATGTTATTTCAATTCAAATAAATTTGTAGTGAAATAATTGATACAGTAAAAAAAATGATTAGCATCTAATATTAAATTTCATATATCATAAGATAAATGACAACACCAATCTATTTTCGACCCTTCTTTCGCGACAACATTAACAATATTAGGAATATTGTTCCTGATATTTCTCATAGGGATTTAACTAAAATCATAATTACTTTGTGGAAGATTAAATCTACTGCAACTATAATGGTTTAAAAATTTAAAAAACAAAAAAATACCAAAGCAATTTTTGGTATTATCCAGGATACATTTGTAGTGAAATAATCGATAGTAAGGAAAAAATGACATTGTCTTTGAATCCAAATCCCATCCACAAATGCCTAAGGAAAAGGAATGCAAAGGTTGTTCGGTTATTTTTATGTCATCATTCAACAGAGTTAGATGTGAAAAATGCAAAATAGACAAACCAAAATGTCCTCACGGAACTCATAAAGGAAGATGTAAAATTGATGGTTGCTTTGGAAATGAAATTTGCGAACATAAAGAACATAAACAGAAATGTTCCATATGCAAACCTGGTGTGAAAGAAGCGGATAAATTAAATGCTTGTATTATCAGTTTTATGAAAGGAAAAAAAATAATGGAGAAAACTAAATTATTTATATTAGAATATACATCTGTTTCAAGTCTAGATGTCTTATATTCACATCTAAATAAAAATTTAATTGAAAATAAGATATCCATTGACAAATGTCAATTAGATCATATAAAACCTAAATCACAATTTAATCTTAAAAATCGCGATGAATTATTGGAGTGCTGTCATTATACTAATTTAGAATTTATAGAAGAGTTTAAAAATCTCAGCAAAGGTTCTAAATGGACTAATTGATTCTTACTTCTTTAATGGCTTATTCTTTCTTCTTTTCGCCCCTCCTGTGCTTTTTGCAATTTGTTCTTGTGATAATAAATATTCGCCTTTTTCTTTTTTACGTTGCGCGTTTATTGCTTTTATTTTTTCTTCTTCTATTTGCTGATGACGTTTAAATACACGTAATATTTTGTCAATTTGACTTACATTTTCTTTATGTTGTTTCTTTCTTTTTGCTAGATTTTCTATAATAGAACTTTTATTATCAATGAATTCTCCTTTTGGCATAATTCTCTACTTATATTTAAGAATATAATAAATATTAATAATTGATTTATATATGGCAGAATTCTTTAATGATTGGATTAATAAGCCATCATATTGGTTTAGTAAAAATGTAAAAGATGATTTATATCTAACTAATAAATATTCATTTTTATTGGAATATGAAATCATATATGAAAATCCAATAATTAATATAATAATTTATGACCAATTACCAAGACATATATACAGAAATGAATATGCAAATCATATAATCGAATATTATTTACAAAAGGCTCTTACTTTTGTAAATAAATACAAAGATAATGATGATTTTATCAATAATCTTAATAATAATGATTGGATGTTTTTTATGCTTCCTCTACGACATACAAATATCAAAGAAAATATTTTATTTGTTATTGAGAAAGCCTGGAAATTAAAAGAAATTCCAAAGAAATTTCTTATTGCTACTTATGAAAAAGCAAATTTTAAAGAAGAATTGATACAGGAAAAATATGAAAGTTGTAATTATGATAGAAGTATTTTAGATTTTAAGCCCCCTACTAATTTCATTAAACATCCTAATTATAATATTGGTAATTTTGAGATTATTGGCAACCTTGATAAGAATAATACAATTATTGTTAGTTTATCTGGTGGTGTTGATTCAATGATTTGTTTATTAAATATAGTTGATTTATATTATAATAGTTATAATATAATTGCTATTCATATTAATTATAATAACCGAACCGAAACAGAAGAAGAGGTTAAATTTCTTAAGAATGTTTGTTATTATTTTAATGTGAAGTTATATGTTAGAACAATAAATGAAATTAATCGCCATGATTGTATGAAAAATGATATGAGAGATATTTATGAAAAATACACCAAAAAAATAAGATTTAATTCATATAAATCATTTAGTGATAAGAAACCAATTGTTGTTCTTGGGCATAATAAAGATGATGCATTTGAAAATATAATGACAAATATAACGAATCAAAATAAATATGAAAATTTAACTGGAATGGAAATGTACTCAGAAATAGATAATATAATATTTTTAAGACCATTATTGCATGTTAGCAAGAATGATATTTATAAATTTGCGAAAGAACATAATGTATCTTATTTGAAAAATAGTACTCCCGATTGGAGTCAAAGAGGTAAAATTAGAAATTTAATAGTCCCAGCATTAGACAATTGGGATAAGAGAACTATTAAAGGTTTTTATAATCTCGCTGAAATCATTAAAGAATATGATTTGAATTTAAAAAATTCCATTCAAAATTTTAAACCAGAGATTATAACAGATGTTAATAATATTAATCTAAGTATTTTATATTGGCGCAGCGGAATTTTTAAATTATTCAATAAATACACATCCAACAAATCTCTTAAATCCCTAATAATTAGATTAGAGTTATTTATTAAGAATTATGATAAGATTGATACAAATAAATATTTTAAAATAATGATATCAAATGAGATAACATTAGAAATTTGCAAAGTAAAGAATAACAAAGTAATAATTATGTTATTTGATAAATAACTATTATCCTTTTTGATAAATAAATATATCATTTGACAAATGTAAAAATTTTTTATTTATAAATGTAGGATCATTAGTATTTGGATGAAAAACTCTTATAAAATTTTGTGAATTTAAATATTGTTCCATATTTGATGTATTATTATGAGATATATTTTCATATGCCGTATATTCTGGTTCTGCAGTTATATACACAACTTTTTCTTTTAAATAATCTCCTGCACCAATAAGAATATCTAAATCTGAACCTTGTGCATCAATTTTAATATATTCTATATATTCGATTTTATCGAATGGAAATAAATCAAAAAAATGTTTTAATGAATAGACAGGTACAATCGTTTTTAATTTATGATTGACAAAATGTTCTGATATTGGTTTATGTATACTTGAACAACCAATATCACACGCTGTTTCATAAAATGGCATTTCAGTTGGTTCATTGACATTAAATAATGCTATTGGAAATATAAAAAACCTTTTATTGATATATTCATTAATAATAGTTCCTTTTAAAGCACCAGAATTATGTTGAGGACTAACAATTCCTTGTAGATCAGTACCGTTAGATTGAAGAGTAATTAAAAAATCAGGATTCGGTTCAAAACCAATTACCATTATATTTGGATCTTGTTCTAACCATATTTTTGAATGCGGAGCATTATATGATAATCCAATATCTAATTTTACACCTTTTATATTATCTTTAATAATAAAATCCTTAAAATATTTTTCCATACTAATAATATAATTTGATAAATATTTATGAATATTTACCGCATTTCAAAAAAAATGATTAATTTCTATTATTAAATTTCATCATCAAAACAATGGAATACTCGTGTTATTACTATCACAGCAATCGCTGCTATCATTACTTCATCTTCGTTAAGAAGGATGATGTGGTATATGTCGAAACGCCTGAATCGAAAACTTTCATCACTTATGAAATGCTCACCAAAAACGAAAATCTTAAGCGTTATTATGAAACTTCAAAGGAACTCACAGAAGATATCACAAAACTTAATTACTGCGAAGGAGATGAATGCTGGGGACATCAAGAAAATACCGAAAATAAATGGTTCATATCCGCGAAGATTAATTGGAAAAGTATGTATATCACCGAAAAATTTACTACAAAACTTCTTGGATTCGAAACCAATCCCGAAGACTGGGAATTCACTCTTTCAAGCCCAGAAGAAATCAAAGAACTGGAAAATTTAATGGATGACCCTAAATCGCTATTTAGACCTCATCCTGATGATATGGATTAAAAAAAGAAAAAAACATTATCTGAATATATCATCTTTATGTATCTAAAATTGGAAGAAATGCAAAATGAGTATTCATGCCTGAAAGGTCAAAAGATAGCATCTATTGCACAGATGTGGAATGATATGTAAAAACAACAAAAAATACCAAATTATTTTTTGGTATTTTATTATTTTAGAATTTAATAATGGTAGTGCTGCAAAAAAAACCTAAATAAATTTGCATCAATAATCGCAATAAAAATAAAATAAATGATTTATATCTAAAGATAACGATAACGATAACCAAAATGATGGCGATGATTAACGATATGTTTAATGAGATTATTGCGACCCTGAATATCAAAGAACTTCGAATGTCAAATCTTAATATTACGATGAGTGATGACGAAGTCGATGAAGTCTATACAGTCAAAACGGTAAGGTATAGGAATGATTTGTTTCATTTACTATTTCTTGAGGAAGAAGAGGAAATCATCTTGAAATCTAATGGTACATACATCAGTGGTATTGATTATATTTTTGATGAAATTATAAATAGGATTTCTGATTTCATCATATTGACAATATCTATTGAATTACACGTGATTGAAAATCAGACTGAAAAATACAAAAAAGAGATTAAAATCAAATCAATTCTATATACAGAATTCCCGATGGATATCGTAAGATTGATTTCTATTTAAAAATAATTCAATAATATTAAAATAAAAATGATGGAAGAAATCTTTCATTATAACATAACTTTACTCTACTTGAGTATTTCTTATCTTTCATATAAATTTCCAGAAAAAGTTCCAAAAATAAACAATAATTATATTACAAATTTTTGTTTATTCCATGATTTATTTTTAATGTTATTGAACTCATATATATTTCTAGGAATTTGTTATAATGTATACGATAAGCAACTTTCGCTATATGGGAATGAACCAAATGATACGTCTAATGTCTTACTAAAAAATCTAATGTATCATTTTTGGATTTCTAAATATTATGATTACATTGATACAATTATTATAATTGCCAAAGGTAATTACAGACAACTTTCATTCCTTCACGTTTTTCATCACTCTAGTGTATCAACAATTATGTACTATAATTATAAATTAATACCTTATGGGGGTGATATTTGGTTCCTAATCTTCTATAATTCATTCATTCATATCGCATTATATTATTATTATTTCATATCATCTTATAAAAGTAATACTAAAATCTGGTGGGCACAATATTTAACATCTTTCCAAATTATTCAATTTCTTTGCGGCAACACCCAACAATATCTTTCGATTTTATCAAGAGATGATTATCCGCCTTATATTCGCGAAGTCAATTTCTTATATAGCAATTATATGCTTTATTTATTTATGAGTTTTTACTTAAAAAAATATAATATCAGATTAGTTAAGTATTGTTAATCTTCACCCATCCATCTGGAAACAAATCAACTGTATTATTATTTTTATGACCTTCGCCAAACCATTTTGAAGGATAGCAAACAATTTTATTTGGATTATTGCTAAAATACGCACCAAACCACGAGAAAGTAGAATTAGCAATAATAAAATGGTCGCATAAAGACATTAAAATTAATTCATCATAATCTTCAAGAGATTCTGATTTAATAAAATTATAATTATTATTTTTGTTAATGATATCAATATAATTATTAACTACGATTTCATCTATTTTATTATAGAATGGTACAATAAGATATTTATTAATATCAATCTGTGTTTTTAAATATTCGATTGCATTTATGTAATAATTAACATCTAAAATAGGATGATAATATTGAAGATTATAATAATCTCCTATTCTGAAATGAATAGCAATTATTTTTTTAAGATTATATTTCACTTGTAATTCTTCTTGTCTTTCTCTTATCTTAAATAACTTAAGAAGACTCTCATAATTATGCTTAAAGTATTTATCAGTCTGAAAGAATCCTTCAATAACAATTTCATTTTTAATTGGAATGTTATTATGGTGAAATGTACTCTCATCATATTTATATTTATTTTCAAGTATATCTTTGTTATAAATTACTTTGGATTCAATTGGTTTAAAAAAATTACCAAAATAATTCTTAGCAATTAATGTTGGATGAATAAAATAATCAATTGAATTATCAATTGCATATGAAATACATGCGAACAACATAAATAATTGATTGCAAAGACCTGCTTTAACGACTACGCCAATCATATATATAAATAATAAATGATTAATATTCTTAAATAAAATAATATTATGAAAAATGAATTTCATTAATTATAATTGTTTCAGAGGTTTGGAATATGAGAAGTTTGTTCTGAAAGAATTATATAAATATTATGAAATTAAAGAAGCATATTTATGGAAATATGTACCGGATAGTCTTCTAGCAGAAGCAGGAATATTACTAGAGGAGCCCGAAAAAAGAATTAAAAAGAGATATAATAACTTTAAGAGAAGGTATAATATATTGCACGATTCCGGTATTGATATTATTTGCAAATTAAATGATGATACTATTGTTCTCGTCCAATGCAAGGCATATTCGTCAATGATATATCAAAAACATTTATCAGGATTTTATAGAACTCTATTAGATAGTATTTTATATAATGATAAAAATAAAATTATTGGTTTAATAGTACATACAAGTAAATTATGTGATATTATAAAAACAAGTTATTCATATAAAACTGGTACAGTCCAAGATATTTATATGGATTTTCACATACCACCTGAGCGAGTAAATAAGGTTTATTTAAACAAACAATTGAGATATGCAACTTATATAATATTAGTCGCAATGATTTTTATTTTCTGAATCTTCTTCCGTTGCCTCCTTTAACAACTACAGGAGGTGCTTCAATAGGCACATAAACATTTTTTTGTTGTTCAACTACAACTACTTCTCTATAACTTAAATATCGCAATAAAATTGCTAAAAAGATGAAAAATATAAATAGAAATAATGCAACATAAAACCAATATAAATAAGATTTATATTTTATTTTTTCAACATCATCTTTCTTTTTTTTATGTTCTTTAGGATGTTCATTTAAAAAATCCTCATAATCTTCTAATTGATATTCATCATTTTTAATATCATCATATTTATCTATTATTTTTCTAAGATAATGACGACATTCAATTATTTTTTTACTTGTACGCATTCTTAATAATTACGAATATTATTTATTCAGAGATGTACTTACAATAGAACTTGGATTCTTAAATCCCCATTTAACTTTTATGGTATGACATAAAATATTGCTATTTATTTTATTAGAATCAAAAATTAAATCATGAATGATATTTGAATATACTAAAAATGGCAATCCATTTGCTGGTGTATTTTTATCATAAATCCAGTCAAGATTCATGATTTTTTGATATAGAGAATTTTCATCTGTACTTTCACAGATGAAACAACTTTTACCAACCATAGTAATATCCCCTTTTGTTTTATATTGTTGATATTCATCATCAGTAGTTTCATAAATATTAGGGGCTAATTCGACATCATATACATCATAAGTACACATACAATTATTCCCAAAAACATCATCATATTTACAAATAATATGATTGGATTTAACTTTAACATCAAAAATTTCAAAATAAGAATCACAACTGTATTTCACTTGTCCTGATGTTAAGTCCATTATTTTTTTAGTAGTATCAAAAACTTTCCCGTTTGCATCTATAACTTTAGATTTTTTAGATATATACTGAACGATTATTCCTTTTTCAGTTGTATCTTGAACTTTAAATGTTTTTCTAGCAGAAAAATTACCACATTCTTCAGTTATAATCAAAATACCATTATCAACAGTTAAATTGTATTTCATTTTATTCATAATAATTACACCAACCGAAAAGATAAATGGGACAAGATTGTTATAAAAAATATAATAATCTTAATTTTTCTTAATGGTTGATGCTGGCTTTTAACCTAATTGATCTCATTTAAGAGACTATCCCACCATTTGACGGTTCATTAAGAACGGTTGGCAGTTTTTGTTTTAGATCATGTCCTCGTTTATATTTTTCTGGTCGTTCATTATATAAAATATAATGATTAAATATTTTTTGAATATTCTTACAACCATTTATATCACGATTAATGCATCCAAACCGTTTATTTTCCATTTTATATGTTAGGACTGAGTGCATTTTTCGTTCTTTATTTTTCTTATCAGGTAAATATAAATTATTACAAACTTCTTCTGTTTTATAATTTAGACAAGAAGTTCTATATTCATCTATATCATAAACTCTAAATCGTTC
>Ga0114977_10001507_pt1 | contig 15292 bp, 15 predicted proteins | sample S_130805_MF_Meta_FD_87026 | JGI IMG/M metagenome (GOLD analysis project Ga0114977, IMG submission 87026) | Freshwater microbial communities from Lake Simoncouche, Canada to study carbon cycling - S_130805_MF_MetaG | ecosystem: Environmental > Aquatic > Freshwater > Lake | place: Lake...
AGCTGAATAAAGCTCACGCCGGCGTTGCGAAGTACGGTGGCGCGGCTTTTGCTTGCCGATGCCAAGATGAGGCTCGCGCTCATGAGATATGCGGGCTGACAGAATGACGCTGGTTATACAGTTGAATAATGGTGGCGGCGGTTTCTTCAATCGACCGGCGCGTGACATCGATGACGGGCCAGCCGTGTTTTGTGAATAGTCGGCGCGATTCTGCCACTTCTTCACGTACATTCTCAACGTCAGCATAACTTTCACTGCGCGTTTCGTTCATGATCCTGAGGCGGCTTTGGCGAATATCGCTCAGGCTTTTGGGCTCGCGCGTCAAGCCGACAAACAAAGGTCGGGGGGCCGCAATAATATCCTCAGACAACACAATTCCCGGAACCAGTGGAATATTGGCGACCTTGTAACCGCGGTTGGCCAAATACATGCACGTCGGCGTTTTTGAAGTGCGCGAGACTCCGAGCAATATAATGTCAGCGTCGACCATCGTTTCAATCGATTGGCCATCGTCATGTTGCATGGTGAAGTGCATGGCATCGATACGCTGGAAATACCCATCATCCAATACGTGTTGGCGGCCAATTTCACTCGAAGCTTCGCGTTTGAAGTACCGACCCAGCGCCTGCATCACGGGATCAAGCGCAGAGACGGCTGGAATTTTCATCTCGCGACAGGCGCGCTCGAGCAAACCGCGGACATCGGAATTCAATAGTGTGTAAATAACAAGCCCGGGCGCGGCACGAATGCCGTCAATAACGCGTGTCATTTGGCCGGTTGTCCGCACCAACCACCAGGCATGTTCAACCACTGGTGTTCCAGCGTATTGCACCAAACACGCGCGCGCGATGTTGGTTACGGTCTCGCCCGACGAGTCGCTGACCATGTGCAAATTGAACGGTTGTGGTTCGTTCATAAAAGGATTTTTTCAACGGCGGTATAAAGAAAGTTTTTCGGGGATAAGTGAGGTTTTTTGGGCTGGGCCTACATTCTATCTCCGACGGCCTTTCAGCAATGGCTATCTTGTCAACTTGGGGACATCGTGAAAACCAATGCAAAATTTCATGAATATCTCTGAGCTGAACTATCAAATAACAATTCTATCATCATCGATACAAATTTTTGGTCTCGTAATTTAGGCCTTTTATGATTCAATCCCCATGACTCATCCTATAATTCCAACACCAAAAACGAATAACAAGGGGTTGTGGTTTATTAAGTTTTGTCGGTAATCCCCATAACTCTGGGGTCCTACTATCTACCACTACCTAAAGAAATCTTTCTTATAGTGTTAGGAAGGTTATCCCATCGGCTTTAGCGATGTTTGACTTTATCAAAAAGCTCTAGTAAATATCTCTCATCATCTTCGGTCGTTCTGATCGAGTTCGTCTTCCCGGCACCACGCGCGCTTCTTTCAAGCCGCCACATTTAACCTCCCTCGTGCGCAAACCTGGTGTTGGTCTCTGGTTCTTTCCCCCCTATTTGATTGCCAAATCCATGCATCTCTCTGAACTAAAGCGCAAACCACCGGCAGAATTATTGAAATTTGCCGAAGAGCTCATGATCGAAAACGCATCAAACCTGCGCCGGCAGGACATGATGTTTGCCATATTGAAAGTTCTGGCTGAAAAAGACACATCCATCGAAGGCGATGGGGTGCTGGAAATTTTGCAGGATGGGTTCGGCTTTTTGCGCTCGGCGCAAGCCAACTATCTTCCCGGCCCCGATGATATTTATGTCTCGCCAAGTCAGGTTCGGCGCTTTGGTTTGCGCACTGGCGATACCGTTGAGGGCACGATTCGCGGTCCCAAAGACGGAGAGCGTTATTTTGCGCTGATCAAAGTTGATCGCATCAATTTTGAAGACCCCGATAAAATCCGCCATCGCATCAACTTCGATAACCTGACGCCGCTCTATCCCGACAAGAAATTGTCGATGGAGATAGAGATGAAAGACACCAAAAACAAAGATCTCACCGGTCGGGTTGTTGAGCTTGTCTCGCCGCTCGGTAAAGGCCAGCGCGCGCTGATTACGGCCCAACCGCGCACCGGCAAAACCATCATGCTGCAAAATATCGCAAACGCCGTGGCGGCCAACCACCCCGAGGTTTACTTGATCGTCTTGTTAATCGACGAGCGCCCGGAAGAAGTTACCGACATGGCGCGCACAGTCAAAGGTGAAGTGGTCAGCTCGACATTTGACGAGCCAGCCTCTCGCCACGTGCAAGTTGCGGAAATGGTGATTGAAAAAGCCAAGCGCCTGGTGGAACACAAGCGCGATGTCGTGATTTTGCTTGATTCGATCACGCGTCTCGCGCGCGCGTACAACACTGTTGTGCCAAGCTCGGGCAAAGTTCTGACAGGCGGCGTTGATGCCAACGCCCTGCAACGTCCTAAACGCTTCTTTGGCGCGGCGCGTAACATTGAAGAAGGTGGGTCGCTAACCATTATTGCAACGGCACTGATCGATACCGGCAGCCGCATGGACGAAGTGATTTTCGAAGAGTTCAAAGGTACGGGCAATTCGGAAATTATTTTGGATCGCAAGCTTGCTGATAAGCGCGTGTTCCCATCCATCGACATCACAAAATCTGGCACGCGCAAAGAAGAGCTGCTGGTTCGCCAAGATCAGCTGTCGAAGATGTGGGTGCTACGTCGCATTCTCGACCCCATGGGCGTTCAAGACGGCATGGAGTTCTTGCTCGACAAGCTGCGTGAGACCAAGAACAACAACGAGTTCTTTGATCGCATGAATAAGTAAAAAAAGGGCCGGAGTTTAATCCGGCCTTTTTATTTACATTGTCAGAATTGTAGAGCCCGTGGTGCGGCGTGATTCCAAATCTTTGTGGGCGTGCGCGGCCTGTTCAAGACTGAAAGACTGGCCGACTTCAAGTTTAACGGCGCCGCTAAGAACGACGTCAAAGAATTCTTTGCAGGCCCGCTCATAGTCGGCGCGTGCGCCGACATAGTGGCCGAGTGTGGGGCGCGTGATAAAAAGCGAGCCCTTTGGGCCCAACGATCCAACCTCGATGGCGGGCGGCGGCCCGGACGCATTGCCAAATGAGACCATCAACCCACGCAGTTCCAAGCAATCAAGAGATTTGAAAAACGTGTCTTTGCCGACGCCGTCGTAAACCACCGAGACGCCCTTGCCGCCGGTGATCGCTTTCACTTGCGCGACAAAATCTTCGTCTTTGTAGAGAATCGTGTGTGCGCACCCGTTGGCCTTGGCAAGCTCTGCCTTTTCCTTGCTACCCGCCGTGCCGATAACGATGGCGCCCAACGCCTTTGCCCATTGGCAAAAGATCAGCCCGACGCCACCGGCGGCCGCATGAAACAAAACGGTTTCGCCGGCTTTGATCGTGTGAAGGCTGCGCAGGAGATACCAAGCGGTCAGTCCGCGAAGGAGAGACCCACCGATTTGCTCGTCTTTTAGCTTTGCGGGCATTTTTACGACACTGGCCGCCGGGATCAGGCGCTCTTCGGCATAGCCACCCAAAGGTCCGTTGCCATAACAGACACGGTCACCAACTTTGAGGTCGATTACACCAGCGCCCACGGCGTCGATAATTCCAACGCCCTCAAGACCGGGGGTAAATGGTTTGGGAACTGGATAAAGTCCGGAACGGTGATAGGTGTCGATGAAATTGACCCCTGCCACAGTTTGGCGAATTTTGACCTGACCATCGCCAGGTTCCGCCACGGTGACGGCTTCCAGTTTTAAAACTTCAGGGCCGCCGGTCTCGCGGCAAACGATGGCTTTGGTCATATTTTAGATCTCACTTAAAATTGCGCCTTCAAGCTGCAAAAGCGCGGTCTTTGTATCCAAACCGCCCTCACCCGAATAGCCCCCAAGCTTTCCGTTGGCGGCCAAGACCCGGTGGCAAGGAATGATGATGGGAATGTGGTTTGCCCCACAGGCCCCACCGACGGCGCGTGATGCCGACTTCAATGCGGCAGCGAGGTCGCCATACGTTTTGGTGCCGCCGTAGGGAATTTTGCACATGGCCTGCCAAACTCGTTTTTGATACTCGGTGCCTTGAGGTTTGAGCGGCAAATCAAAGTCTTTGAGTTTGCCATCAAAATAGCGATCAAGCTGCCCTTTGGCTTTGCGCAGCAGGGGGGTGGATTTGTCCTCCATCGACCGGCCCCAATCGAGCGAAACAATCGCACCGTCTTCCTCGCTGAGTGTAATTTCCCCGACGGGGGAATGAAGCGTGAGTTGCGGCATGCCGGGTATCCTGTTGCGTGGACAGAAACGATGTCAGTCCCTAACTTGGGGCCGATGACCTTGAAGTCTAAACCAAGAGTGAGGGCCGCACCATGAAAGTGAACATTTCTGTCGACTGCACACCCGACGAAGCGCGCGCGTTTTTAGGCCTGCCGAACATTGCGCCGATGCAAGAGGCCGCGATGAAACAAATGCAGGCCAACATGGAAAAGGCGACGCAGTCCATGGACCCGGAATCGGTGATGAAAGCCCTGTTCCCCATTCGCCCAGAAAACCTTGCGGATATGCAAAAAGCCTTTTGGTCGCAATTCACCAAGACCGGCGGATAAAGCAACATCAACATGAGCGCCGACACTATTTTTGCCTTGGCGTCAGCCCCCGGGCGCGCCGGGATTGCGGTGATTCGCATGTCGGGCGACAAAGCAGGCAAAGCGCTGAGCCGGATGGGCTGCAATATCCCAGCGCCGCGCAAAGCAACCCGCGCCAAACTTTTTGATCCCACCACGAAAGAACTTTTAGACGATGGTTTGGTGTTGTGGTTTCCACAGCCCCACAGCTTTACCGGCGAAGATGTGGCCGAACTTCACATCCATGGCGGTCGCGCCGTGATTGATGGTGTGATGGCGGCGTTGTCCTCGGTCGGCGGCGTGCGGCCCGCCGAGGCTGGGGAATTCACTCGCCGCGCCTTTGGCAACGATAAGATGGACATCACCCAGGCCGAGGCGCTGGCTGATTTGGTAGATGCTGAAAGCCGTGCCCAACAACGCCAGGCGCTGGCGCAAATGGGCGGCGCATTGAAAGAACTCACAGAAGATTGGCGGCTTCGACTTGTCCAGACGTTAGCGCATTTGGAAGCGGTGATTGACTTCCCCGATGAAGACCTACCACCCGAGATTGCCGACAAAGTGTGGGGCGAGGTGCGCGATTTAGACGCGCGCATTACAACGTTTCTGAATGATGCGCATCGCGGCGAGCGCATTAGAGAAGGATTGTCGATTGCTATTCTCGGCGCGCCGAATGCCGGAAAATCGAGCTTGCTCAACGCGCTTGCAAAACGCGAGGCGGCGATTGTGTCTGCCACGCCCGGCACGACGCGCGACGTGATCGAAGTGCATTTGGATATTGGTGGCTATGCCGTGACACTGGCCGACACTGCGGGGCTTCGTGTCAGCAATGATGACATTGAGCAGGAAGGCATGCGACGCGCCCGAAGCCGGGCCGAAATTGCCGATGTTCGCATCGCGTTATTTGATGGTGCTGTTTATCCGACGCGCGATGAAGCAACGGCAGCGCTGTTGGATGAAAACACGATCTGTGTCATCAGCAAGGCCGACCTGCTGGATCAAGAGCGCGAAGTTGAGCTGGATATGGCCAACGATATGCAGCCCACTCATTTCATTTCGGTGAAAACAGAATTTGGGTTGTTGTCGCTCCTGCAAAGATTAGAGAGAACAATTAAACACAAATTCGATGGCACATCGTCAGTGGCGGTCACGCGCGCGCGTCATCGCAAAGCGCTGGATGAATGTTGTGATGCGTTGCGACGCGCGCAAAAGGCGACGCTGCCCGAGCTGGCCGCAGAGGATTTGCGATTGGCGGCGCGGTCGTTGGGCCGAATCACCGGTCGAGTCGATGTGGAAGACATTCTCGATGTTGTCTTTCGCGAGTTTTGTATCGGGAAATAAAGACGGCGAATCGCCCGGGCTGTAAAAACACCCACTTCATGATATATCCGCCCAATCATGACGGCGGGTTCCTCATACGATGTAATTGTGGTCGGCGGTGGCCATGCGGGCTGTGAAGCCGCTGCGGCGTCGGCGCGCGTCGGCGCGCGCACATTATTACTGACCCACCGCGCCGATACCCTGGGCCAGATGTCGTGTAATCCAGCCATTGGCGGGTTGGCCAAGGGCCACCTGGTCCGCGAGATCGATGCCATGGACGGCATTATGGGGAGGGCCATCGACCGGGCGGGCATTCAGTTTCGGATGTTAAACCGGTCTAAGGGGCCGGCGGTGCGCGGCCCCCGCGCCCAGGCCGACCGCAAGCTCTATAAGAAAGCAATCCAGACGATTCTGGCCGAGCAGCCAAACCTCGAGATTAAGGCCGCCGCCGCTGAAGACCTGGTCATTGACCGAAAAACCAATCAAATTCAGGGCGTTATCACAGCTGAAGGCGAACGCATTGGCTGTGGCGCCGTGGTGCTGACCACGGGCACGTTCTTGCGTGGTTTGATCCATCGCGGCGAGTTGCGTATTCCGGCCGGTCGGATTGGCGAGGCCCCGGCCATGGGGCTCTCTAAGACGTTGGAATCATTTGGCTTTAATCTTGGCCGACTGAAAACGGGAACCCCGCCGCGGCTCGATGGTCGAACCATTGACTGGGGCGCATTAGAGCTTCAGCCTGGCGATGACCCGCCCGAGCCGTTTTCATTTTTGAACAAGACGATAGACGTGCCGCAGGTCCACTGCGGGATCACCTATACGACGGTCGAGAGCCATAAACTCATTTTGGCCAATAAGCACCGTGCGCCCATGTATAACGGTCAAATCCAAAGTACGGGTCCGCGCTACTGCCCGTCAATTGAAGACAAGGTTGTTCGATTTTCAGACCGCGACCGGCATCAAATATTCCTGGAGCCCGAGGGTCTCGATGACCACACGGTTTACCCCAACGGGATTTCGACCTCGCTGCCCGAAGACGTTCAAGACCAATTGGTGAAATCAATTCCGGGTCTCGAGCGGACTAAAATTCTCGAGCCGGGGTACGCCATCGAATACGACTTCGTCGACCCCCGAGAGTTGTCGTCTGCGCTGGAGACGTTAAAGGTCGGGGGGCTATTCCTAGCCGGACAGATTAACGGCACCACCGGATACGAGGAAGCCGCAGCTCAAGGCCTGATGGCCGGGATCAATGCTGCCCGGCGAGCCAGCCAGGCTGAGGCGATCACGATTGATCGGGCCGAGGGATATATCGGCGTTATGATCGACGACCTGACAACGCTGGGGACAGTGGAGCCTTATCGGATGTTTACGTCTCGGGCCGAGTTCAGGCTTTTGTTGCGCGCCGACAACGCTGACCTGCGGCTGACGGGGCTGGGAATTGGCGCGGGGTGCGTAGGATCGGAGCGGCAAAATCACTTTTCCCAAAAGCGCGAAGCGTTAGATCGCGCCAGGCGGGCTGTGGCAGCAACGAACTTCACGCCCCAGCAACTGAAGGCGCATGGATTTACGGTGAATATGGACGGAATCCGTCGCACCATATTTGACCTTCTGGCGCTGCCGGGCGAAAGCTGGGACACTGTATGCCGCGTGATGCCAGAGCTGCGTGAAACTCGTAAGGACGTGGTTGAGCAGATTGAGATCGAGGCGCGCTACCGGGGTTACATCGAACGGCAGGACGCCGACATTAAGGCGTTCCGCAAAGATGAATCCATGACGCTTCCCGCCAACCTTGACTATTCAGAAGTTGGGGGCCTTTCGACAGAAGTTCGTACGAAACTAGCAAAGTCACGCCCCGCCACCTTAGGGGCGGCTTCGCGGATTCCTGGGGTTACGCCGGCCGCCCTTACCGCCCTGTTAAGGCACGTCAAGAAGGGCACCCCCCTAAAGGAAGCGGCTTCCGCCGCTTAAATTGTTTCACGTGAAACAATCGAGCGACCCGAAACAACCAAAATATGGTCCGGAGCAGTTCGGCGAGGGCGAAAATGTTTCACGTGAAACAATTTCGAGATTGTCAGCATATGTCGACCTTCTCCTCGCCTGGAATAAACGGATCAACTTGATCTCGAAAAGCACCGAGGCTGAGGTATGGAAAAGGCACATCCTCGACTCTGCCCAACTTTATCCCCTCATTCCCCGGGATTGTTCCATCCTTATGGATTTCGGGTCCGGCGCGGGATTTCCTGGTTTGATTTTGGCCATCATGGGCGTGAAGGGAGTAAGGCTTGTGGAATCCGATGCCCGAAAGTGTGCCTTCTTGCGAGAAGCTGCCCGGATCACCCAAACCGAAGCTCAGATCATAAACCAGCGGATTGAAACCCTCGGCCCCGCCACTGTCGACGTGATCACGGCCAGGGCCCTGGCGCCACTTTCCGACCTTTTAACCCACGCCCGGCCCTTCCTTGGTCCAAAAACAGAGTGCCTTTTCCTAAAAGGCCAACATATAGATGCTGAATTGACGCAAGCTCACAAAATGTGGATAATGCAGGTGGATCTTCGGCCTAGCCGATCTGATCCGTCTGGTTCAGTGGTGCGCGTGCGCGAGGTCAGCAATGTCAATTCTGTCTGAGTACGAGTCCCCTCAAGCCCAACAGATTGTCGTGGCTTCTCGGCCGCGCACCCTGGCCATCTCCAATCAAAAAGGCGGAGTTGGAAAAACAACCACGGCCGTCAATCTTGCAACCGCCATGGCCGCAGTAAATAAAAAAGTTTTAGTGATCGATCTTGATCCGCAAGGCAACGCTTCAACCAGCCTTGGCATTGATCACAAGCACCGCGCCATCAACATATATCATTTGCTGGTTGGTGACGCGAAGGTGAGCGAAGCTATCGTCGCAACCTCAGTGCCAAATCTATTTGTCATTCCCTCGGGCGTCGATCTGGCCGCTGCCGAGTTGGAGTTGGTTGATGTCGAGCATCGTCATGCGCGGTTAAAGATGGCGCTCACTGAACAAGCCCAAGAGTACGACTTTATTCTGATCGACTGTCCCCCATCATTGGGCCTACTGACCTTGAACGCGCTCGTGGCGGCCGATGCTGTTATGGTTCCACTACAAGCAGAGTTCCTGGCGCTGGAAGGGATCAGCCACCTGGTTCGCACCATCGAGCGGATTCGGAAGGGTTATAACCCGACCCTGGAAATTCAAGGCATCGTGCTGACCATGGTTGATAAGCGAAATAACTTATCGGAAATGGTCGAAAGCGACGTTCGCAGTTATTTTGGTGAGAAGGTCTATACCACTGTAATTCCACGCAATGTTCGCATTTCAGAGGCTCCCTCGCACGGCAAGCCGATTCTGCTTTATGATTTTGCTTCCAAGGGCGCGCAAGCCTACCTCAATTTAGCGGGCGAGGTTCTCAAGCGCGAGCAAGGCCTGGCGGCATGAACGCAGAGACGCCCAAACGTAAAACGCTCGGACGCGGATTGAACGCGCTGTTCGGCGAGCAAGACGACACACCTGAAGCTGGGCCAGAAGCGCCCACCATTTCGTCAGACACGCTGCCGATAGAAATGTTGGCGCCCTCGCCGCTGCAGCCGCGTAAACATTTTGATGAATCCGCGCTGAACGAGCTGGCTGCCTCGATCAAAGAAAAAGGAATCCTTCAGCCGCTTCTGGTTCGTGCCGATCCGAACAGAGCCGGCCACTACGAAATCATCGCAGGCGAGCGCCGGTGGCGCGCAGCGCAACGCGCACAAATTCATAACGTGCCGGTGTTGGTGCGCGAGCTTTCAGACGCTGAAGTTCTTGAAGTCGCGCTGATCGAAAACTTGCAACGGCAAGATTTGTCGGCCGTCGAAGAAGGCAAGGGCTATCAACGACTGATCGACGACTTCTCACACACGCAAGAAGAAATCGCCGAGATCGTTGGCAAAAGCCGCACGCACGTCGCCAACATGCTGCGCTTGTTGCAGTTGCCCGACGGCGTGCAACGCTTGATCGATGATGGCAAACTCAACGTCGGCCAAGCGCGCCCATTGATTGGTTTGAAAAATGCCGAGGCGCTTGCGTTCACCATATCTCGACGTGGCCTGAGCGCGCGCCAATCAGAACGCCTGGCCAAAAACTACGGCAAGACAAAACGCTTACCCTTACGTACCGATAAAGATGCCGACACGCGTGCGCTCGAACAAACGCTGGAAGATGCAACAGGATATCACGTTGACATCACATTCAATGGGCGCGGCGGAAAGGTTTTGATTAGTTACTCAAGCCTTGAGCAACTTGATGACATCGTTAAGCGGCTCTCAACGGGCGGCAAACGTCCGAAGACAGATGAGTCGCGAGATGCGGGCACCGTCGACATCGAAGAACTGTTGGCCCGCGATGAATCGATAGACGGCGCCGAGCTTTCGAGCGACAACGTAACGGCTCAGATCGACACGCAGCAATAGGACGTCGAGGTCGTTATGGTTGATGAACCGACGCTGACGCCTGCCCCGTTCTATTTTATTCGTCACGGCGAGACCGACTGGAACAAATTGAAACTCATGCAGGGGCAGACAGACACGCCCCTCAATTCCACAGGAATCTTTCAAGCTGAAGCGGCGGCGCAAATTATTTCCAAGCGCAAGGTCGTGACGATTTGCACGAGTCCCCTGCGACGTGCGCGCCAAACCGCAGAGCTGATCGCGGCGAAATCATCTGCCTCATCTATCGTTACCGTCGCCGGATTGGTGGAATCAAACTTCGGTTCTTATGAGGGTCATCCCAGCGGGCCATGGCGAGAAGCGTGGATCAAAGGCGCAGAACTTCCGGGCGGCGAAACCTACGAAGGCTTTCTCGAGCGCGCGCGCAATGCCATCAACGAATGCTTGAAGCACCCCGGTCCGGTTTTAATCGTTTCTCACGGCGGGGTGTTTTATGCCGTGCGCCGGTGGGCGCTGGGTGGGGCGATCATCAAAACAGGCAACTGCGAATTGCTGGCCATGTCGCCGCCGCGCAAAGGCAAGCGTTTATGGAAGGCAAAGCGAGTCTTTGCGCCAAATGGCGCCGATGTGGCGGCGGTCTGATTAATATCAAGTCGCGCTAGTGCTAATTTGTCTATAGGTGTCCGGAGCCCTTGACCTTCCAGCACATGGAAGGTGTAGGGACTAAGACATTCATGACCACCGCCCCCTCTCCTGAAGCAAACCACGAACCGCTGGCGACTCGAAGCCTGGCACTAGCCATTGGCGGCATGACGTGCGCCGCATGCGCGGGGCGAATCGAGCGCGGCTTAGGCGCCCTCGACGGTGTGGTGGCGGCCAATGTCAATTTGGTGCTCGAACGAGCGGAAGTCACAATCAATCCGGCGCGCACAAACAGCCAGGCTGTCATCAGCGTGATTCATGACACAGGCTTTGACGCCACTCTTCTGCCGACGATAACAACACAGCTCGAAGACAGCCCCAGTACCTGGCGCGACAGCCTTGCTGTTTTTTGTGCCGCCGCGCTCACCGCGCCGTTAGTGGCGCAAATGATTGCTCATACGGTCAATCTTAATTTTCATCTCTCGATGTGGACGGAAGTGGCGCTGGCCTCGCCCGTACAGTTTATTCTAGGCGCGCGCTTTTATGCGGGCAGTTATCGCGCCCTCAAGGCGCGCGCGCCCAACATGGATGTGCTGGTGGCGTTGGGCACATCGGCAGCATATTTCTTTTCTCTCGCACAAGTTTGGCGCTCGGGCGCCAATGCTACAGGCCATCTTTATTTTGAAAGCTCAGCGGTCATACTCACTCTCGTGCTTCTGGGCAAATGGCTAGAGGCTCGCGCTAAGCGCAGCACCACCGATGCGATACGAGCGTTGATGAAGCTCAGGCCCGACACCGCGCGCGTTATGCGTAATGGCCTTGAACAGGAAATTCCGGTCTCGGACGTGTTGGTGAATGATGTGGTGATGATTCGACCGGGTGAAAAAATCCCAACGGACGGCATCATCACCCAGGGCAATAGCACGTGCGATGACTCTCTGGTCACAGGCGAAAGCATTCCCGTTGATAAAGTTGCAGGCGACCGTGTTATCGCCGGGGCCATGAACGGTGCTGGTCTTATAATGGTGCGAACAACAGCCGTCGGCGAAGCCGGAACGCTCGCAAAAATCATTGCCATTGTTCAAAGCGCGCAAACCGGCAAGGCCCCAGTGCAGAAGCTGGTTGACCGCATCAGCGCTATTTTTGTGCCCGTCATCATCCTTGCATCGCTTGCAACTTTTGCCTCGTGGCTGCTCGTTGGCCAAACGCTTGAGTATGCATTTATTACAGCCGTTGCTGTGTTGGTGATCGCCTGCCCCTGCGCGCTGGGTTTGGCGACACCCACAGCACTTGTTGCTGGGTTGGGGGCTGCCGCGCGCGCGGGAATCTTGATCAAAGACATCGAGGCGCTCGAGCGCATTCATGACGTTTCCACAATCGTCTTTGATAAAACCGGAACGCTGACGAATGGAAAGCCAACGGTGACACAGATGATTACGCTTGCCGGCGATGAGCGAGAAAACATCTCGCTGGCTGCAAGCCTGCAAAATGCCAGCGAGCATCCTTTAGCAAAAGCTGTGTTGAGCTTTGCCAAAACGCGTGCGGCACAAATGTCGCCCATCACGGACTTCAAAGCTCATCCCGGGCGTGGCGTGGAGGCGCGCATTGATCAGAGCGTCGTGTTTATGGGCAACGATGCGTTTGCACGCGAACACAACATTAAGCTCGCCATCCCACGCGACGTCCAAGATCAAACAATCGCCATTCTTGGCGTTGACGGGAAAGCGCGGGCCATTTTTGCGATCGCTGATTCATTACGCGTCACATCCAAAGCAGCCATCTCTGCCCTTCATGCGGCCGGCTTTGAGACGTGGCTCCTGAGCGGCGATCGTAAGGCGGTCGCAGAAAAGATCGGGCAAGAGTTAGGAATTGGTCGTGTGATGGCCGAAATACTGCCCGCCCAAAAAGCCCGTGAAATTGAAAACATCCGCAGTCTCGGCAAGGGCGTTGTTATGGTCGGCGACGGCATCAACGATGCTCCGGCCCTGGCCACGGCCGATGTTGGCATTGCCATGGGCGGCGGCACAGATGTTGCCATGGCCACCGCGGGGATCACGTTGTTGCGCCCGGATCCGCGACTGGTCGGCGCCGCCATCGATATCGGTCGCGCCACACGGCGTATTATTCGCGAGAACTTATTTTGGGCCTTTGTTTTTAACCTTATCGGCGTGCCACTTGCCGCCCTTGGTTTCCTCAACCCCGCGATCGCAGGTGCGGCAATGGCATTATCGAGCGTGAGTGTTGTCACTAACGCGCTGCGCCTGAAACGCTGGCGTCCTTCATTCGCAACCGATTAAACTCAACAAGGAGATCAAGATGGATCGTATTACTATTTCTGTCGGCGGAATGACTTGCGGTGGATGCGTGAAAAGCGTCGAGCGGGCGCTTGGCAATCAACCAGGCGTGGTTGCGTCCAAAGCCGCGCTCGAGAACCAAAACGTCAGCGTTGAATTTGATTCCGCTCTCGTGACCGCGGCACAATTAGAACAAGCGATTCGCAAAGCAGGGTTTAGCGTTCCTGCTTAGAATCGAGAGCGTTCAACATGCGCTTGATGGCGACCTGGCGGTAGCTTGTCTCAATCAACGCTTTCATCTCTTTCCAGTCGATCGCCGCCAAGCTTCGACACAGGCCCTTTTCGCGCGGATCATACGGAGCTTTGAAAAAACGCTTGTCACTTAGCAGCTCGTCACGCTGACCAGGGTCAACATAGAAAAAAACGCAATCAACGCCTTTGTATTTGTCCAGAACCACAAACGGGCGCTTGCCTGCGCGAAAGGCGACGTTACCAAAACTAGCGCCTTCGGTCACTTCAGGCAGGCCCAAACACAAGCCGCGCAGCTTTTTTAAAACACCATCGCGATTTGATTTGGTCTTCATCTTGCCCGCCGCGCGCTTGCGCCAGCCTGAGCAATTTGCATTAAGGCGCGCTCGGTAATGGCCTCGGCGGGAAGGTCGGTTGACTTGGCTTGCAGCTCAGCGTCATTCAAGAGATCAAGCGCGCGGACAATTAAAGCCTCAGACCACGTCCCGGCCTGATGCTGGAAGCGAGGTTTGACTTTGAAAAACAACGGCGGCCGCAACGCCATCAACGCCTGCTCAAGGCTTTTACCATCGTTCAATCGCCCGCGGGTTTCATGTAGGCGCAAAAAGTGCCGCGCCGCGGCATTCAATATTGTAATGGGTGAGGCACCCTCACCCATCAATCGCCCATACACACGCTGCACAGCGCCATGATCACCATCGCCTACGGCGTAGATGAGATCATCCATTTCGAAAGCAGACGTGTCGCCAATACAGGCGCGCGCATCATCTTCGCTGACTGTTCGATCCTTTGCGCCGGGGCCGCCCTTATACATCGCTAGTTTTTCCATCTCGCGACGACTCACCTCGCGGTCACCGCCGAGGCGTTCGCTCAGCCAAGCCAAGGCGTCTGGCGTCGCAGTTAGGCCTTGTGTTTTCAGCGTGTCGCGAATCACGCCCTCAAGGGTCCGCGCATCATCGGCATAGCAGGCAATAGCGGCGGCATGATCAGAAGCTTCAAACACACTGACTAACTTTGCACGCGCACCAATATCGCCCGCGGTGATGATCATGAATGAATCGCCGATGGGGTTTTCAAAAAAAGCTTCAAAGGCGTTGGCAACTGTCGTTTCTAGCCGACCATCTGCGTCTGCATCACGCCAGCGCACCACGCGACGGCCACCGCCAAAACTCATTGACGCCGCCTCATCGCCCAGCCGACCGGGATCATCACGCAATACCGAGGCTGAAAACTCAGCCACACGAAAGGGATCATCCAAACTTTGGGCAATTAGTTTTGTCAGCGCGTTCATGCGCTCGCGCACCAACCCGCCGTCGGGACCAAACAGCAACACCGCCTTCACGTCACCCGGCCGGGCTAAAAATCCATCAGCGCGATTGGCCGTAATTTTCATGTGTCGGGTTAGCGGCCGGTTTTGCGGGGGTTCAGCTTGCGGTCAAAATAAACCGCAAGGCGAGTTTTGATGTCTTCACCTAGTTGCCGCAAGGCGCGGTCCTCGGCGTCGGATTGAGACGTCACCGTGGCAAACTGATCATCCAAGATGTTGTAGCTCACCACACCTTGCGCGACGTCCGCATAGGCCCGCGCGCCAGCCTCATAAAGTGAAAAGGTCGCAGTCAAAATCAGGTTGGCGCGCGAGGTGGTCGAATCTGGGCGCACGCCCAACTCGACGATCTGCTTGTTCAGTACGATTTCCAGATCGTAGGCGCTGCCTTCAGCGGGGCCGTTGCTGTAAATCTTTTCGTTCAAAATCTGGCGCAGGCGCTGCCCGCTTCTGTCGGCGATGG
>Ga0114977_10001508_pt1 | contig 15283 bp, 21 predicted proteins | sample S_130805_MF_Meta_FD_87026 | JGI IMG/M metagenome (GOLD analysis project Ga0114977, IMG submission 87026) | Freshwater microbial communities from Lake Simoncouche, Canada to study carbon cycling - S_130805_MF_MetaG | ecosystem: Environmental > Aquatic > Freshwater > Lake | place: Lake...
GAATAAAGTTTCTGACTATACAGGTATTGCTGTATTGAGCAGAGGAGAAGATGACTTAATTTATGTGAGAGATGCTTTTCAGCTGAAAGTATCTCCTTCTGAATTAGCAGATAGAGTGGCAACACTCGTAGATATATATGATCCAGGAATTATCTACGTTGAAACAAACCAAGGTGGAGATTTATGGCAGGATGTATTTAAAGACATTCCTGTAAGATATAGATCTATCAAGCAATCAGTATCAAAGCAAATACGTGCAGGAAAAGCTTTGAACTTTTATCAACAAGGTAAAATTAGGCATACCGCCCACTTTCCATCCTTGGAAGAACAAATGTATTCCTTTCCAAAGGTCTCACATGATGACGTTCTTGATGCTGTGGTATCAGGTATACTTTATTTCCTAGACAATAAAGCACCAAAGGTACTTGCAAGACAATTAAATTACTTAAGGAGATAAAATGAAAGATTTAAGAATAGCCCTTGAACAAATCATTACTAAAAGAGATGGTTATAACAAAGCTGAAGCCTATTATGAAGGTGTAAATGGCGAAGTATTCGCTAATCAGCGTTGGTTTAAGTTATTTCGCTATGAGGGCAGCGACTTTAGATTCAATTTTAGCAAGACAGTAGTAGATTCAGTACTTAATCGTCTTGAAATCAATCAAATATTAACTGCAAGCCAAGAAGCTGCTGATTATGTTGATACTATTTGGGAACAAACAGATATTAAGCTAGATATCAATGAAATTCACCGTAATGCATTAGTATATGGAGATTCATATGCAATTGTATGGCCAGATGAAGATGGAACTGTAACAATTGATTACAATTCACCAATGACAACATGTGTTGTTTATAGCCAAGAAAATCCTCGTAAAAAGGAATTTGCAGCTAAGATGTGGCAGGTAAAATCTGATAATCAGAAGATTCTATACATAAACATGTATTATCCAGATCGCATTGAGAAGTATGTAGGATTCGGAGACATAGATTTAGTAACACATCAGATAAATGTTAACTTAACTGAAGTAATACCTAATCCATGGGGTGAAATTCCAGTATTCCACTTCCGCACACATAAGCCATTTGGAAGACCAGAACATGCTGATGCATTTGGTCCACAAGATGCTATTAATAAGTTAATATCAACTCATATGTTGACTGTTGACTATCAAGGTGCACCACAGCGTTATGCATTGTCAACTGGAGGAACTTCAAATGAATTTGATGACTTCTCAGACGATGATACAGCAAGAGAGAATCTTGCTTCATTACAAAATGGTCCAGGAGAACTATGGTACCTACAAGGTGTTTCATCTGTAGGACAGTTCCCAGCAGCAGATCCAGGAATATTTACTAATCCAGTAATTGAATATGTAAATGCAATGGCATCTGTTACAAATACACCAACACATTACTTTATGCGTGGAGCAAATCTACCATCAGGTCAAGCATTGCGTGTAGCTGAAGCACCACTATTTAAGAAGGTAGTAAATCGCCAACTAACATTTGGATCAACATGGAGAGACTTATTTAAGTTCATGTTTAAGATCGAAGGACTTCCAGCAGAAGTAGAAATCAAATGGGAGAACGCAGAGTCTATTGACTCATTAGATAATTGGGATATAGCAGTTCGTAAGAAGTCTGTTGGAGTAGGACTCTATCAGATTCTTCTTGAACTTGGATATGACCCAGAGATCGCAGATGCAATTGTTGCTGAATCACAGGCACAATTAGGAGCTCCACCAGTTCCAACATCTGAGATAGTAAATGCACACAACTATGCCTTAGAAAATCAGGCAGCAGAGAGAGCAGATGCTCTTGGCCAAGAATCAGGTTCTTGGAATTAACAATCCTTAATTGGACGATTAGGAGATAAAATGGAAAACAATGAGTTCGTAGATGGTACATCTACAGAAATCAAAGACCCAATTGCAGTATTAGCTGCATTGGATCGTGCTAAGAATGATGCAAAGCGTTTTAGAATGGAAAAGGAAACGGTAGAACAAGAAATTGTTACTACTAAACAGCAAATGAACCTTGTCCAGACTAAATTAAAGAATGACAGAATCATTAGATCTCTAATGGAAAATGGAGTTCCTAACGCTGACAAACTTCTTAAATATATTAAAACATCAGAAATAGAATTAACTGATGACTTTGAAATTAATGGACTAGATATTCAACTGTCGGATCTCAGAAATGATTTCCCAGAACTATTTGATCCAAAGACAATAGTCAGAGGTAAGGCAGATTCAGGCGTATCATCTATGGTTGATAATGAAGTTTCTGCTACAGAAATACAAGCAAAATATGTACTTGGCAATTAATATACGGTATAATTGGACTATGCAAGCTAGATGGACGTTTAGGCTTGCGAATCTAATAATATTCGGACGAATATATTAATCTCAAGCAAACAAAATCTAACTAATAAGAAAAGGATATAAAACTATGGCAAGAACAGAATTAACAGTAGCCAACGGTTATATCGTCGAAGAGCATAGCTCAAATGTCGTACAAGCAGCACTGCAGAACTCTGCAGTTGAATCACTTGCACGTCGTGAGCCAATGGCAACATCAGTAAAGCGTGTTCCACGCTTCGTTGGTGATGCACCAAACATTTATGCTGAAGGCGCAACAATCGGTGAGGCATCAGTAACAGTTGATGACATTACTCTTACAGCTCGCAAGTGGGCAAAGATTATGCACATCTCAGAAGAAGACATGAACGATTCATTCGTTGATGTACTAAATACATACAAGACTCAGTGGGCAACTAACTGGGCAAAGAAGTTTGACAACGCAGCTCTTGGAGTTACAGTAGCAACAGACGGAACTGACACAGCACCATATACATCTGTATATCGTGAAGTTTCACAGTACAACTCAGCTTCTAACCTAATCCAAACAGCAGGCGCTGTAACATTTGCAGATTTGAATGATGCTCTTTCATTAATTGAAAACTCAGCATACTTCGATCCATCAAAGACAGGATTCATTATCCACCCATCATTCCTAGGAACACTCCGTGGTTTGGTCGACAATAACAACCGCCCAATCCTACAAGATCCACTAGGTGCTCGTGGTTCAACATTGTTCGGATACCCATTAACAGTTTCAGCAGGTGCAAAGACATCTACAGCTGCTTCAGCTGCTCCAACAGGTAACAACCTACTTATCGTAGGTAACACTGACCTAATGGTTAACGGTGTTCGTGCAGGAATTGAATCAATGGTTTCAAAGGATGCAAAATTCGATACAGATGGAGTTCTACTCAAGGTTCGTGCACGTCGTGCATTCGCTGTTGCAAAAGCCGAAGGCTTTGCAGTAATTGAGAAGACTTCAGCGTAAGGGGAATAAAACATGCCATCAAAACTATACGGTAACTTCCTACTTAAGGCACTTAACAAAGAGGTAGATTTCGATACAGATACTATTAAGGTAGCTCTCGTAACTTCTTCTTATACTCCTGATCAGGATGCACATGACTACCTCGATGACGTTGTAGCTTATGAAGTATCTGGTACAGGTTATTCATCTGGCGGAGCTTCATTAGCTTCAAAAACAGCCACATATGATTCAGCAACAAACGTAATTGTTTTGGATGCTGCAGATACCACTTGGGCATCTTCAACAATCACAGCACGTTACGCAGTTATCTATGATGCATCTCCATCTACAAATGCAACACGTCCATTAATTGGATATGTTGATTTTGGATCAGATCAGTCATCAACAAATGGTAACTTCACTATTACTTGGGACAGTACGGGCATCGTCCGCATTACTGTAGCGTAATAGAATGAATATAAGAGTGGAAGCTGGCGTACTATCTGCAGGCGCAGAACTAGTCGAGTCCAAGGCAACTGTCGAGGTCCTTTCTGGTGATATTTCTCCAGTTGTCTCCAGCTTCCCTCTTATTTTTCAAGTATTAACAATAGGCGGTAATAGCATTTCAAGTATCAATCCAGAATTCAATTTGATTGGAGTAAAGGCTGCCTAACCGCAGCCTATTTTTATGTCATTAATTACTAGAGCAGCAACAGACCAAGTAGCATATTCATTCCCATGCGATTTAACTCCTGGGATTATGGGCGGAAATGCAACATCTTCATATACAGTAACTAGAAATGTAATTGCATCTACTTCAACTCAATCACCATCAGGCGGAACAGGTTCAATAAATATTGCATCATCAGGAACATCTGGATTACAATTTACACAACCAGATGTTGGTCCTGTAACTAATCTTAGAGGAATGACTATTGAAGCTGTATTTAGATATGATGGTGACAGTAGTGCTTCTATTTATGAGCATAATGGAGCATATATTACTATAAATGATTACGGTAGTGGACCAATAGTATATGGATCTATGTCAATAACAAATGAATATACTGGAACTGCATCAAGTACAACACCTCTTGTTATTGGAAATTGGTATTATGTTGCTTTAACTTGGGGCGACATTGATGAAAAAGTTAGATTGTATGTAAATGGAACAGCATATGCATCAGCAACTAATTATGGATTTAACGGTGTAAATAGATATTATGGAACAACACATACAATAGGACTTAACTCAGGTCTGAGATTAGACTGGGTAGGAGTTTATTCAAGTGCATACTCTGGTATAACAATGACATCTCAGAAGTTGGCAGATCGGTATACAGAATTAGCAACAGCATTTGCAGCATTAGCAAATGGTGGATATACAGCAGAAGCAATGACTGCTACTGCAGCATCACCATCTGCAGTAATTACAGCAGTTCGGTCCCCTAATATTGCAGCATCACCTATGACGGCATCAGCTGAGTTTACGCTACCGTCATTTAACACAATAAGCTTCCCAGCAATGCTTGATTCTTATTTATCAACATTAGGTCTGGAACAATGGTACAAGTTTGATGATAATAAAACAATTAAAAACTATGGCTCTGGTGGACAACCAGGATGGTCATGGTATGGTTCAGCAGATACTGTATACCTAGGCGGAAAACAAGGTTCAGGTGCACTTAAAATTACTGGTAAGTCTACAGATGGATACCTACTAAGCTCAGATACATTAACATTTACACCAGAAATAACTGATGAAAACTTTGCAATTGGTTTTTGGATTAAAGGTCCATCTGGTGCATACAATCAAGGCGCAAATATATTTACAGTTAGCGGAAGTACAGGAAGATTCGTATCCATGGGACTTGGTACATCTGGTCTAACATACAATGTTCACACAACCCATGATCACATATTGACTGGAACTGATACTGTTTTAGATGGTAACTGGCACTTTGTAGTTGGAACTTTAAATGGTGGAACATCTGAATTATTTATTGATAACGTATCACAAGGAACAATCTCTGTTTCTTCAAATCTTTCAAGCTTAACCTTAACACAGTTTAGCGCAAACTCTGGTGCATCAAATGCATCAAATCCATTCTATATATCTAATTTTATGATTGCACCAACATCTGTAATAACAGGTACAGTTCGTACTAATATGGTTAATGCAGCAGCTGTACCTATTCAAGCATCTGCTGGAATGCCAACATCTAAAATTAAATTTAATAATAAATATAATTATTTAAATGAATCTTCATCTGCAGTTCTTGATTTAAGATTTGATGAATCAAGTGGATCTCCAGTTAGCTTTGGCACACAATCTGTATCATTAGCACAGGTAGGAACAAACGTAACTAGAAACATAGCAACTAAAAATAGATTTGCATATGAGTTTACAAATAGAGATACATATTTTACTGCTGGTTATACTTATCCAACTGGTACATTTTCAACAAACAACCAACAGACAGCAATTGCTTATGTAAAACTTAATTCATCTGCCGCTGGAGTCCATCATATTGTTAACCATGGACTTGGTGGAAATGGAGTAGGTGTAAGCCTTGCCCTTCAGCAAGTTACAACGACTAACCAAATTCGTGTAAGAATTACTGATGAGTCTGGATTTGATCAAGTTGCAACATCTGGAAGTTATAACGATAACACTTGGCACCATGTTGCCGCTGTTATGACTGGATCAACATTATATCTTTATATAGATGGAAAAGAAATTGGCTCTGTAGCATCAACCAAATTATTAACAGATTCTGGTAACTTAAATATTGGTGGACAAGCAGGAGCAACTGCTGGATCTAGAGATATGTTTATTGATGAAGTATCTGTATTTAATACCGCTTTCACAGCACAGCAAATATTTGAACATTATCAGGCATTAACTCTTGATGATGGAACAATGACAGCATCAGGACTACTTGTAATGCCAACAGATAGCTTAGGTTATGGTCCAACTATATCTGCAACTGCCTTAACAGCATCAGCATTATTGGTAATGCCAACACAACAAGATGAATTAGTTCAACTTCCTACTCCAATTACAGCATTTGCAACAATAGCACATCCAAACTTTGCTGCATATAAGAATGTAGATTATGTAACACCAGCATTAACAGCATCTGCATTATTCCATATGCCTCAATATTCTATTGGTGAAATTAATGCTGTAGATGCTATGTTTGCAACTGCTTCATTCCCAGCAGCCTATGCAAGGCTTCCAGACTTATTTAATGCATCACCTGCTATTGCAGATGCCAATATGGTAAATCCAGCATTATCAACTACTAGAGGTGCATTAGTAAAGCCACAATCATTAAATGCTAAAGCCTTTATGCCAATCCCACCAGCCTATGTTTTATTAACTGATGACATCTGGTTTACAAGACTATATGCACAACAGAAAGCAAATACAACTGCACAAAAGTCATTCCTTCATTTCTTTAATGAGACATCGAATATAGTTGCAGGCGCAACTATAACTAGCCAGGACTTTAATGCATATACTGGAACTGCCTCTGGTATAAACACAGCTATTCTTCCAAGAGGATATGTTGGATTCTACGATAACCAGCAACGCACAGCTGTTAAATTACAGAATATAGCACTTGATTTCACACCAACAAATGCATCAGCAGCTTCATATGCAATAACAGATCGTGGATATACAATGGAATTCATGGTTAAAACTAGCAAGTCTGAGCAGGTTATGTTTACTGGAGATTGGGCATCTGAGACATCTAATCAGAAGCGTAAAACTGCTATAGGACTATATGGTGGCAAACTATATGTAATGCAATCTTATCTAGCTTTGAGCGGAACTACACCAGAAATATCTGCTAAGAACTATAGTAACTTAGTAACTGCAAATCTATCTCCAACTATATATCAAGCCACAAAAACAACATTATCTAATGACGATTGGCATCATGTTATTATCCAAATGGGTTATGACAGCCGCTTGCAAATATGGGTTGATGGAGCATTAGAGTATCAGAATCGTGATACTGGAGCATTCCCATATCCTACTAGAATTGGATATAACTCTGCGGACGCTGGTATTAGCTCAGAATTCTATGTCTCAGCAGTATCTATTAATCCACAGCAATTCCTATTAACTCAAGATGTAGATCTAAACTATTATGCAGCCGTCAATTATACTCCAATTAGAGTATCACCAATGACTGCTTCAGCGACATTAACTGCAGGCACAAAGGCAAGAGGAAATCGTGGACGTGCTCTTATGCTTTACTTCTGGTCAACATGGGCACTTGGAAATGATGCACTTGGCAATTCATATAATAATGGATTAAATAGTTCTAGAACATCATTACAAAGAACCACTCAATTTGATCAAGGACAAGCAGGAGACTTTGACTTTGACACTTTCTTCCCATTATCAACTTGGGAAGGCGTTGGACGTGAATTTTATGATTGGGACATATTTCCAATAGATGTTGAAGGATATTATCCAAGTGCTGTAGTAAAGCCAGAATCATATGACAATGCACGCCCAGTAACATTCTATTCTGGACAAAGTAATTACACATACTTAGTATCAGACGGATTTAAAGATGAATTAGATAACCGTAGATACGTTGACTTAATGAATGATATTAACATAGAAGACTTTGATATGATCTGCTTTAGAAACTATCCAGATCAAGGATCTGAAATGGATTCATTTAAAAGAAATGAGTCTGTAGACAACTACTTTGGAATTAAAGAAAATACATTATTCGAATCATTTTTAAAATCATTAAGAGCGGCAGTAGATACTGGAATATCATTGTATATTTCAAATCCTATGCTTGCAGTTGATTTAGGAATTGTTGATAGAATTGAAGAAATCACAGACCTTGATGACAAAAACATAGTTACAGAAGATGACGGTCTTGGAGATCCATATGCATACCAAAGAGTAACAACATATCCAGTTAATGGATTTGCTGGAGATATTGGTGACTTAGACTATGGATATTTATATGATACTTATAAGAATAATAGACATAGAGTTGTTAATACAGTTACTGGTTTAACAGATGAACCAGGATATATATTAACCGAAAAGGCATATTTTGAATCTATAGATGCTAGAAGATTTGCTGAGCCAAATAGAGAATGGTCACATGTTGTTTATAAGCCATCTGGACTTACAATTGGTGATGAATTTATATTTAATTCGATGCCAAAGATACAAGCAGTTCCTCTTGCAAACGTTAAAGCTGGCAAAGCAATAACAACATTTGGTAATAAGACATGGACTGGGGTTAATGAAATTAATAATCCATATGCAAATTATGCAACTACAATTGCCGTACAACCAGGAGATATTCTTAATGGGACACAATGCGGTGGAAAAATATTTGTTAACTTTGTAGAACCACCATCAACTATGAGTGAAGAAATAGTAATTGAAATTAAATCAAATTATTGGATTGATAGATTATTGGCAGACGGAGAAATTACACAAACAGAAGCTATTGAATTAAAGGCAGCTGAATGGAACATTGATAAAAAATTAACTGATGGAACAATTACTCAAGCACAATATGATTATGAAAAATATTGGGATATGAATGGTGTTAACTTTACTGCAAGTGCACAGGAATATCCAGGATCTGCCGTAAAACTAACTGTTTATTCAGGAGCATCTGGTAAAGTTCTTACAAAGAAAAAAGCTTTAACAAAAGCTGGTAAGAGAAAAGGTGTAGATACAGGAACTGGTTCTGGAACTATTCCAGCATTTACAATTGCTTGGGGTCCTACAAATCCTACAAACTATGTACGTGCATTAGGAATGATTAGTCGTGCATGGTTCTGGTTATCAGAAAGAGATTATTATGTTGGAACTCCACAACGACCACTTGCTTTAATAGCAGAAGCAACAATTCCTATGCCAAGCGTTTTAGCTGATAAAGATAATGTTGTGCGAGTACAGACACTAATTGCAAATGCTACACTAGTTGAGTTTGGGGCAACTCCTAATAGAACAATGTTAGGATTACCAATGTATGCTGAAGCTAAATTGAATGGTGCGGTTAGACCTTATTATCCAGCACCAGGAGTAATAACAGCATATATGCCACAAGATGTAAGAGTCTCAAGTTTTGAGATGGATGAAGTGGTTCTTTATGTAATGCATGAAGATCCAATACTATATATAAGAGAGGATGTAATCAAATGATTAGTCAATATTGGGTAGATCAAATTCCTGCCAAGCCTCTTTCTATTCAGGTTAGAAATCAGGACGGTACAGATATGAACCTCTCTGGTTATACAAGTATAGAAGTGGTTATGGTAGGTAGCAATAATGAATTTGTTGATATGACAGGTTCATCACTTAATACCTCATCAAAAAGTGCAGGTAAATTAATATTCTTCTGGCCAACAGATAGAACTTTATTTCCAGCTTATGGAGATTATGTATTACAAGTTAAACTCAGTGGAACGGGTAAAGTAGATTTTACAACTACTCACCCAATAAGAGTAAAAGAATTAGGAAGGACACAAAGAGGCAATGTTTACAACCGTTAATAATGTAAAGACTTATACAAACAAGACAGTGGAATTGGCACTTATAGCAAGAGCACAATCTCTCATTGAAATATTTATTGGTCGCAATGAAATGGATATTGAAAATCCAAACGATCTAATTATTCTAGACAAGATGACTGCCTATCAATCAGTATATATGCTTGATAACGAAGACATGGTGTATAGCCAGATTGCTGTTAATGTAGCGGGATCTGGAGATTCTATGCAAAGCTTTGATACTAATATGATGGCGCCATTTATGTCACCACTTGCAGTAATTGCTTCTCGTGGACTTTCATTTACTAAGACACGCTCAATTAAAACTGGAAAGATATTCCAATGGAATCGTAAAGTAGACTGGAGAACAATGTAATGAAGTTTAACACCGTCCGAAAGTTTCCTTATGCTGCAGATTATTATTCATATAAGAATGTATCTACAGCTAATGGAACAGTAATCACAAAAGTTTATGGTACAGTCCCTACAAAGATATTTATATCTATGTCGGTTGACTTAGCTTTGGGCGGTGCTGCAACAGTTACAGGATCAGACTTAGGTTCAGTATTCATTGACTGTTTGACTAAATTACAAATAGGTGGTATCTTAAAAAATATTACTGATGCCAAGAATAATATTATGTATGAAGGTGGCGGAAGCTGGATAGTAACAATGTCAGCCCCATATCTAGGACCTAATGGAATTCAAGAAGGATATAAATATCGTCTGGCACAAATTGAAGGTAACGTTTAATGAAGGTTCTTGGCGAAATAATAGGAGTGCTAACACTCTTAGGAATGGCGGAACTAAGAATAAAAGCCTTAGTTAAATCATATCTATCTGAACTTAAACCCAATGGCGGATCAAGCGCAAAAGACCAAATTACTAGACTTGAAGCCAAGGTTGAAACTATACTTCAGATGCTTTCTAAATAACATTTGACATTAGTATTATAATATACTATACTTAGGTTATCTCACCAGAAAGGGGATAACATGAAGGTAATTGATTACCATGAAGCTATATTTGCTTCAGAACTAACTAGTAATGCCAAATTAACTGCATTAGCCATTTCTAAGTACTACAACTGGAAAGAGGATAAAGTTTGCTGGCCATCAAATAAGACTTTGGCAAAAGCTACAAGTCTTTCAGTAAGATCAATTGTAAGGGCTAAAAATGAATTAGTCAACAATGGATACCTAGTGTCACACAGACGCTTAAATGATAGTAATGTCTATAAGACCACTACCCCAGGACATACAGTCGCTTACCCAGTGACTGTATTGCCAACTAATAATGAACTTAATAATGAATTTAATAATGAATACATAAAAGATTCTAACGAATCTTTAGTTTCTAATATATTTACAGCTGAAGAGATAGAAAGTTTATTATCATGGTAGAAGGAACTATTTATTATTGTAATTCTTGTCAGCTTTACTTGGGCTTCGCCAGTCACTGTGAAAAGTGTTCCGCCGCCGCCTCCAAATTAGGATGGATGAGAAGCAATGGATAGAAAATTATGCGTTTGCGGAAATCAGGTAGCAAGCAAGGGCCGTGATAAATACGGTAATCAAGCATTTAGAACATCATGCATAACATGTTCCAGATATGGTCGCAGACAAAAAGGAACTAAATGTATAAGATGTCACTTCATTCCAGAAGACACATGTCAATTAGATGTAGATCATATTGACGGGAACAGACAGAATAATAGCTTAGATAACCTACAAACACTATGTGCAAATTGCCATAGACTCAAAACTAAATTAAACAATGATTGGATAAAAAAATGAAGAAATGTAGCAATTGTAAGATGGAAAAACCAGTAACAGAATTCTCAACAAGCAAAGTAGATGCATCAGGGTTTCAGGGCTACTGCAAAGCTTGCCACAGTGCCTACTACAAGGCCTACAATGCCTCTAGGACAGAGGCAAAGGCCAAGGTGGTACTTCAGAGTAAGGTCTGTAGAGATTGCCGTCTAGAAAAGCCTATTAGCCAGTTTGGTAAGAAATCAAACTCATTAGACAAACACAACATCTATTGTAAACCATGTTGGTATATTAGAACTAGAAAAGCCATGATTAGAATGAAGAAAAAAAATGCGTAGACCAAGATCAGATAAAGGCAAAACACATAAATCAAGAGGTGCCTATAATTCCAAGAAAGATATGGCGGGAAAGATAGGAAAAGAACCTGCATTAATATCAGCTTTTTGGAGGAAATATAAGGTAGAAGACTTTATGGCAATGTCACCAGAAGAGGCAGAAAAAGTAATTGAAGCTTGGATGCTAGATTACCAAGAAAGAAGAATTAAACAGGACAGACATTGGTGGTATCCTCCAATTAATACTCATACCCTCAATGACATCAGAAACAAAAGAACTGGCCTTGACAAAACACCAAGAGTAATATAAAATATATATTAGTAAGAATGTCATTACTACCACCTAGGATTAATCCCAACTTCGGTTGGGATTTTTTCTTTTATGCTGTATACTTAGTACATACTGCAAGGACGGAACAACTAGTGGATTTAAGAGATATAATGACAGATAAAGAAGCGGGAACACGACTATTCCCTTATGCCAAGGAAGTTCATTATCATCCTTCAGGTATACTATCAATGACATTAGAGATATACGATGATTTTAATACACAGGAATATAGCTTTGGATTTAATGTTCACGGTAAGTTAAAAGAATTTTTAGATCAACTAGGAGAATAATGGCAGTCAGAGGACAAAAAACTAAGCTAACAGTTACTAAACCAAAAAGAAGTATTATTAAAGGTAATGAAAATATTCCAATTGGTGGAAGTAAAAATGATGGTAAACAAATTAAATCAAATAGAGTAGTTCCAATTGGTGGATTATTACATGCTCCTAATAAAAAAATTAAATCAAATTGGACTATTCCAATAGGCGGAAGTAAAAAAATTGGTACTGTAAGAGGTCCTAAAATAACTATAAGGAGAACCAAATGAAAAAGAAGACAATGGCTCAGAAGAAGACATCTAAAGTATTAAAAGAATACAAGGCAGGAACCCTAAATACAGGATCTAAGAAGGGTCCTATAGTTAAATCTCGTAAGCAAGCAATTGCTATAGCCCTATCAGTATCAGGACAGGCTAAGAAGAAAGGAAAGAAATAATGGCAGTTAGAAGCAGTAAACCAGTAAAATTTAAGAAGGTAAAGACAGCTGTTAAAAATAGAACTAAGGGATCAGTTAAGATCGCTAAGAATAGAGGCGGAGGAGCAGGAGCTCTAAACCAACTAGGTTCTATCGTATTTAGAGAGATCAATGGTAATAAAGTACCAATCAAGCAAAAGAGGCAATCATGAGCGTAAAGAAGACTAAACCAAGAAAGAAAGCTCCTAAAGTTGTCACATCAGGATTAAAGACATCTACATTAACAGGCAAGAAAGTACTAGGAAATGTTGCTAAGGCAGATGCTCAATTTGTAGCCAATAGAATAAGTGCTAGAGTCTCTAAACCAGCAACTCTATTAAATAGAAGATCAGCTGCTCAAACTAAAGCCATATTTGCCAAAATGAAGAAAGGCTAATAATAGGGCGGAACCAATGGTTAAGATAATAGACACTAACAGACATGGTATAAGAAGAGAAATAGATCACCAATATAAACCAAAGAAGAGAATAAAGAAGTTAAACGAAGTTAGCCAAAGGTTATACACAGATACAGAGAAGTTATCCACAAGCAATAAAGATACATTTTAATATTTATATAGGAGCGGCCACAAATATGCGTCGTAATCTCAAAATATGGACACATAAGCGTCTCATATAGTGAGATAGAGGAGGAATCATGGGATATCCAATATATACAGAGGAACAAATAAGTGAATTTATAGAATTAGCTAATGAAATGGGCATAGGTCCAGCTATGAGACAATTAGGATATCCTAAGAGTTATCACACATCTAAGAAATTCTATACACAAAGGAATTTAGAGATGCCTACAGCCAATACATTAGCATCTATATCTAAACAATTAGACATATTTTATACGGATAGAGATAAAGTGGTGGCGGCACAGGCAGTAATAGATAGAACAGTAGAAGCCCTATATGAGGATACATTAACATCAGATGATATAAACAAATTATCTAATGCTCTACATAAGGCCATTCAGACAATCAATCTAATTGAAGGTAAATCTACTAACATTAATGAGAATAGATCCAAAGATGGTGCTGATTTAGCAATCGTTGATATGCTTAATGAAGCACGAATGAGGAATGAATCTATTAAACATTCATTAAAGGCTATTAATTGATAACAAAATTTTATAAAGGGACCACCCGAATACATATTGACATTTTACAATTTGTATGTGGAACTACATATAAATTTGGACAGTAAATATGAATAGTATATCAAAACTTCTTGATGACATTAATCCTAAACTTTTAACCATATCTGAGGGTCGTCGTGAATTAACTAAATATGATCCAATGTTATTTGCTTTGCTGTATTTGCCACATCACTTGAAGAACTCTGAAGGTGAATTAACTCTTTCAGAATTTCATTGGGATTTAGCTGAATATGGAAAGACATGGATCAATAAAGCCACAGAACCTAAACAAGGAAGAGATGCATTTATTGCACCTAGAGAATGTGGCAAGAGCACTTGGATCTTTCTTATTCTTCCTATGTGGGCCGCCGCCCATGGACATATTAAATTTGTTGCTGCATTCTCAGATGCTGCCTCTCAAGCGGAGACTCACTTGCTTACTTTTAAGAATGAATTAGAAACTAATGAATATCTTAATGCTGACTATCCAGAGTTTTGTACAAGTAAGGTTGTTGGATCAACTGGTAGATCATTTGCTAATAATGCTTGGCGTATTGTTCAGTCTAATGACTTTATATTTGATGCTAATGGTATTGATACTAACTCTTTGGGTAAGAAGGTATTTGGTCAGCGTCCTGATTTAATTATCCTAGATGATATTGAGAAGGGTGAAAAGAATTACTCTGAATATCAGGCTGGAAGACAGATGAATACTGTATTTGATGATATTGCTCCTATGAATATATATGCTCGTATGATTATTATTGGTACCACCACCATGCCTAACTCCATGATGGATCAATTTAGAAAATATGCTCAAGAAGATAGAGGACAAGAACTACAATGGATTAGCGACCAGAATGTTGATGTACACTACTATCCAGCCATTATGACAGCAGATGATGCCTCAGAACGCTCTGTATGGCCTGAGAAGTGGTCTCTAGCATGGCTTCAAAGCCAACGACACCTGCGTGACTTTGCTAAGAACTATATGAATAAGCCTGTTAACTCAGATGGTAATTTCTGGACATACGAAGATGTAATTATTGATGATATTGAATTTTATGGTAATACAATTA
>Ga0114977_10001513_pt1 | contig 15269 bp, 15 predicted proteins | sample S_130805_MF_Meta_FD_87026 | JGI IMG/M metagenome (GOLD analysis project Ga0114977, IMG submission 87026) | Freshwater microbial communities from Lake Simoncouche, Canada to study carbon cycling - S_130805_MF_MetaG | ecosystem: Environmental > Aquatic > Freshwater > Lake | place: Lake...
CCCACACTTCAATGTGATGGACCGCATGGACATTTACATCGACGACTACAGCCAGCCCGACCCCTTGCCTCTGGCCATGTTGCGGCAAATGAATGGAGCCAAATTTTTAAACCTCTTTGAGGACGAGGAAAAGGCTGAGTTGGAAGCGGTGGCCAAGCCCGAGCGCACACAGTTGCCCAGCGTGCTGGCCAACCCAGAAGGTGCCGTGGCCGACACCGATGCGCCCTCCCAGTTGTCAGCCAACGAAGCCCACGCAAGCCAGGCCACACCAAAGCCTGCTGCGGTGCACAAGCCCGAACCAAAGGCCTGAGTCAGACAGGGGCAAGTCTCCCTCATGCACAATCCTGGCCAATGACCACCCTGATTTGCGACTGCAACCAAACCATGCCCTTGGACGCCAAGGCACTGGGACGGAGCCGCAACGAGCCACTGCATTTGCACAGCAGCCTGTGCCGTCGCGAAGCCCAAAGCTTTTTGGATGCACTCAAAAATGGCGAAGCCACGGTGGTGGCTTGCACCCAAGAGAAGCGCTTGTTTGAAGACTTGGCCCAGCAAGCGCGCGCCGCAGACCCCGCTGTGCCATGGGCGCCGTTGAAGTTCGTCAATATCCGTGAGACCGCAGGCTGGGGGCGCGACGCGGCCCAGGCCACACCCAAGATCGCCGCTTTGTTGGCCCAGGCCCATTTGCCCGATGCTGAGCCCGTGCCCACCGTCACTTATAAGAGTTCAGGTCGCTTGCTCATCGTGGGTGAATTGGGCCGTGCACAAATGGTGGCCGATGCGTTGGGCGATGCCTTGGAAATCACACTGATGGCCGATGGTGCGTTGAGCGGTGTGCCAGCGCAAGAGCGCCGCTACCCGGTGATCGCGGGTGAGTGGGTGGGCTTGAGCGGTTGGTTGGGCGCATTCACGGTGCAGTGGCAGCGCAGCAACCCGATCGACTTGGATTTGTGTACCCGCTGCAATGCCTGCGTGGCCGCATGCCCCGAGCAAGCCATTGGCTTGGACTACCAAATTAATTTGCTAGCTTGCCAATCGCACCGCGATTGCGTCAAAGCCTGCGGGGTGGCCGGTGCGATTGATTTTCAGCGCACACCCAGCATTGAAAGCGCTGAGTTCGATCTGGTGCTGGACTTGCGCCCCACCCCTGCTTTTGAACGCCACGCGCTGCCCCAGGGCTACTTTCGCAGCGATGATGCAGCCACTTTGATGCGCTTGCGCGAGATGGTGGGAGAGTTTGAAAAGCCCAAGTTTTTTAAATACAAACCCTCTATTTGTGCGCACAGCCGCAATACCCAAATTGGTTGCAATGCCTGTGTCGAGGTGTGTTCTGCCCAGGCGATTTCTTCAGAGCCGGCGCGCCAGCAAATCAAGGTCAACCCCCATTTGTGCGTGGGCTGCGGGGCTTGCACCACGGTGTGCCCCACCGGTGCGCTCAGTTATGCCTACCCCGAAGCCAGCGCCTTGGGGGTCACGGCCAAAACCATGTTGGCCACGTATGCCCGTGCCGGTGGCCGCGATGCCGTGCTGTTGCTGCACAGCCAAGGACGTGGCCAAGTGTTGGTCAATCAATTGGGTCGAGATGCCCAGTTAAAACGTGCGCATGGTTTGCCGGCCCGTGTCATTCCCATCCCGCTGTGGCACACCGCCAGTGTGGGCGCTGACGTGTGGTTGTCCATGCTCGCCTTCGGTGCGGCGCAGGTGGTGGTGTTGGCCACCGATGAGGAGGCCCCCGATTACGCCACCGCTGTGCAAGCCCAAATGGCGCAGGTGCAAGCCGTGTTGCATGGCCTGGGCTGCGCTGGCCAGCACCTGGCATGGTTGCAGGCCACCAACGCCGGTGAATTGGACGCGCAACTCAAGGCCTTGCCCCCAGCGCCTGTCCACACCGTGCCGGTAGCCAAATTTGCCCTGACCAGCGACAAGCGCAGCACCTTGGCGCTGGCCTTGGACCATTGGATGAGCCATGCCCCTGACGTGGCCCAGTGGCCCCAGGCCATCACATTGCCTGCCCAAGGTGCTTTTTGGGGTGGCGTTCAGGTCGATGCACAGGCCTGCACCTTGTGCCTGAGTTGCGTCAGTGCATGCCCGGCTGGAGCGTTGCAAGACAACCCCGAACAGCCAGAGTTGGCCATCATTGAAAAAAACTGTGTGCAGTGCGGTTTGTGCGTCACCACCTGCCCTGAAAACGCCATCCAAACCCTGCCGCGTTTGTTGCTCACCCCCGCGCGCCATGAGCGCCAAGTGCTCAACCGCAGTGCCCCATACAGTTGTGTGCGTTGCAGCAAGCCCTTTGGCACTTTAAAGGCGATTGAAAGCATGCTGGAAAAACTCAGTGGGCACGCGATGTTTCAAGGGGCAGCAGGCGAGCGGCTCAAAATGTGCAGCGATTGCCGCGTCATCGATATTTACTCCGCAGGCGATGAGCAGCGCATCGTTTAAATCGCTGTAAGCAAGCACCATGAACCTGCCCTTGAACCCACCCCCCACCTCTTCAGCGTTGGATGAAGAGACGGCCCGGGCCGAGTTGTACGGCTTGATTGCAACACTGTTTTACGCCCCGCCCGACGAAGCCATGCTGGGTCAACTGCGTGTGGCCGCCACCGAGGCCCCCGCAGCCGGTGGATTTTTGGAAGAGCCTTGGCGTCAACTGGTGGCCACTGCCCGTGCCCAGTCGGCGCGCCAAATTGCCCAGGAGCACGACGCATTGTTTGGCGGCATTGGCAAACCCGAGGTGTATTTGTTTGCTTCACATCACCTCAGTGGCTTTTTGAACGAAAAACCCCTGGCCGCTTTGCGCACTGATTTGACCCAAATGGGGTTGTCGCGCGATGAAACCTTGCCAGAAACAGAGGACCATGTCTCTTACCTGTGCGAGGTGATGCGCTACTTGATCGCTGGTGACGATGTGGCAGTGGCCAACTTGACGAGACAAAGCGAGTTTTTTGCGCGCCACCTGCAACCCTGGTTGCCTGCCTTGTGCGACGCTTTGCAAGCCCACCCCAGCGCACAGTTTTATGCCGCTCTGGGTGGTTTGCTGCGCGCTTTCACTTCGGTCGAGGCCCAAGGCTTTGACATGTTGGACTGAGCACCGGGGCCCTGGGTGCGCAAAAACAAAGCGCCTACACCACAGCGACCACTTTGCTGCCCGCCCATACCCATGGCTGCACCCAGGGAAACCCTTATGAAATTGATTGCAAATGAGGCGAAAATGTGCTCTAGACCTTGTAGGCGCCATGCCCACCGGTCCGTGGCTTAAATCGCCGCCCTTCTTTTTGGAGATACCCATGAACAACGAACAGTTGCCCACCTCACGCCGCGGGTTTTTCTGGGGTGCGGCTGCAGCCAGTGCTGCGGTGGCCACCGTGGCGGGCGTCAAGGCGCTGGACACCGCGCCCTTGCCCAGCACAGAAAGTTTGCCCCCCGCCCCACCCAATGGGGGCGGATACAGCTTGAGTGAACACGTCAAGCGTTACTACCAAACCACCCGCGTCTGAACGAGGACAACCCATGCTACTGACCAAAAAATCCGACAGCACCCAGCGCGCAGGCTCACCCTTTGTGCACCGCTTGCAGCGCGGCTTGGCCCAAGCCATTCCCACCATGGACAGGCGTGCCTTTTTGCGCCGCTCCGGTTTGGGCGTGGGCGTGGGTCTGGCGGCCAGCCAGTTGACCTTGGTGAAAAAATCCCAAGCCGCAGGGCCCAACAAGGGCGATGGCTCGGGCAAGATCGAGGTCAAGCGCACCGTGTGCACACACTGTTCGGTGGGTTGTGCGGTCGATGCAGTGGTTGAAAACGGTGTGTGGGTGCGCCAAGAACCGGTGTTTGACTCGCCCATCAATTTGGGTGCGCATTGCGCCAAGGGTGCAGCGTTGCGCGAACACGGCCATGGTGAGTTTCGCCTGCGCTACCCCATGAAGTTGGTTGACGGCAAGTACCAACGCATCAGTTGGGACCAGGCGCTCAATGAAATTTCCGAAAAGCTGCTTGAACTGCGCAAAACCAGCGGACCAGACTCCATTTATTGGGTGGGTTCGAGCAAGCACAACAACGAGCAGGCTTATTTGCTGCGCAAGTTTGTCAGCTTTTGGGGCAGCAACAACTGTGACCACCAAGCGCGCATTTGCCACTCCACCACCGTGGCTGGCGTGGCCAACACCTGGGGCTACGGTGCGATGACCAACTCGTACAACGACATGCAAAACAGCAAAGTCGCTTTGTACATTGGCTCCAACGCTGCCGAGGCCCACCCGGTCAGCTTGCTGCACATGCTGCATGCCAAAGAAACGGGTACCAAGATGATCGTGGTTGACCCGCGCTTTACCCGCACGGCGGCCAAGGCCGACGAGTACGTGCGCATCCGCTCGGGCTCTGATATTCCTTTTCTGTTTGGCTTGCTGCACATCATCTTCAAAAATGGTTGGGAAGACAAAAAATACATCAACGACCGTGTCTATGGCATGGACAAGGTCAAAGAAGACGTGCTCGCCAAATGGACACCCGACAAGGTGGAAGAGGCTTGTGGCGTCAAGCCCGAACAAATGCTCAAGGTCGCCACCTGGCTGCACGAAAACCGCCCTGGCACCATTGTGTGGTGCATGGGCCAAACCCAACACACCATTGGCAACGCCATGGTGCGCGCCTCTTGCATCTTGCAATTGGCCTTGGGCAATGTGGGCAAGTCAGGTGGTGGTACCAACATCTTCCGCGGCCATGACAACGTGCAAGGTGCCACCGATGTGGGCCCCAACCCCGACTCACTGCCCGGCTATTACGGCCTGGTAGAAGGCTCTTGGAAGCACTTCGCCAAAAGCTGGGGCGTGGATTTTGAATGGATCAAGGGTCGTTTCTCGGCCCCGGCCATGATGAGCAAACCGGGCATCACCGTCTCGCGCTGGATTGACGGCGTGATGGAGAAAAACGAGTTCATCGACCAAGACAGCAATTTGCGCGGGGTGTTCTTTTGGGGGCACGCGCCCAATTCACAAACCCGTGGCTTGGAGATGAAGCGGGCGATGGACAAGCTCGATTTGTTGGTGGTGGTGGACCCCTACCCATCGGCCACAGCGGCCATGGCCGCCATGCCGGGCAAGGCGGAGGACAAAAACCCCAACCGCGCGGTGTACCTGTTGCCTGCGGCCACGCAGTTTGAGACCAGCGGTTCTTGTACGGCTTCCAACCGATCACTGCAGTGGCGTGAAAAAGTCATTGATCCCCTGTGGGAGAGCCGCTCCGACCACATGATCATGTACCAGTTGGCCCAAAAGTTGGGGTTCGATAAAGAACTGGTCAAAAATTACAAAATGCAAAAGGTCAAAGGCTTGGACGAGCCTGTGCCCGATGACATCTTGCGCGAAATCAACAAGTGCGTGTGGACCATTGGCTATACCGGTCAAAGCCCTGAGCGGCTGCAAGCGCACATGCGCAACATGCATTTGTTTGATGTCAAAACCCTCAAGGCCAAAGGCGGCAAAGACGCGGCCACGGGGTACGACTTCACCGGCGATTACTTTGGCTTGCCTTGGCCGTGCTGGGGCACACCGGCGCTCAAACACCCCGGATCGCCCAATCTGTATGACACCTCCAAGCACGTGATGGACGGCGGAGGTAACTTCCGCGCCAACTTCGGCGTCGAGCGCGAAGGCAAGAGTTTGTTGGCCGAAGACGGGTCGCATTCATTGGGTGCAGACATCACCACCGGCTACCCCGAGTTGGACCATGTGCTGCTTAAAAAACTAGGATGGTGGGACGAGCTCAACGATGCAGAGAAGGCTGCGGCCGAAGGCAAAAACTGGAAGACCGACAGCTCGGGCGGCATGATCCGCGTGTTCATGCAAAACCATGGGTGCCACCCGTTTGGCAATGCCAAGGCACGGGCCGTGGTGTGGAACTTCCCCGACGCCATCCCCCAGCACCGCGAGCCCTTGTATGGCAACCGGCCTGATCTGATGGCCAAGTACCCGACCCACGACGACAAAAAAGCCTTCTGGCGCTTGCCCACTTTGTACAAGACCGTGCAAGACAAAAATATCGCCGACAAGGTGCACGAAAAGTACCCGCTGATCATGACCTCAGGCCGTTTGGTCGAGTACGAAGGTGGCGGCGAAGAAACCCGCTCCAACCCGTGGCTGGCCGAGTTGCAGCAAGACATGTTTGTGGAGCTCAACCCCAAGGCCGCCGCCGACCGGGGTGTGCGCAATGGCGAGCAAGTCTGGGTCAGCACCCCCACGGGGGCGCGCATCAAGGTCATGGCCATGGTCACCGAGCGGGTGGGTCCCGATACCGTGTTCTTGCCCTTCCACTTTTCAGGCCGTTGGCAAGGTGCCGACATGCTCGCGCACTACCCCAATGGCGCGGCGCCGGTGGTGCGTGGTGAGGCGGTCAATACAGCCACCACTTATGGCTACGACAGCGTGACCATGATGCAAGAGACCAAGACCACCGTTTGCAATATTGAGCGGGCGTGATCAGCACCCCACACCCGAATAGGAGATCCACATGGCCCGCATGAAGTTCATCTGTGATGCAGAGCGTTGCATCGAATGCAATGGTTGCGTTACCGCTTGCAAAAACGAACACGAAGTTCCCTGGGGCGTGAACCGCCGCCGGGTGGTCACCCTCAACGATGGTGTGCCCGGCGAAAAGTCCATTTCAGTGGCCTGCATGCACTGCTCGGACGCGCCTTGTATGGCGGTGTGCCCGGTCAATTGTTTTTACAAGACCGATGAAGGCGTGGTCTTGCACGACAAAGATGTGTGCATCGGTTGTGGCTATTGCTCTTATGCCTGTCCCTTTGGTGCACCGCAGTTTCCTTCACAAGGTACTTTCGGCGTGCGCGGCAAGATGGACAAATGCACCTTTTGTGCCGGTGGGCCCGAGGCCAATGGCAGCCAGGCTGAGTTTGAAAAATACGGTCGCAACCGCTTGGCCGAGGGCAAACTGCCAGCTTGCGCCGAAATGTGTTCGACCAAGGCCTTGCTCGCCGGCGACGGTGACGTGGTGGCCGACATCTTCCGCAACCGCGTGCTCAAGCGCAACAAAGGTGCCGAGGTGTGGGGTTGGGGCACGGCGTATGGCAGCACCAAGGCCGGCCAACCAGCCAAGGAAGGCGGCAAGTCATGAGCAAAACCATCGTCTCTTTGGCCTTGGTCGCGGTCTGCGGCCTGAGCGCTTGCATGGAAAAACCCCAGACCCTGGGCACCAAGTCCGACGCCGCCCCATTCACAGGCACGGGTGACGCACCAACCGCCTTTGTCAATGGCGGCTGGAAGGCTGGCGATAAAACCAGTTGGGAGCAGGCTTTGCGCACGCGTGCCCAAGCCGGTCAAAACGATTACGCCAAAACCAACTGAGCAAAGGCCATCCACATGTCACGCACCATGATTTGGGTCATCGCTTGGGCCTTGCCTTGGCTGTGCAGCGGCGTGGCCGCGCAAGACAAGCCGGCCACTGCGGCGGTAGCGGCCGAGGCTTCGGCAGACCCGCAGTATCTGCAGCAAAGCAACGCCCAGCGCGCCCAGGTGCAGCCTGGCAACAATGCCCCCGTGTGGCGCCAGGTGGGCCAAGGTGCCACCGGTTACAGCAGCCTGCCCAAAACCCAAGCGCCAGAAGCGGGTAATTTGGTGCAGCCTTTTGTGCAATACCCTGGGTCGAGCATGACCAACGCTGGCGAAGCCTGGCGGCAGGTGCGCAACAACTGGATCATTCCCTATGGTGGTTCTTTGCTTTTTATCGTGTTGGGCGCTTTAGGAATTTTTTACTGGCGCCGTGGCACCATGACCTTGCATGGGCAAACCACCGGTCGCAAGATTGAACGCTTCACGCCATTTGAGCGCAGCGCGCATTGGACCAATGCGATTGCGTTTTGTGTGTTGGCGGTGTCGGGTTTGGTGATGGCCTTTGGCAAGTTTTTGTTGTTGCCCATCATGGGCAGCAGCTTGTTTGGGTGGCTCACCTATGCCTTGAAAAATGCCCATAACTTTGCGGGGCCCTTGTTTGCGGTCTCTTTGGTGGTGGTGTTTGTGACCTTTGCCAAAGACAACATGCCCAGCAAAGGTGACTTGACTTGGTTGCTCAAAGGTGGCGGTCTGTTCGGCGGCCAAGAGATCCCCTCGCACCGTTTCAATGCGGGTGAAAAGGTTTTGTTTTGGGTCGGTGTGTTTGTGCTGGGGGCGGTGGTGGTGGTCTCGGGCTTGTTCATGGACAAACTGCTGCCCAACTTTGTCTACACCAGGGGCGAAATGCAAATTGCACACATGGTGCATGCGGTGGCCACGGTGTTGATGATGGCCTTGTTTTTGGGGCACATTTACATGGGCACCGTGGGCATGGAAGGTGCCTACGATGCCATGCGAACGGGATATGTCGACGAAACCTGGGCCAAGGAACACCATGCCATGTGGCACGACGACATCCAAGCGGGCAAGATCCCCGCGCACCGCAGCCCTGCACCAGCATCTGGGCCAGTCCAAGTTTGAACGGGAGAGAGCAATGAACAAAGCATTTGCATGGTTTTTGGCCAGTCTGGTCGCCACCTCAGCTTGGGCCAAGTTGCCCCCGCCCAGTGACGAGGCCAAGGCCAAGGCCGCAGAGGCCGCTGCCAAAACGGCCCACACCGGCAAAGTGGACAGCTATTTATTGTGTAAATCGCAAGACAAAGTGGCCGCCCATGTGCAGCGCACCAACAAGGCCAAAGCGGGCAAACCTGCGGCCATGCCGGCTTGTGCCGATCCAGGCAAGTTCGAGTACAACCCCAACCCGCCCACCGCTGCCGCGCCTGCCGCACCTGCCGCGCCTTCCGCGCCTTCCGCGCCTTCCGCGCCTGCGGGGGCTAAAAAATCCTGAGCCATCCTGCGTTTCTGATCTGCATCAAATCAGGCCCATCCAAGGATGGGCCTTTTGCTTTTTGACAGTAACATTACGCATCTGTCATCGAACAGAAATTTCGCCGCCGGTTTGGCGGTATAAGGTTTTAGATTGAAGGATTTCGCATGTTGACGCTATTGAACCAGTATGGGGGCACACCATTCCTCAAAAAGGTGCTCACAGCTTGGCATGAAAATGTGGTCGAGGAGCGGGACATCCGCCACTATTTCATCAATGTCACCCCCGAGGTGCTTTTGAAGGACCAGCTCAATTACATGGCCTTCATCATGCGCCAGCCCGACCGCATCTACCGTGAGTCGCCCTATCAGTCGGCACCCTTGGATGTGCAAGTCGGCGGCAGTGTGTTCGACGAAGTCATGGTGGTGCTGCGCAAAATATTGACCGAGGCCGGCGTGCACCGCGATTTCGTACCGCGCATGTCCACCCACATCGTGGAGATCGCCGAGGAGTCACGGGCCCAGGCCGAAGACATCGTCATCACCTCGTGGAAGACCGTTGACATCACACCTGAGAACATCTTGCGCTTTTACAACAAGCAGCGTGGCGATGCGCGCTTGGAGGCCAACAACGACATCTACGCCAGCCGGGGTTACGCGTATCCGTTTTGGACCCGCATCGTGCGTGAGACCCAGCAAATCATGTTTTTTGCGACCGCAGACATTCAGGAATGGAGCAACCTGGATGAATTGAAAAAAGTGGTGGCCCAGGCCAATGAAAAAGTGCCCACCCTGAAATTTGAAGCCGTTGAAGCCAGCCCCTTGCCGCAGTTCAGAACCCAGTATGTGGTGCCTTACCAAAATGGGGTGCCTACCCGCTTGTTCTTGCGTGCGGCGCGTCAATTTGCCACCTTTTTTGACACAGGCATGGGCGTGGATAAAAAGCACGAAATTTTGCGCAGCGTGCTGGCCTGACCGGTCAACCATCATCCGGCGGTTTGTGGCGGCACAATGGGTGTAACGCCAGACACCACGGATGAACCATGCCCCGATTCGCTGCCAACCTGTCCTTTCTTTACGCTGAATTCCCCTTTTTAGAACGCTTCGAAGCTGCTGCGAGCGATGGGTTTGAAGCGGTGGAATACATGTCCCCCTATGAATGGGAGGCCAGCGAAATTGCTTCGCGACTGCAGGCCCACGGCTTGCAGCAGGTGCTGTTTAACACGCCAGCGGGGGGCACGGATCGCGCCGACATGGCCCGGGCCTGGGAAGCGGGGGAGCGTGGCCGTGCTTGCCAGCCAGGGCAAGAGAAAGAATTCCGCTGCGGTATCGAAATGGCCCTGGACTACGCCCGGCGCTTGGCGTGTCCACGCATCCATATCTTGGCCGGTTTGGTCCCGCAGGCTTACCGCACCGATCCAGCCCCGCATGAAGTGCTTGACACCCATGGTCCACTGGCACGCGCAAGTGGCACTTTGCGCGACACCTTTATGACCAATGTCCGTTGGGCCGCACGACAAGCGGCACAGCAAGGCTGTGAGGTGCTGATCGAGCCGATCAACACGCGCGACATCCCGCATTATTTTCTCAACCGGCAAGCCGACGCCCATGCCATCGTGACCGAGGTGGGCGAGCCCAACCTCAAAGTGCAAATGGACTTGTACCACTGCCAAGTGGTAGAGGGGGATGTGGCGGCCAAGGTGCGGGCTTATTTGCCCACGGGGCGGGTCGGGCATTTCCAAATTGCGGGTGCGCCTGAGCGCCAAGAGCCTGACGGTGGTGAGCAAAACTACGCTTATTTGCTGGATGTGATTGACGAAGTCTCTGAGGCCTGCGGTTGGCAAGGCTGGGTGGGTTGCGAATACCGCCCCATTCGCGGCGAGCAGCCCGGTGCGACCCATGCGGGTTTGGAATGGTTGCGACGCTGGCGTGCCCAACACCCGAGCGATATATGATGCGCACTCCTGAGCCTGGGGTGGATCAGCGCATGCAATTCCCCCCGTTGGTTAGCTGGCGAAAGGCTCAGCGCTCGTTGGTGTAACTCACCCTTCAATATTTCAGAAAGCCCCTGTGAAAATTGCCCGTTTTGATGACAACCGTTTGGGCCTGGTCGAAGGTGATCAGGTCAAAGATGTGACCGCTGCGCTGGACATCTTGCCGCGTGTGGGTTATCCCATGCCCGTGCACGACCCCTTGATCGCCCACTTGGATCAGGTGTGCGCTGAAATCCGCCGCTTGGCCCCGAGTGCCAAATCCTTGCCCTTGGCAGGCCGCACCTGGTTGGCCCCGGTGGCCAACCCTGGCAAGATCGTGGCCGCACCGGTGAACTACCAAAAGCACCTGGACGAGGCGCGTGAGCAAGTGGAGATCCACCACAACAACCAAGTCATCGAGATACAAAAAATCGGTTTGTTCCTCAAAGCCACCAGCTCCTTGGTGGGGCCCAGCGCAGGCGTGGCCATTGAGCACTTGGATCGGCGCAACGACCATGAGGCCGAGTTGGTGGTCATCATTGGCCTAGGCGGGCGCAACATCACCCGTGCCAACGCCATGCGCCATGTGGCGGCCTACACCAGTGGCTTGGACATGACGGTGCGTGGACCGGAAGAGCGCAGCCTGCGCAAATCGGTGGACTCCTACAGCGTGCTGGGCCCATGGTTGGTGACCGCCGACGAGATCGCCCACCCCGATCAAATTGATTTCAGTTTGCATGTCAATGGTGAACTGCGACAAAAGGCCAATACACGCGACCTGATTTTGGACATCCCCCACCTGATCGAATTCGCCTCTTCGTTTTACACCTTGCGCACGGGCGACTTGCTCTACACCGGCACACCCGAGGGCGTGGCCCAAGTGCACCCGGGTGACGTCATCACCACCTCTTTTGCAGGCATTGGCGACATGCGCGTGGTGGTGCGCTCCACCAAAGATTGAACCCCTTGGCTTTAATCGATGGCCGTGCCATCCAAGCGGCGCACCGGTGGGCCTTTGAGCTCCAATTGGTTGCCATCGAGGTCGCGTAAATAAATGGACGGGCCATGGCCGTCGGCCCCGTAGCGCTGACCACTGACTTCCACTTCGATGCCGAGGCTTTTTAAGTGGGCGGTGATGGCGGCTTCGTCAAAGGGGTCGATGCGAAAGCAATAGTGCGCCATGTTGGGGTGGGCCGCATCGGGTGCCCCCGGTACCAAATCGAGCAAGCTCTCGCCGGTGCGCAATTGAACCAACACGGGTTTTTCCAGCCGACGCTCGACGTGCGCCCCCAGCAACTGGGTGTAGAAATTTTCAGCACGTTGTAAATCACTCACGGCCAGCACCACATGGTCCAGGCGCAGCACTTCAAAGGGGGGTCGGTGAGATGTCATGGGGTTTGCAGGTGTGGTCAGGCCATCAAGTATGCACCGATCGCTGGGCCGAACGGATGCGCCAAAAAAGAACCAGAACGATCAAGCCATTGAGCAGGTTCCAGAGCGCGCCATTGATGAAGGCCGCATGGTAGGAGCCTGTCAAGTCGTAAACCTTGCCCGACATCCATCCGCCCAGTGCCATGCCCAGCATCGTGGCCATGATCACCGCGCCCACCCGTTGGCCGGCTTGCTCGGGCGGGAAATACTCGCGCACGATGATGGCGTAAGACGGCACGATGCCGCCTTGAAAAAAGCCAAACATGGCTGAAATCACATACAACGACACCAGGCCATCAAAAGGCAAAAACATCAGCAATGCAATGCCTTGCAAGACCGAGCCCAGCATGAGGGTGCGCAAGCCGCCAATGCGGTCGCATATCACCCCTGAAATGAGGCGACTGGCAATGCCGCAGGCCAGCATGAGCGAGAGCATTTCAGCGCCGCGTGCCGCGCCAAACCCCAGGTCGGTGCAATAAGCCACGATGTGCACTTGGGGCATGGACATGGCCACGCAACAGGCCAATCCGGCCACGCACAGCAAGGCTTGAGCCGTGCCCACGCTCAGTCCAAAAGGCCGCTGCGAAGCCAAAGCTTGCACGCTGCCTTGGGTCGGGCCAGCCAACAAGGGCGGGCGCTGGCGCATGCCAAAGGCGAGCAAGGCCATGCCCACACCGCACACCAGGCCCAGCACCACATACGCGGTGCGCCAGCCCCAATGCTCTACGCCCCACTGCGTCAGGGTGGGCCAAATGCTGCCGGCCAAGTAATTGCCACTGGCGCAAACCGCCACCGCAATGCCACGGCGCTTGTTCCACCACAGCGATGTGTCGGCCAGCAAAGGCGCAAAAGTCGACGAACTGCCCAACAAACCCAGCAACAGGCCATGCGCCAACACAAACACCCATATATTGGGGGCCATGCCCGCGGCCACAAAGCCCGCCACAATGCCCGCAGAGCCCAGCCACAGCACTTTTTGAATGCCCATGCGGTCGGCCAAGCGGCCCATCCAAATGCCGCCCAAGCCAAAGCACACCATCATCAGTGTGTAGGGCAGTGAAGCGTCGGCGCGACCCACGCCAAATTCGGTTTGTACCGCCGGCAGCACCACGGCCACCACGTACATGGAACTGCAACCCAAGGTCATGATGGCCAAGGTCAGGGCTAGCCTGCGTGCGGCGTGGCGCGAGTCAATCCAATCGGCGGATGCGGGGGCGTGGGGCATGCGAAAAGGGTAGCATGGCCTGTCACGTTGACCATGGGGATTCGCCCGGGGTCCGGGGGGATTTCAATCGATGGAAAAGGACCTGAAAGCCATGCGTTTGTTGGTGCTGTCGGATTTGCATGTGGAGTTTGCCCCGATGGATGCGCTCGAGGGAGCGCAGCGCATCGACCGTGGTGTCGATGTGGTGGTGCTCGCTGGCGACATCCACGTGGGCGTGCAAGGACTGGTGTGGGCGCGCGAGACTTTCCCCGACAAACCCATTGTTTATGTGGCAGGCAACCACGAGCTGTATGACGGCGACTGGGACCTGGGGCTGCAACTGATGCGCACGCGCGCGCAGCAACTGGGCGTTTATTTTTTAGAAAACGACCATATCGACTTGGACGGGGTGCGGTTTTTGGGTGCCACGTTGTGGACCGATTTTGAGTTGTTTGGTGCCGATCAACGCGACGCGGCCATGGCGGTGGCGCGGCGCACCATGGTCGACTACCGCGCCATTGCCGTGGGCCAACGCGGGGCTGATCATGGGCTGGCAGGGCAGGGCAAGTTGCAGCCTTTGGACACCTTGGAGCGCCATCGCCACAGCCGTGCCTGGCTCGACGCCGCCTTGGCGCAAACCCCACCAAAGCGCACCGTGGTGGTGACCCACCACTACCCGAGCTTTCGCTCCACCGCACCCATGTACCAAAGCGATCTGGGCAGTGCCGCCTTTGGCTCCAATTTGGATCACTGGATGGGCCGTGCCGCGCTGTGGGTGCACGGCCACACGCACAGCAGTTTTGACTATGGGCTGGGCGGTACGCGGGTGGTGTGCAACCCACGCGGTTACCCCATGCGCCGCCAAGGGGGTTTTGAAAACCCCGATTTTGTGGCCCCGTGCTGGGTCGATTTGGTGTTGTGAATTCGATGACAATGGCCCGCATGAACCGAACCCCTGCTTTTTTATTGAACTTTGCCCACGCCCTGGACCATTTGTTCTTGCTGATCTTTGCCACGGCGGTCGCCGCGATCGCGACCGACTTTGGCGTGGCGCGCTGGGAGGACTTGATGCCCTACACCACAGGGGCTTTTGTGATGTTTGGTCTGGCCTCGGTGCCGGCTGGGCGCTGGGGTGACTTGTGGGGGCGCCGGCGCATGATGCTGATTTTTTTCCATGGCATGGGGGTCAGTGCCATCGTTGTTGCGCTGACCCAAAGCCCGTGGCAAATGGGTTTGGCCTTGACGGTGCTGGGTGCGTTTTCTGCCATTTACCACCCGGTGGGCATTCCGCTGCTGGTGCAAAACTCCACCACCCCCGGGCGCACCATTGGGTTCAACGGTTTGGCAGGCAATCTGGGCATTGCCTTGGCCGCCTTGTCCACCGGTTTGTTGGTCAAGTACTTTGGCTGGCGCATGGCCTTTGTGGTGCCAGGTGTGGTGTCTATCGCATGTGGTTTTTGGTTTGCGCGCTGTGCCCCTGCTGAGCATGCGGCGCCGGCGCGCAAAGCCCCTACCCAAGTACATTTGCCGCGTCACTTGGCCATACGCACTTTTGTCGTGATGGTGGCCAGTGCCACCACGGGCAGTTTATTGTTCAATTTCACCACCAACGGCAACGCGCAATTGATGGTCGAGCGGCTGGATGGTTTGGTGGCCGACCCGGCCCAAATTGGGTTTTTGCTGGCGGGCATTTATGCGGTGGCTTCATTGGCCCAATTGGTGGTGGGTCGCTTGCTCGACAAGGTGGCCGTCAAGCCCTTGTTCTTGGGTGTGCTGGCCATGCAGGTGATGGTGTTTTACCTGGCTGCCCACACCACGGGTTGGCTTTGGTATGTGGC
>Ga0114977_10001515_pt1 | contig 15266 bp, 15 predicted proteins | sample S_130805_MF_Meta_FD_87026 | JGI IMG/M metagenome (GOLD analysis project Ga0114977, IMG submission 87026) | Freshwater microbial communities from Lake Simoncouche, Canada to study carbon cycling - S_130805_MF_MetaG | ecosystem: Environmental > Aquatic > Freshwater > Lake | place: Lake...
GGAAAAAAAGAATAGAAATTAAAAAAACCGACGGGAATTCCCGTCGGCTCATTTATTCTGGGTCTGAAAAAAATGACGTATTTATCGGATAACGATGCGCTCCGTTGCGCGATTTCCATTTTCATCGATGGAAATAAGGGTGTAAACTCCCGGGTTTAAATCCAATCCAGTGAGTTTCCCTTCGTTCTTGAAGTCAAGCTGCTTAAGCACAATTCCAAGGTCATTCATGATCATGACAGAGCGAACAGTCGCGTCGGCACTTAAAGTTACGTGTCCAGATGACGGGTTTGGATATACACTGATGTTGCTAGACACCCCACCGATGACATCCGGATTGTCCAAGACCCCGATTACAGGTGTATTTGGTTGCGTCACCTCGTATTTCCTATGAGTGCTGCATCCTTGGGCGTTGGTGATTGTAACACTATAGTATCCTGCACTCAAACCTGTTTGATCTTTGCTTGTCACTATGAGGTTGTTGTTTGGATTTGGATTGAGCGCTTCCCAAATAAACGTTGGATTGAGCTCATTTACTATAAGTTTGATGCTTCCGTCTGACCCGTGATAGGTGGTGGCGTTGTTTATAATCGAGGATACCTGTAGGTCTAGTGGGTCCACTAAGTTGACTTGTGCTGTGGCAAAAGAGATGGAATCATCGGCAACATTGAACGTGTATGTTCCTGCACTGAGAGTCCCAATTTCAAAGACGTTGCCACCAATTATTTGATTGTTCACAGAATACGGCTCCTTCCCTCCGGAGATTACTATAAGAATTTTACCGTTTTGATCACCGTGACAAAAAGGGGAGACCTTGTCGATGGTCAATTTTAATGGTTTTTTTGATGCTCCAACGACTGTTGTTAATTGTGCGCTGGCTTGAAAAGCTGTAGTAAGAAGTCCTGCTGCGAATACAATGTTTTTTGTTTTCATAATACTGTTTTTTATCAATCGTTGTGATGATCTATGTGTATAAGTGGATAATCTATTAATTGGAAGAGCCTCCGTTTGAGCTGTTTGCTCCGTTGACATTTGGGTTGAAACTTGGCAATGTACCGCCGCCATTTGTTCCCGTTGATCCTTGTGGCGCTTGTCCAACAATAAATCGTTTGCTGGTTTCGCAACCATTTAAGTCCGTAACGGTTACTGCATATACTCCAGCGATAAGTCCAGCTTGATCTTGTTGAGTTGGCACAAGTCCGGATCCATCAGGTGTTGTCCAGTTGTACATTACTCCAGGATAAGTTACCGTTAAATCAATTGCCCCATTGTTGCCCCCGAAGGTGCTAACATCTGTTATGGATGCGTCCATTTCTAGTTGAAGCGGTGAAACCAACAACACCTCGACAGTTGAATTTGTAAGTAAAGTGTCGGTGATGTAAAAGCTGTACTGTCCACCTACAAGGTTTGTTACTTGGAAGGAAGCCCCAACGATTTCCAGACCATTCACGAAGTATGGGGGGAATCCACCCACGATGTCAATGTTGATGACGCCATCATTGCTTCCAAAGCAAGAAGGGTTTGCATGAACCATTTGCACAGACATAGGAATTTTATCCTGAGTGATCTGAGCGGATGAGGAAAAGGCCGAGACCAGAAATGTTACTGTAAAAAGACCCGCAGCGAAAATGAATTGTTTTGTTTTCATAATTGTGTGTGTTATGTGTGTGTTTAGTGTTTCGTTTTTAAAATGTTTTATGCCTTTCGACGAAACAAAGGTTCACACATTCCAACGGCCATGAAAGTATTTAAAGAGGGAAGCGCATCAATTTCAGTGCAAGCGCGGAGTAGTTGCTAAGTAGTTCTACGCAAACACCCCCTTTATTTGGCTAGAATTGGGTTGATCGACATCATTTCTTTGACTTACAAAAGTTTAAATATTGCTACTCTAGACATTCATTATTCACCATATAATCTGTAATCTTGCCTTGTCTTAGTTATGGATATGCAAAAAGTTCCTTTAGAAAGTAATGCGTTTTATGCAGAGGGGTATTCTTATTTTGGATATCCTCAGTTGCCCTATGAGCAGGCGCTAAAAAACATCAGTGATGCCGTCGATAAAATAACACCTTATAAAGTTTATACCATAGATGAACTAGAGCCCATCTTATTGAAGCTTCATGTTGACCCTTATACGTTTATGTTTTTCCAAAAAATAAAAAACGTTCTCTGTCAAAATGGCGTAACGCTATATGCGACCTTTGGTGAAGAATCGTGCTTGAGCGTCTACGGAGAATTTAAACTAGATTCGAATAGGGTGATTATTAATCTTGCCAGCATAATAATGGATTCCAAGGTGGAGCTGCCCGAGCAAATTGCACGTGTTATGGTGCACGAACTGGTACATTCCGTCGTGTGCTATAAAACACATAGTGTATGGAATCCCGATGCTTTTTCGACGAGAAAGCCTTTAAGCGATGAAGATAAAACCGCGATCATCAATCTCGAAATCATCTTCAATTGTATAAGTGAATGCCCCGTGATTTATGAAGAATATGGCTTGAACAATTTAAATGAAATGATTGCCGAATTGGTCAATCCTGCATTTGTCACAAAATTTAACCAAATAAAAATAAACTGCCTTAAGTTACAGACGTCCCCAGAAAAAAACCAAATGTTCAAAAGGTTTTTTCTATTTGTTACCCATGTAATTTCAGGTAAAGCCGTGTACGTGAATGCGCATGATGCTGCGCTTAAAAACTTTGATGTCTTGGCGAAGACAAATAGCCATCCGCAAATAAAATTTTACAATGAGAACCTCCTGCCCTATTTTCAAAGTCTATCTAGCGAATCGGATCCCGAGGACGAGACCTTGAACAAAGTGCTGAAAAGAGAAGACGCCTTTCGGTTTCGTGCCTTTGATTTTCCACTGCTCATCAAGGAGCGTGACATGGAGTCCAAACTTGATAGATTCACGCATGCTAGCATACGTAAGCGTAGAATGCAAACACCCGAGCATTACATTTAAATCAATGAAATCTTTTTGCAAGAACGGTTGTTGTCCAACTTGCTGTGGATAAATTATTTATGTTACCCAAAGAAAATCCCATGCAAGTACCGCCCTTCTCCCAATACCGCAAAGGCTCCTGCGATTAGAATTCCACCGACATACAAGATCCACATCGCGCGACGATGGCGTTTAATGTTACCGTTTTTGGCAGAATAAATCGCAACAGGCACAGTATAGATGGTTAAGAAACTCAACAGATGCAGCACCCCAAAGCGATGCAGTACCACTAGACCAACTTGCGCTGGAATGAAGAGCGTGATGATGGCGGTACTGAACATTAGTGACATATAGATACGTCCAAGGTACTTATGAAAAGTGTTTCCCTTCGTCGCAAGCAGGAGGTAAGCTCCAATCACAACACAGGGTAGAATCATCGCGAGATGAATAAGGGTGAGTACTGACGAAACCGTTGGCATAGTAAAGCAGGGTGTTCTTAATAATCCTTCCCTTTTTCTTTCAATAAAGTCATCGCCTCAGGCCATGTTGGCAGCTGCTCTGCTTCAAATCCGTAGGTTCTACCCGTGGCAATTTTATGGAACGCCTTCATGGCTTTCAGGTGAGCGCCACTGCGCATAAATTCCAACATGACTTCGCGACTTTCCCAGGAAGTGATTGTACATTGACTGCCATTCATTCGTTTCGCGGTAACACTCAAACTTCCTTTGGCGATTTGCGCCTGGCGGAAGGTTGGAATGGCCAAGACCCAAAATCTGAAGTAACTAACAAGCCCCTTGGGCTTTAATTGCGTTAGTGAAATGTACACGCCTTATTTCTTTTTCTCTTTAATCTCGGCACTCAGCATGGACTGAATTTGACGCATGGTAGTGTCCATACCCGCGGGGCTTCCATCCAAAAAGATAGTGTTTCCCTTGCCGTATTCTGCAAAGTTCTTAATCGCTTCGGTCCACATGGAGAACAAAATCACATTGGTGTCAAGGTTGGCTTGCTTCATTTCTTCGGCCGCTTCACTCATTCCTTTTGCTACTTCTTGTCGGAACAAGGCAACACCTTGACCGCGCAACATGGCCGCTTCTTTTTCCGCTAGGGCTGCAATTTTAATCGCATTCCCATCTGCCTCAGCCGCCTTTGTTTTTGTAATCAACAAGGCCTGACCTTCATTTTCCGCCGCTGCCTTCAGGTTGTTCGAAGCAACCACCTTACTCATGCTTTCGATAATCGCTGCATCAAAGGTGATGTCATTGATTTGAAGGTCCAACAAGTGAAAACCCCACGATTCCAAGGTGTGGTCAATTTGTTCTTTTACATTGTCTACCAATTCGTGACGAAGTCCCAAAATCTCGGATTGCTTTTGACTGGCTACGTACGAACGAATAGATCCTTCAATGGTGCGAATCAAGGCCTGCATAAAATCTTTGTTGCTGATAAACTTGAAAGCCACTTTTTTGATTGTTTCTTCCTGCTCATCCATTACGCTGTACAACAACATGCTTTTAAAATAGACATTGGCTTGGTCAATCGTTACCGCCTGAAATTCCATTTCGATGCTTTGGTTCTGGATAGAAATGCGTTTGAATACCTTTTCAATAAATGGAACTTTTAAACGCAGCCCGGGATGTAAAATACGACGGTACTTTCCAAACATTGTGATCACAGCGATTGATCCTTGCGAAACAGTTAATAATCCACTGAGAATTACAATCACGACTAGTCCGAGTGCAATAAGGGGAAATTCCATATTTTCCATGTTTTATTTATTTTTTAGTACGTGTAAATGTAAGCAAAAAGAGGAGATTGTTTCAGTTAAAATGAACAAGGAATAAAACTTAATTTTGCGCATGAAGAATGATAACACATTGCAATGAATTTGTCAAAATGAATTTGGAAATCCCCAAGTACAACTCGCGTCAAACAGCTGAACACCAAGTAGTCTGTTCTGCTTTGGAGCTTGAAATAAACAAAGAACTTACAGAAGCAGAAAGCAAAATTTGGCACGCGCACCCCGTTTGGTTTCTCAATGGGAACCCTATTGTTGGGTACAGCAAGCAAAAGCCAGGTATCCGTTTAATGTTTTGGAGCGGGGCAGATTTCGATGAAGAGGGATTGATTGTGCGTGCTGGAAAGTTTAAGGACGCCTCTATTTTTTATAACGATGTGGCTCAAATCGATGTAGCGGACTTAAATCGTTGGCTGAAAAAATCCCGTGACATTCAGTGGGATTATAAGAACATCGTGAAGAACAAAGGAAAGTTAGAACGTTTGAAATAAAATGAACACAACACCTGAACACAATAAACGCATGGCAAAAATGTCCTTTGCTACCGTTTTTCCACTTTATGTGGCTAAAGTTGAACGGAAAGGCCGAACGAAGGCCGAATTGCTTCAAGTGATTGAATGGTTGACGGGATTTAACGCGCAAAAGGTAGATCAGCTCGTTCAGGAAAGCGCAACCTTTGATGCCTTTTTTCAGCAGGCCAACATTCACCCCAACGCACACTTAGTGACGGGCATAATCTGTGGCTACCGCGTCGAAGAATTGTTAAATCCACTCACCAAGAAAGTGCGGATCTTGGATAAGTTGGTGGATGAGTTGGCGAAGGGAAAGAAGATGGAAGTCATCTTGCGGAGCAATAAGAACTGATCTGCTAAGATAAACACCTGTAAAACAGCGGGTTTTATAAAAAGCTAGCGAACATTTCAATGTGTTACCCGAAGAATTAGGCAACCGATAAACATTTTGATAGTCTTGTGGATATAAAAACCTACGACTATGAAAAAAATCCTGACAATTTTATTTCTTTCAGCAACAGTGGTTTATGGTCAAAATACAACGACTGTTACCCATGCGGAGTACCAACAATTGAAGCAATCGGGAATGCTAGCCCCCAATGTTCAATACCAAATTTCAGATGCCGTAGTTCCCACGAACATCAAGTACCTCGGTGGTAATGAAAAAAATGGGGTGTGTGATTGCATGGTTCCTTTGGATTCCACATTTACTTTAGCGATGTTGCCGAACGATGACGGTTCTTCAGCAATCATCAATTTGCCGTTTACCTTTGATTTTTATGGGACACCAATGGATTCCCTCTACATCAACAACAACGGGAACATCTCCTTTGATTTTCCCTACATGTCCTTTATTCCGAATGCTTTCCCTGATTCATCTACACTCATGATTGCGCCATTTTGGGCAGACGTGGACACGCGAGGAACATTAGACAGCACGGGAAATGTATCTGGAAATGGGGGAAATGTTTGGTATAAACTTACCCCAACAGCATTGATCGTACGTTGGGATCAAGTGGGGTATTTTAACTACCATACGGACTTGGTATCTACCTTTCAATTGATCATTTCGAACGGCTCAGATTCCCTGGTGTCTGCCGGAGGAAACGTGTCCTTTTGTTACAATGACATGCAATGGACAACGGGCGATGCTTCAGGTGGATGGGGCGGATTCGGAGGTTCACCAGCAACAGTAGGTTTGAATACAGGAAACGGTGTAAATTACTTTCAGGTAGGACAATTTATTCAGTCAGGTGTAGCTTTTGACGGACCAACGGGTCTTGCAGATGGGGTAGATTTCTTGGATGGACAAGAGATCTATTTCAATGTGTCAGGAGCCAATACTACAAATACGCCTCCACTACTAGTCAGCAGTTCAATCTGTGATACCATCGACGTGTATACAGGAGACACCCTAGTCAAGGCGCTAAATTCGATTGATTTCAATTTTGGTGTCATGACGCCAGAAGTCGATCAGACGATAGAAATCACGACAACTTCAGACATTCCTCTGGGAGCATTCACCTACACACTCAATCCGATTAGCACACAATATTACGATGTTGCTGCAACCTTCAATGCGACAGGAATTGCGCCTGGATTTTATCACCTTGAGTTAACTGTAACGGACAATGGAACTCCAGTTGGGGTAACGACAAAGCAATTTGTGTTCGAGGTCATCTATGATGCTTCGGCACAGATTGATGAAACGACTTCATCAGCGTTCAAGGTATATCCCAATCCTACTGAAGGAATGTTAACCATTTCAGTCAATGACAATCTTGACTCTCCTCAGGTGGTGGTCAACGATCTTTCTGGCAAGGTGTTGTTGACGCAAACGATTGAGCACCAAGAGCAAATTGATTTGACTTCGTTGTCGAATGGTATTTACATGGTCAGCATCCTTGTGGCAAATGAAGTGATTGGCGTTCAGCGCATCATCAAAGAATAAACAAACTTATTCAATACTGCAACGGAAAGTCTGACGGAAACGTTGGACTTTCTTTTTTTAACTCTTGGTGGGAAATCTCTCGAGAGGAATTAGCGATTCGAACATGTTATTCCAAGCCCTTGACGAACAACTTCTTCCAAAACACCCAAATTCAGGTCTTCACATTTTTTAAAGGAAATGCAATAGCCGCTCACCTTGGCTTTCCCTAGTTTTTCACCGAAGGTCTGCGCGAGATTCAGTTTATTCCGAATTCCCATGACATACACCGAGATCCCACTTTTCGCGGCACTGATGCCGATTTGAAATAGCTCTTTGGAGTAAATCAATTTGCGTCATCTTGTTTGTGTTTCACCGCTCCATCATCTCATTTGAACAAACACATGTTGGATAAAACAATCATAAAGTGATGTTTTTGTCTTTAACGAGGCATTAATCCGACATTTTTTGTTTTCAACTCGAAAAATAACTTACTTTTGTTGTATAGAACCATCATAGTGCGCAAAAAAACAACTTAAGGAAGGATAAAACCATCATGAACATGTACAAAATGAGTGATGACGCGATCATTCACCAGATAGGGGCGTTCGTAAGACATCATCGCCTAGAGCAAAACATTAAGCAGAATGATCTTGCAGAAAAAGCTGGAATCAATCGAACCACCTTATCAGATTTGGAATTGGGCAGAAGGTGTCAACTCATGACCTTGATTCAGGTCCTTAGAATTCTCAATAAACTTCATGTCTTCGAAGCCTTCGAGGTAAATCAGCAGATAAGTCCAATGAAGCTGGCAGAACTGGAAATGAAGAAACGACAAAAGGCATCGGGACAAAGCAATGCCCCGAAACATAAAAAATCAGATTGGTAATGATCAACAATGCCTTTATAAACATCTGGGACAAACGAGTTGGAGCAATTGCTTGGAATGCTGAAACAGGATTAGCAACTTTTCAGTACGACAAAGACTTTCTGAAATTAGGCATCGATTTGTCGCCCATACTCATGCCAATAAGCCAAGGAGAAAAGTTGTTCACATTTCAAGAAAACAGAGGCAATGCAACATTTAAGGGATTGCCTGGCTTATTGGCAGATATTTTACCAGATAAATATGGAAATGCATTAATCAATACGTGGTTAGTGAGACAAGGAAGGCCGACAAACAGTTTAAACCCAGTTGAGACACTCTGTTTTATTGGGGAACGCGGAATGGGCGCATTAGAGTTTGAGCCCGTTCAACCGAAGACGAATAATCTTTCGACCAAACTAGAGATGGGCAGTTTGGTTGACATCGCTCAAGAAATTCTGTCTGGAAGAAAGGATCTTACGACAAATCTAATTGAATCGGAAGAAAAGGCACTTTTTGACATGCTAAAAATTGGGTCTTCTGCGGGTGGAGCAAGGGCAAAAGCCTTGATTGCATACAACGAAAAAACAGGAGAGGTAAGAAGCGGACAGGCAGGTGCACCAAAAGGATTTGAACATTGGCTCATCAAATTCGATGGGGTGTCCGACGCTCAATTTGGTGCAACCATTGGATATGGACGAGTAGAAATGGCATACCATCAAATGGCTATTGATGCGGGAATACACATGATGGAATGTCGATTATTGGAAGAAAATGGAAGGGCACACTTCATGACAAAACGTTTTGATCGAGTTCCGGGAAAACAGAAAATTCATGTTCAAACGTTCTGCGCAATGAGGCACTTTGATTTCAATGAAGTCAATGTGTATAGCTACGAAGAGCTTTTCGAAACAATGCGTATGCTTGGATTAAGTTATCCAGAAGCTCAAGAACTCTTCCGAAGAATGGTTTTCAATGTGATGTCACGAAACTGTGATGACCACACGAAGAACTTTGCATTTGTGATGAACGAGTCGGGTAATTGGCAGTTGTCACCTGCGTACGATGTTTGTCATGCATATAGGCCAGGGAGTGATTGGGTTAGTCAACATGCACTGAGCATAAATGGGAAAAGAAAAAACAATACACGGGAGGACCTATTGACTGTCGGTAAGCGGATGAACATTAAAAATACGGAAGAAATTATAGACAAGGTATCATCCGTAGTTTCAAAATGGAGCGACTATGCAACTGCTGTAAATGTGGATGATCAACTCCGAGATGCAATAGGGGCCACTCATCTAATTTTGTAATCCATCGTTGGTGGCGCAATTTCCTTAAAATGTGATTTGAATGACCATTTCGCCTTGACCTGAGATTCACCCCACGATTTAGTGATGTCGTACTTAGAGAATTGAATCATTTTACACTTTAGTTTTAATTAGCGCTTTTATTGCTATTTCTATTTTATCGCTCCTATTTCCAGAAAAGAAGAAGCAATTATTTAGAAAATGGCAGAAATAAGATTTATACTCCTTTTTAAATTAAAGAGAAGGCTACAAAAACGGTGGTGTTTACCACACACCTTCGATTTACATAATTGTTAAGGTTTATATATTATCAGTAGGACATATCCATTATAAATTATCCTTCATTTAGTATACATCTTACAGTAAAACCATTGTTTTTAGGTGAATCAGAAATGTCAATGTGGAAGTTCCCTTGAAAATCTTTAATATAAGAAAAAGAGTAAGCATTTTTGGGGTAATTTATGCTTTCGGTTGAGGACCATAATCTACTATATCTAGCAACTTCTCCGATAATATTTTTTTCAAAATCACCATCCCACCTAATTCCGAAATCACCATCCTTTTTCCATAAATTAACAAACTCCGAAAAGACTTGAACATTATTATTAAGAATTGATATCAAATTATCAAAATCTAATTTCGTTGGTAAAACCCAATCCTTTGGAGCTAATCCTCTTGAATCAATAAGAGCATACCAGTTATATAATTTACCATGTTTTTCGCTGAACTCTAATGAGTTTTTATAATGACAAAATACTGGTATTTTTTTCTTACACGCATCATTCCACTCTTTCTTTGTTTTTGCCTCGGCTATTAGATCTCCATTTTGAAATTGAATAACATTTAAATTATTAAACATCCATATTTGATTGCCTATTTTAATATGGTCGCCGTTATTTTTTTTTACTAGTTCTAGAGTAATTTTTTTCGAGTTATTTGAATTGACTATTTCATTTTGGTTACTCAGATTAATACTCTCTAATTGTATTAGATTATTATCTAAATAATTTTTAAAAAACCACAGAACAATACTATTTAAAGATTGCTGCACTTGTGAAATCGTGAAATCATCAATTTCCCTAAAGTCGCCTTTATCATGAGCCCCCATATTTCTCCATGCTTGAATAGTTCTGACATTTATCAATACATGGGCAGGTAATACAACAGAAAGCTTTTGAATTAAATCCTCCAGCATCATGGTTGATGCAGGTCTTCCGCCATTTTCTAAGCCCTCATTTTTGTAGACATATTTTAAAAGTGATTCACACGTAACACCCGCAGTAGCAAGAGCTCCTCGCTTACGAGTCATACTTGCGGTTTTTTGATCGCTTATAAGCAAATTCATTTCATCCTTTAAGTCAAGATAAGCATGTTTCAATCGATCAATTTCTAATTTCAATAAATTAATATCCTTATCCATATGTCTATTTTTGAAAAGTTATTTTATATCTGATTTGGTAGATTAAAATCCAACCGATGTTATATGTGTTTCACTCAGTATTCTAAAGTTAATTCTTATTTTGCCTACTTCAACTGAAACTCAAGCTCGTTCGAACCCTCAATGCGCTCGTGTTTGATTAAAAGCGTAGCTCTTTCAGGAACATACAGCGCGTCTCCTCCAACGGAAATTCTGAAGTTTTCATTTTTTTCAATACAATCCGCTAGTATTCTTAATTTAGAAACAAATCATCTCTTTCATATAATTGGAATCCCATGATTTAAGAATTTCTGCAAATCCAGGGAAACTTGTTTGATAATCTTTATAAAGCGTTTCAACCATTTTTACCGCTAGTTGAACTTCACACTTAAATTTTTGAATTAGTATAACCAGAATCAGAATCTAAAATTAAAAATTTTTGTAAAAATTTTGCAATTTTTGATTTCAAAAAAAAGGTATGCTGACCCAAATCTGCATCCCCTTTAATGTATTGGTTTTCAACCTGATCTTCCTTTTGGGATGGCAAGGCTTGCTCTGATTAATCCCGCAGGTGCGGGACTCTAACCAAATGAGCTAGTTCTCCGTCAGGGACAAAATTTTATTAAAAAATAAAAAAGGTCACCTTTCGATGACCTATTTCTGCTCCTCCTCTTGGCTTCCTACGACTACACTTTGTTTCGCTCAGGATAAACTTCTCGCCCAAAGGATCTGCAATAAAAAAAGCCCTCAGTCGGCTGACTGAAGGCTTTTTCTGCTCCTCCTCTTGGGCTCGAACCAAGGACCCTCTGATTAACAGTCAGATGCTCTAACCGACTGAGCTAAGGAGGAATTTCGGTTATTTTGCGCAAAAGCGAATGCAAATATAAAGAAACAATTTATTCCGCAAAGCCCCAATCCAAAAAAAAACTAGTTCATTGCCCGATTTAAAGGCGTTGACGAGGCGTTTGTCGTTCGTTACAAGCGGATCACATACGCATCCTTAAACCCGCTGTTTTTGACTTTCTCCAAGTCTTTATTGGCGGCATCTTTATTGGCATATGTGCCAACGGTATATTGGAATTTGTATTGGGTCTCGCCCTCAACTTTGCGGCGTGTAACTGGCATTCCTAACTTTTTAAAGCTCTCATGTCCTGTGTCTATTTCGCTTTTGGAGGACATGATACGAATGACGTAGGTGCCGGCTTCACTTCCTGCGGCAACGGTTGCGTTGTTAGTTGCAGTGTTGGCTGGTGCGGTCTTTATAAAACTGATGCTCGGATGCTCCTTTACAATGAAGGTCTTTAAGGCACGGTACATGGCTGAGGCAAGCACATCTTGACCAGCTACAGTATTGAGGTATTGTGCTTCGATATCGTTGGTGAGAAAGCCACACTCTACTAAAACACCTGTCATGTGTGTGTATTTCAATACTTGCAAGGAATGCTCGCGGTCTTCCGTGTCTTTAACGCCACGCGAATGCCTCCCCGCTTTTTTTGAGAATTCATTTTCAAACTCTTGTGCAAGTCCAACAGATTTTTTTGAACTCATCGTGTGCACATGTGACTCGGTTCCGTGAACGGTTTTACGATCGTTGGCATTGCAGTGCACGGAAATAAAATAATCAGCACCTACCGAATTGGCTTTCGCAACACGGTCATCTAGACTAGGAAAACTATCGTCGGTGCGGGTGTAGATAATGGTGACATTTTTTAGGTTTTGTTCAATGTAGGCCCCAAATTTTTTGGCAATCATCAGGTTTAATACCTTCTCGGGCTGAACGTTTTTTATCTCAGACATGTGTCCGGGATCACTGCCACCATGACCAGGGTCGATGACGACAATAATCTTCTCCTTTTTGGGCAGAGGAGTAAAGGACCCAATCAATGGGACGAGCATGCAGAGTGCAAAAAGCTTCATCAGTCTCACAGTACAAATTTAAAGACGGGACTTTTTTTATTTACTTTGTAACGAAAAGCTTACGAAAAGTGAAATGTTAATAGCGGTATGAGCGAGGTGGAAAACGTAGCGGTGATAGAGATTGGAGGCTCACACGATGAGTGTCTTTTATCACAGTTTTTTGCTCTCAAGCAGCGTGGCTGTCGTGTGTATTTTGTTGGCACCGAAGCTATTTGGTTTAGAAACACCTCTTTGCATGCCTTGGTGGATGTTTTTTATCCCGTGAAATTGGCCCAAGGCGCACTTGCCGACTTCTTAACGATGCGCCGCTTGAATGCTTACTTTGAATCACACAACATACGCAAGGTGATTCTCAATACAGCCCAGGGAGGACATGTGCGAAACCTGTGTTTAACGGCGAAGAAGTCAACGGAATTTATTGGAATCATTCATACCTTGAGGAAATTCAATGGCAGTTTCACCCAGAGAGTAATTTCCAAAAAGATCAAGAAATATTTTGTGCTCAACGACTTTTTCTTGACGCAGATTCAAGCATCAGCACACCAAAGAATCACATCATTCTATCCCTTGAGATTTCCATCTTTTGACATTTCACCCGCAGAAAAGAGATCAAGCAAGCAAATAACCATCATCGGTGGAGTTGAAAATCGCCGCAAAGACTTGGTAGGAAGTGTTGGTTTAATAAAACAGCTGGGGGGCTTTAACTTCGTTTTTTTAGGTAAAAGCGACCCGAAAAATGAAGGTGTTCAGCAGTTTAAAGAAACACTTCGAAAAAACGGACTACTTGATCACGTCATCATGTTTGATCATTTTGTGGATGAAAAGGAGTTTGATCGTATGGTGAAACAATCGGATTTTATCTGGCCGATGATTCATCCAAATACGGAAAGTGCAGTGGAATATTTCCGCAATCAAATTCCTGGAGCGCTGAATGTGGCTTTGGGGTATAAAATTCCACTGTTGCTGCACGCGGACTATGTAGAAGAATGGAAAGACTTAAAGCATGCGGCATCTTATCGAATGGAAACCTTTCGTTCGGATCTTGAAAAAGCACTGGTTAATCAAGGACAATTGAAGTCAGCCCTCGAGCAAGCTGAATCCTACAATCCATCATTTCAGGAGGAAAAATACCTCGCATTTATCTTTGGCAACTAGGCAAAAAAGTAACTTTCTTGGATTTGATTCCGAAAAAGTCATGACTTTCTTGGATTTCATTCCGAAAAAGTTCTATTTTTGTCAAAAAAGCCATGATTCAGCGTCAAATTCAAGAGGATGTGCAGCAAAAGTTTTTCCAAGGAAAAGCAATCATTATTTTAGGGCCACGCCAGGTAGGAAAAACGACTTTATTAAAGCAGCTAGTTATTGAACAGGAAAGTGCGCTATGGTTAAATGGAGACGATTATGATGTGCAACAAATTTTCAATGAGCAAGTAAGTGCCTTAAGAATACAGTCCTTGTTGGGGGATAAAAAAATTCTGCTTATAGATGAGGCACAGCGGATCGAGGATATTGGACTGAAAATAAAGCGCATCACCGATACTTTGAAAGATGTGCAGCTAATCGCCACTGGAAGTTCTGCGTTTGAATTGCTAAACTCGTTGAATGAACCATTAACAGGCCGGAAATGGGAATATAAACTGTTTCCTTTTTCGTTTAAGGAAATGGTTAATCACCATGGTTTATTGGAGGAAAAGCGGCAATTGTTGCAACGTTTGGTGTATGGATATTATCCTGAAATTGTCAATTTTCCCGGACAGGAATTAGAGCGATTGAAGCTGTTGACGGATAGTTATTTGTACAAAGACATTTTATCTTGGGATGGAATACAAAAGCCTGATCGAATAACCAAACTATTACAAGCTTTGGCATTTCAAGTGGGCTCTCAGGTGTCCTACAATGAGCTTGCTCAGCTTTGCAGTATGGATTCTAAAACAGTTGAGAAATACATTCTACTGTTGGAAAAATGTTTTGTGATTTTTCGAATTGGAAGCTTCAGCAGGAACTTGCGAAATGAATTGAAAACGAGTAAAAAAATCTACTTCGTAGACAATGGAGTAAGAAATGCCCTTATTGCTAATTTTTCACCTGCGGAAACGCGACAAGATATTGGGGCCCTATGGGAGAACTTTCTGATGTCGGAACGCTACAAGCAAAATGAATATGGCTCAGCGTTTAAGAATACATATTTCTGGAGGTTAAAATCTCAGCAAGAAATAGATTTTTTGGAGGAGTCGAATGGCGAAATCAGTGCCTTTGAATTTAAGTGGAATACTCAAAAATCAGTTCGCTGCCCTCTTGCGTTTCGCAATGGGTATCCAACGGCTCAATTTTCAGTGATTACCCCTGACAATGTGGAAGATTTCGTACTCTAGACCACTAGTCACTGTCGCCTTCCCCAAAGCCATTTCGCTCCAAAATAATCGTTGCCTTTGCGGCTCCTACCACTTTTGTTAACTCCTCAAGACTTGCTTTTTTAATGGCAGAAACTGTTTTGAAATGTTTCATGAGTGCTTCTTGCGTTTTCTGTCCGATACCGGCAATTTCTGTGATCTCTGAGGTGAGTGCGCCTTTGCTCC
>Ga0114977_10001516_pt1 | contig 15254 bp, 17 predicted proteins | sample S_130805_MF_Meta_FD_87026 | JGI IMG/M metagenome (GOLD analysis project Ga0114977, IMG submission 87026) | Freshwater microbial communities from Lake Simoncouche, Canada to study carbon cycling - S_130805_MF_MetaG | ecosystem: Environmental > Aquatic > Freshwater > Lake | place: Lake...
CAATGAATACGTTAATTTAGTTGGTTCTGTAAAAGTTGGTTTAATGTCATTTACGGCGTTATCCCATCTGTTGTTTTGTGTAATAATTACTTTTAAATCTTTAAATGGATTAGTTAATTCATAGGCTGAATTTAAAATAGAAAAATCAATATGTTGTTTTTCGGATTGTTCATCATTTCCAAAGGCTTGTCGGGTTGTAGCTAAAAGAGTTACTTTGTTTTCAAAAATCATAAACCGCTTTGTCAGTATTAGTTTTTCTTTGTCATTATCTTGGTAAACATAAACGATATAATTACCTGATTTTGTAAAATTAATATTTGCTTGAGGGAATGTAATAGAGTAGTGTGTGTATTTTTGTATTGTGTTAGTTGAAAATGAAAAATTTAAAATATTAGCTTCAAAAAAGCCATTAATAAATTCAGTTGTCATTAAATTAGATGATTCCCAATTTGCAGTGCAATGCTCAAAACTAATGGAATAGCTTTTTTTATCGAAGTCTAAATCATCAAAACTTAATTCAAGTAAATTGCCACTATTGAGCTCTAAAATTGCAGGATTTGCATCAAATGTTGATTCGTGAAGTTGAACTGTTTGGATGTTTGATTTGTAATTCCAATCCGAATAGTGAAAAACATTTTCATTTACATAGTCATCTTGAGCAATGTAATTATTTGAAATAAATAAAAATATAATGGAGCAAAAAATTAAGGTATGTTTCATAGAATCAACAAAACGATATTATTTATAAAAAAGTATATACTTTAAATTAAAGATACTATTCTTTAATTAAATTTCCTTTGCCAATTCTTGTTAAAACAATTTTTAAAGGATTTCCCGAATAATAAATATTTCCATCCCTTTTAATTATTATATCCATTAAGCCATTTTCGGGAGCAGTTAAATAAGCGTGTCCAATTGAAATATGATTCAAATAGACATAATTTAAAATTTTTAAATCTTTTGCATATAAAAAATTAGTACCTGTAAAATCGCTTTCTAAGTTGTTTGTAATTCCAGTTAAATAAATGTCGCCATTACCATGAGCGCTACTTAATATCTTATTTGTATTTACATCTAATTTTAAATCGCCAGAATTGCTTGTTCTTATCGTAATTAGATTTTGGTTTATTGTGTTTACTGATTGTATGGTTCCCACACTATTGTTATTAATATGTTTAAAATAGGGTGCTGAAACGTAAATTTTCACTTTGTGTTTATAACCTCTTACCCAATTTTGCCTGTTATCATTATGTACTTTAAGCGTTTCTCCATCAAGTTCGGTTTTAATTAAAGATTGTAAATTAGAGCCAGCCTCAACTTCAACTTTGAAAGTATTGTCTTGGGTTAGGTATAAATCAATTTTGTCAGTTAAGTAAATGCAATTAAAACCAGTAACTTCTCGTTTTTGAGTTATTATTTTCCCTGTTGATTTAAACAAATCAAACATGTTTTCTTTTTTACAAGAAAAACAAATAGTAATTAAAACAAATGCAACTATGAATTTAATTTTCAAGCGTTCTTTTCTTTTTTAAATTAAAACGATAACCAAACCCATAATCAAAATGGGACGCAACTGCCCAATGAGATTTTAATGTGAAGTTAAACATTAATCCGTTTTTACAATAATATCTTATACCAATTCTGTGAAAAATTGGCCCATCTTCTTTCGGTTTTGAAATTGCATAGTAACCCATTTCGATAGGTAAGCTTACTCTACCAATATTATATGAATAGCACAATTTAACGCCTAATTGTAATAAATCTGTCCAGCCATTTGAAGGATGACCGGATGTTTCTAAATGATAGGCGTTTTGCGTGTCATAGGCAACATCTGCACCTGCGCCAAATTTATGAGTGTTTTTTTTGTTATAATAATAGTTTATTCCAAAAGTGTTTGCGAAATATTTTTGCCCATTAGGCGGTTCGTTTTCATTAAAACCAACGGCATCCCAAATTACTATTTCATGTTTACTTCCCCATAAACTCACAGAATCTTGCAGTGGAGCATGAACGACATCGTTTTTTAATTTATAAGTTATACCTAAATTTAATGACACAACATTTAACCCTAAGTTTGGTACTTCTGCTCTTCCGTTTGATGTATGGGCAAAAGAGAAACCTGGTTCTAACCGAATTTTTTTATTTAAGTTAATATGCCAAAACCATTTACATTGCACGTAAGTATTTAATGCACTACCAATAGCAATGTTTTTAGGGTTTTTATTTACATCGTAATGTTTGGTTACATAAGCTGCACCCCAACAAATACGCATATAAAGTCTTGTATTTTTTGGTTTTTTAATGAGTGGAATGTCAATAAATGGTGATAAAGCAAAGCAATATCCTAATTGTTTTGGATTTGCGAAATTGATAAAGTTAAAGGATAATCCAACCTCAGGAAAATTGTGTTCTTTATGCCATTTTTTATTTCCATAAGTTGGTTTTAAAAAATCTAATTCAAGACCTGGCGCATACCCATGCACTAGGTTTCCAATAGTACTGCGGTGTTCAAATATGTAACCATAAGTTGGGGCAACTTTAATATAAAAGTTTTTTGAACCAGTCATCCCATTTTGAGCACTTAAAGTGGCAAAATTTATTAAAAAAGCATAAATATGTAGTTGTTTCAAAAACACGAACCAAATTTAACCAATGATTTTAATTAAAAAATTATTTTTTAAGTAAAATAACTATAATTTAGCGGTCTCAAATTTTTAAGTATGGAAGTCAATAATATTGAAAACACTAGCTTAGCACAAAATCCAGTAATTGGACAAATGCTTGAATATAATCACGAACAAATTCTTTTTTGTAATGATAACGCAACTGGCCTAAAGGCTATTATTGCTATTCATAATACTGTTTTAGGGCCATCTTTAGGCGGAACTAGAATGTGGAATTATAAAAATGAAATGGAAGCATTAACGGATGTTTTGCGTTTATCTCGCGGAATGACTTACAAATCTTCAGTTGCTGGTTTAAACCTTGGTGGCGGTAAAGCAGTTATTATTGGAGATTCTACAAAAATAAAATCGGAGGCTTTATTGCGTCGATTTGGAAAATTTGTAAATAGTTTAGGCGGTAAATACATAACAGCCGAAGATGTTGCGATGAATAGTCGTGATATGGAAATTATTAAAATGGAAACTGATTATGTAAGTGGTTTGCCTGAAAACATGGGAGGTAGCGGAGATCCATCACCTGTTACTGCTTACGGTGTTTATGTTAGTATGAAAGCAAGTGCTAAAGAAGCATACGGAACAGATAGCTTGAGTGGTAAAAAAATATTGGTTCAAGGAATTGGAAATGTTGGAATGCATTTGGTTGAGCATTTAACAAAAGAAGGTGCTAAAGTATATGTAAATGATATTAGTGAAGCTCGCATAAAAACGGCTGTAAATAATTTCAAAGCTGAATTTGTTGAAGCTGACAAAATGTTTGATTTAGATATTGATATTTATGCACCATGCGCTTTAGGTGCAACTGTAAATGATGATACTCTTTCTAAATTAAAATGTAAAATTATTTGTGGAGCTGCAAATAATCAATTAGCTGAAGAAAAAAAGCACGGAGATTTAGTTTTGCAAAAGGGTATTATTTACGCTCCAGATTTTGTTGTAAACGCAGGTGGCATTATTAATGTTTTTTATGAATTAGAAGGGTATAATAGAGAAAGAGCTTTAGCACATGCTGAAAAAATTTATGACACAACTTGGAATATTTTTCAAACTGCAAAAGCACAAAATATTCCTACTTACGCTGCTGCTAATAAAATTGCCGAACAACGCATTGAAAGCATCGCAAGAATTAATGCCGTATTGTAATATTTAACTTAATAAAAACTAATAACTGAAAACTCGTTCTTTATGCTAAACAGACGTTACCTTCGAATAAAAACTATGCAAATCTTGTATTCGTACTATCAACAAGATAAGCCAAATGCATTGCTTTTTGAAAAAGAGCTTTTTAAAAGTTTAGATAAAATTTACGATTTATACATTTATGTATTAGTTCTATTTACTGATATGCACCATACTGCGCATTTAGTATTAGAAGAAAATAAAAATAAGCGTTTACCAACCAACGAGGATTTAGATCCTAATTTGAGATTTATTGATAACATTGTTTTACAAAATTTGACAAATAGTTCAGAGCTTAAAAAAGAAGTGTTAAATCGTAAAATTTCTTGGCAAAGTGATTTTGACTTAGTTAGAAAATTATATTCTGAACTAAGAGCTACTGATTTATATAAAGATTATATGGCTTCAAAAACGCCATCTGCAAAGGAAGATAAACAATTTTTAATTTCTGTTGCTACTGAATTTTTATATGAACATGATTTGTTGAATCATTTATTTGAGGAAAAAAATCTACATTGGGCTGATGATACATTTGGTGCTTTCTCTATGGTGTCTCGTACTTTTGAAAATTTTACTGGGACTTTTAAATTAGTTCCCTTGTTTAAAGATGCAGAAGACGATAAAAAATTTATTTCTGATTTATTTTTAAAAACAATTGCAAACGATAAGGAATACGAAAAATTAATTGAAGAGAAAACAAAAAACTGGGAGTTTGATAGAATTGCGTCTATGGATGTTTTGTTAATGAAAATGGCTATGACGGAGTTTTTGCATATAAATAATGTTCCTATTAAAGTTTCGCTAAACGAATATATTGAAATCTCTAAAGATTATAGTACACCAAATAGTAAAACCTTTATTAATGGAATTTTAGATAAAATTATTGCAGATTTAAAACGCGATAATTTAATTCAGAAAACTGGAAGAGGTTTAATGGAAGGGAATTAGTTTTTTGATTAGTTTTTTGTAATTATTTTGCATTAATCAATATGAAATTATTATTACTCGATAATTACGATAGCTTTACTTATAACCTTGTTCATTTAATTGAAAAGGTAAGTGATATTGAAATTGAGGTTTTTAGAAATGATGAAATTTCAATTGATGAAATAGAGAAATACGATAAAATTTTATTATCACCTGGCCCAGGATTGCCAAAAGATGCGGGTATAATGCCCGAACTTTTAAAGCGATATAGCCCCACTAAAAGTATTTTAGGAGTTTGTTTAGGGCTTCAAGCAATTGGAGAATCTTTTGGTGCAAATCTTATGAATTTAGACACTGTATTTCATGGTTTAGCAACTCCTATAACAGTAAATGTAGAAGATATTATTTTTAATAATTGCCCAAAAACATTTACAGTTGGTCGATACCACTCATGGGTATTGGATACACATTTTTTCCCTGAGAATTTACAAATTACAGCAACTGATGAAAATGGAAATATTATGGCCTTAAAACATAAAATATACGATGTTCGTGGCGTACAATTTCATCCTGAATCCATTCTTTCTGAATATGGTGAAATATTAATCAAAAATTGGTTAAACTCATGATTTATTTCTCCTTAACTACTATTATTAGCGATTAGTGTGATTTATAGTTAATTATGAAATATGTCAATTGATATGTTTGAAATAAGGCCTTATAATTATAAATAAAACATTAAATTTGAAATTTATTAATTGAATTATTAAAATGAAATTATTACAATTTATATTCTTAACAACGAGTTTATTTTTCTTGTTTTCTTGTGGTCAAAATGGAAGCAAAGAAATATCAACGAATGATGTGCAAAATACTAACTCGGCGGATGGTAAAACTAATGGAAGTTTGCCTGATATTAAATTTGAAGAAGAGACGCATGATTTTGGAAGAATTACTCAAGGTGAAAAAGTTTCATGTAGTTTTAAATTTAAAAATACGGGTAGCACGAGTTTAATTATTTCTTCAGCAAGTGGAAGTTGCGGATGCACAGTTCCTGAGTTTCCTAAAAAACCAATTTTACCAGGTGAAGAAGAAAAAATAAATGTAATTTTTAGTAGTGAAGGCAAATCAGGAATTGTAGAAAAATCAATTTCAATTGTAACAAACTGTGAGCCTAGTACAAAAATAATTTACATAAAAGCAGATATTGTAGTTCCGGTAAGCGCTAATCCTAGTGCTGATTTACCTACAGCCCATTAAAAACGAAAATAATAATTAACCAAAACAAATAAACCAAAACAAACATGAACAATTTAGTAATTTTAATGGCGGGAGCAAATCAAAGTCCAATTGCGCAAATAGTGCCTTTAGTATTAATAGTAGTTGTATTTTATTTTTTTATGATACGTCCTCAAATGAAAAAAGCAAAAGACACCAAAAAATATATTGAGGCATTAAAAGCAGGCGATAAAATTTTAACTATTGGTGGAATTTACGGAACTATTCAAAAAATGAATGATGACGGTACAATTATTATGGCAGTTGAAGATGGTACAAAAATGAAGATTTCTAAAAATGCAGTTTCTCAAGACGCTACTTCTACTTTAAACCAAACAGCTTAAAATTTATTTAGGTTGTGTTTAATAAAAACTAAATGATTGTAACAACCTCAAATAAAGTAACAAGAGTTAAGAAACAACTCTTTAGTAAAAAAGTTTTTACATTTATTATTTGTTTAGGCATTGCATCACTATTATGGGTGGTGCATGCTTTAAACTTAAATTATAAATACGTTTTACATATTCCAGTTAAGTTCATTAATCTTCCTACAAATAAATTAATTGTTGGCGATTTACCCGAAAAACTTGATGTTGAAATTAAAACAAGTGGATTGAAATTATTGTTAATTGTATTTAGCAAAACCAATTCCGAATTATCAATTGATTTTAATACTTTAAAAACCAATGCTAAATCACAAGCATATTCTATAAGTAATGGGAGCTTTAATTTACAAAAAAGCATTAATTTTGATGTAGATGTTTTAAAAATAAGACCTGATACATTATTTTTCACTACCGCAAATTCAAACGCCCGTTTAATTCCTGTAAAATTTAATTTAAAAACTGAAATGAAACAAGGTTATGCTATAACTTCCAAACCAATTGTTAATCCAGCTTATATTTCAGTTTCAGGAGATAGCACATTAATAGCAAAAATTGATACTATTTACACATTTCAAACAACTCTTAAGGATGTTTGTAAAAATTTTAATGCTTCGGTTCTACTTAAAAATACAAATACCAATGTACATTATAATGTAAAAGAAGTACAGGTTAATTTTAGCGTTGATAGATTGACAGAGGCTTCGGTAAAGTTGCCAATTGAATTAATTAATAACAATTCAATTCAAACTATAAAACTCTTACCTTCATTTGTTACTGTGAAATATTTAGTTTCAATGAAAGATTATGATTTAATTAACGTTAATTCCTTTAAAGCAACTGTAAGTTTTAATCAAATTATTGATAAACAGAAAACATTGCAAGTTGAATTAATTAGAAAACCATCTGAGGTAAAAATTTTAGAAATTAAGCCTTCATCCATTTCATATTTAATTTATAAATAATGATTGTAGCACTTACTGGTGGAATAGGTAGTGGCAAAACAACTGTTGCCAAACTCTTTGAAACTATGGGGTGCGTGGTTTATAATTCTGACGAAAGAGCAAAGGAGTTATATAACAATCCTGAGGTGAAAAAACAAGTAATCGAATTACTTGGTGTTAATGCTTATTCGGAAGATAATAAATTAAATAAAATTTTTGTTTCTGATATTATTTTTAACGAAAAAGATAAACTTGAAAAGCTAAATGCCATTATTCATCCAGAACTTGCGCTCGATTTTCAGAATTTTGTAAAACAACAAAATTCTGAAAGCATTATTATTAAAGAAAGTGCACTTATTTTTGAAACTGAGTTATATAAAAAATTTACGACTATTATTTTAGTGATTGCTCCACTCGAACAAAAAATTAAAAGAGTGATGAGCCGAAATTTGATTTCGAAAGAAGAAGTTGACAAAAGAATGCAGGCTCAGTGGACAGATGAACAAAAGTTGCCATTAGCTAATTATGTTATTTCAAATAGCGAAACCGATGCACTTATTCCTCAAGTATTGAGTGTGATACAAAAATTAAAAAGTAATGCATAAACGCGATTTACTGATGCGGCAATTTGAAGAATTTGGAAAGTTTCTAGCTACTATTTTGGGCTATAAACAGCAACAAGATTTCATTGAAGTATCTAAGTTAATTAGCGAAGGTGCTTTAAAATATATCGGTGTTTCTATAAAAGAAGTTGAAGAATTAGAACCAGAAAATTTGATTTCGTCACTAACTCAAGAAAAAAAACTTACAGATGAACAATTAAAAATGTTGGCTGATTTACTTTATGAAAACGGAATTAATAATTTAAATGGTGATTTGAATTCTTATTCTAACACTTTGATGAATTTTACTAAAGCTCAAATGCTATACAACTTCGTAAACTTTAACGGAACTTTACCTTATTCTCTTGATACTCATTATAAATTAGGTGTGATTAAGGATATCTTAAAATAATTTTATAATTTATTATATTATTAATAGTTTTCGGATTTGTATATTCGTAAAACATTAGTTAATTAAAATGAATGAATTTATTTTTTTAACTTCTGCAATTCAAGTTGTTAATTCATAGATAAAAAATTAATATGAAAAAAATTGGAATCATAACATCAGGTGGAGATTCGCCAGGAATGAATGCTTGCTTGCGTGCAGTTGTAAGAACAGCAATTTCTGAAAACATCGATGTTGTAGGTTTCTATCATGGTTACGATGGATTAATTGATAATGATTACATTGAGTTATCATCTGATAAAGTTGCAAACATAATACATCGCGGTGGAACTATTTTGAAAACAGCACGCAGTAAAAGGTTCATGACAGATGATGGAATGAAGCAGGCTGTTCAAACATTAAATTCTCATAATTTGGATGGCTTTATCGTCATTGGTGGAGATGGAAGTTTTAGAGGTGCTTTAGAATTGAGTAAACATCATCATATAAAAACAATTGGCTGTCCTGGTACAATTGATAATGATTTAGTTGGAACCGATTTTACAATTGGTTATGATACTGCTATTAATACAGTTGTTGAGGCTGTAGATAAAATTAGAGACACTGCAGAAAGTCACGATCGTGTTTTTGTTGTGGAAGTTATGGGGCGTGATGCTGGTTTAATTGCATTAAGATCTGCTATTGCTTGTGGAGCAGAAGCAATTCTTATTCCTGAGCGTAAAGGTGATTTACAACTATTATTAGAAAAGAAAAAAACATGGCGACTCACAAAAAAAAGTAGGATAATAATTGTTGCAGAAGGTGATGAAAATGGTGGCGCCATTGGTATTGGAAATTTATTAAAAAATGAATGGCCAGAATTTGACATTAGGATTTCAATACTTGGACACATTCAAAGAGGCGGAAATCCAACCTGTATGGAGCGTGTCAATGCAAGTTTAATGGGTTATCATGCTGTTAAAGCGTTGCAAAATAATCATACAAATGAGATGATTGGCATTGTAAATAAGGTAGTATGTTATACTCCTTTTCAAAATGCAATTAAGCATATAGATGAATTAAATCCGGAAATGCTTTCTATACTTGATATTCTTTCGGCTTAATTTATAATCCCATTAGTTTTTCTAATTGATGATACTCAATTCCGAAATATGTTTTTGTGGCTTTTATTTTGGTTAAGATTTCTTGTTTTTGAATGTCTGTTTTTACTTTTTTCTCCGCAACAATCATTACATTTTTTGGAGTATTTATATCCGATACAAATTCAAAAACTTTAGTTGCATAACCAAAATATTCAAGTATTAATGCACGCAAGCCATCGGTTACCATTTCAGCCTGACGTTCTAAAAAGATGCCATGTTTTAATAAAAAATCTAATTCGTTTTTTGTTTTATGCTTTTCTATTTCTTTGCGTATTTGCTTGTGGCAACATGGCGCTACAACTATTAAATCTGCATTTGCAGTAATGCCTTTATAAATGGCATCATCTGTTGCTGTATCGCAAGCATGCAGTGCAATTAGCACGTTTGTGTTTTTCGCATCATAATCATTAATAGTGCCTTCTGCAAAATTTAAAGTATTAAAATTAGATTTTTTAGCAATACTATTACACAATTCTACTAAGTCTTTTCTGAATTCAACGCCCGTTACTTTTGTGTTTATTTTTAATACATTACTTAAATAATCATAAAGTGCAAATGTCAAATACCCTTTCCCTGCACCCATATCAACAACTTGAAGTGATTCGTGATTTGGCAAATTTTTTATTAAAGGACTTAATAATTCTACATAGTGATTGATTTGTTTAAATTTGTCTTGAGCATTTTTATTTACATTTCCTTTTTCATCTGTAATGTTTAATTGATGTAAATATGATTTTCCGTCGGCAATTATTAATCGTTTTTTTTGTAAATTATGATTTAATGATGGTAATTGTGTGTGCGTTGCATTATTCTTTTTTAAGTTAGTTTTGTCTTTGTTTGTATATTAAAATACTGAATCAAAATCAATTGTGAAAAGTGTAGCTAATCTAAAAGCACCTTCAGAAATGAAACCATTTATGATAGAAATACCTTCTGATTGCGAATAATTTTTAACAATATCATTTGTTTGATATCTATAAGTAATGCTCAATTTATCTTCCTGTTTTATTTGTATTCTCTTTACATAACAATTTTTTAAGCCTTCAGTTGTGCCTTTGTAATTAGCTAACGAAATCTTAACAAATGTGTTATCAGTTAATGATTTATTAAGTAAGGCAGTAAATTGTTCTTGATGAGTCATATCATTAATGTTTTAAAGTTCGAAGATACATTAATCAAAAGAAATAATGCATAACGATTTTGTAATAATATTTTAAATATGAAAATACTGTGTAATAAAAATTGTTTGTATATTCGTTTTAATCAAATGAGTAAATTATTTTTCATATTTCTTTTTTTTGTTTCTATTTGCCGAGCTCAGCAAAATGAGTTTGATAAATATGGTCCATTTGGTTCAAAGGTATATACTGATTTAAAATTAGCCTTGGATGTTACGAAAAATGTTTACAAAATGGATTTGAGTTATCAAAAACTCGACCCTAAATTATACGCTAAAATTGGAAAATTAAAAGATTTGCAAGTACTTAAATTAAGCGGTAACGAAATTAAAACCTTTCCTGACGGTTTTTTTGAAATGTCTAACCTATTATATTTTGCTAGCTTTAATAATGAGTTTTCTCTTTTTCCTGCGGAGATGAAAAGACTTCAAAACTTAAATTACTTAGAATTTTTTGGAGCAAAATTTGACAGTATTCCATCGGACATTGCTTATTTAAGTAAATTGAAATGTTTAAAAATTTCATCTACAAATGATACTTTAAAATTACCAACAACATTAAAGTTTTTGAAATTGTTAAAAGAAGTTTCAATCGAAAATTGTGTTTTAGATAGCTTTCCAAAAGAAGTGTTTAAAATCCCGAATCTTACTTTTTTAAGTTTAATTAATGTAAATGCTTTTTATTTGACTAAGCATTTTGAGCGTTTTACAAATTTGGAAGTTTTAATTTTAGATGGTAATCAATTACAATCAATTCCATATGAAATTTATAAGGCTAATAAACTGAGATTGCTTTCTGTAAAAGGAAATCATTTATCTAAATTACCTGATTCTATTTCTCAACTCGAAAATCTTACACTTTTAGATGTTAGAGGAAATGGGTTTTCGAAAGAATACATTGATGAATTAAAAGCACTTTTGCCTGGTTGCGAAATCCGATTCTAAATATTAGACCTTAAATTTTTCTAAAAATCCTTTCATAAACCAATCTGGTGGAGTAGTTGGCTTGTTTTTTATTTTATCTATAAAAACTAAAGTCACCGAACCCGTATTTAGTAATTCATTTTTTTGGTTAAAACATTCGTAATCAAAGGTAATTCTAACCGAAGGCAATTTACTTACCGTTGTCACAATACGAATTTCATCATCATATAGCGCAGGTTTTTTGTAATTAATATTAAGATTAATCACTGGCATTAAGATCCCATTTTCCTCCATTTCCTTATAACTAAAACCAAGGCTTCGCATAGCTTCTACACGGCCAACTTCATAATATTGAGCGTAATTTCCATAATACACAAAACCCATTTGATCGGTTTCGGCATAACGTACTCTTAACATTGTTTCTATTTTAATCATACAAATATTATATTATATTTAAAGCGTCTAATTTAGTTTATCAATTATGAAATTTCCTATAAATTTTTTATTTTTTTTAGTAATTATAAGTTTAACTTCTTGTAGTAAAAAAACTAGTATAGCAAATATTACCGAATCCCATGTGATTGTAAACTCCAATGTTGTTGATAGTACTGTTTATAAAGCTATTAATCCATACAAAAAAGTACATGATGAACAAATGTATATTGTACTTGCTAAAAGTGAAGATGCGCTTATAAAAGCTGATGTAGAAAGTACATTGGGTAACTTTTTTTGTGATGCAGTTTTGTTTGAAACCAAAAAAATATTAGGAAGAGATTCTTTAATACTCAATGCAGCCGTATTTAATAAAGGTGGTTTACGTAATTCTTTACCTAAAGGGAATATTACAGTTGGTAATATTTTTGAGTTAATGCCATTTGATAACGAAGTTGTGTTGTTGAAATTAAGTGGTGAGCAATTCAAAGATATGCTAGATAAAATCTGTGAAAAAGGTGGGATTCCTGTTGGTGGAATTCGAATGGTAATGAAAGGAAATAAGCCATTTGATGTATATGTGAATAATGAAGTTTTTGATGAGAAAAAAGATTATTGGGTTGTAACTTCAGATTATTTAGCAAACGGAGGAGACAGTTATACATTTTTTAAAAATGCGAAAGAGCGTAAAATAATGAATGTACTATTAAGAAATATGATTATTAATTATTGCGAAGACATAACAAAATTAGGTAAAACTATAAAACCACAATTAGATGGCAGAATTCAATTATCAAAATAGAAGAGATTTTTTAAAGTATTTTGTGGGCACATCTGCTGTTTTAGCTGGATTACCCGCACTGTCAAAAGATATTTTAAATAAAAGTGATTTAGTTAAATTAACTATATTATACACTAATGATGTGCATAGCCGTATAGAGCCTTTTCCTACTAATGATCCTAAGTATGCTAATATGGGCGGTTTTGCAAGACGATCAGCAGTTGTTGAAGCCTTAAGAAAAGAAAATGAGAACGTGTTATTGTTAGATGCAGGAGATGTTTTTCAAGGCACTCCATACTTTAATTTATATCAAGGTGAATTAGAATATAAATTAATGAGCTTAATGAAATATGATGCCACAACAATTGGTAATCATGATTTTGATTTAGGCATTGATAACATTACCAAACAAATGCCACACGCTAATTTTTCATTTATTAATTGCAATTATGATTTCTCGAATACAAGTTTGCATGATAAAATAATCCCGTATAAAATTTTCGAAAAACAGGGGATAAAAATTGGCGTGTTAGGCTACGGCATTGAGTTTGAGGGACTAGTTGATAAAAAAATGTATAAAGAAACAATTTATCAGAATCCACTGCCCATAGCAAATGCAACCGCAAAATTATTGAAATTGGATTTAGGTTGCGATTATGTTATCGCCCTTTCACACTTAGGATTCTCTTATAATGATAAAAAAATAAGTGATATGAGCATGGCTCCTCAAACCGAAAATATTGATTTAATTATTGGAGCTCATTCTCATACTTTCTTAGAACATCCTGTTAAATTGCAGAATAGAATAGGAAAAGATATATATGTAACGCAGGTTGGATGGGCTGGAATTTGGCTTGGAAAGCTAGATGTGTTTTTTGCTAACGGAAATAAAAAAATAACGCATAATTCGAATAATAGAAAAATTTGAAAAAACAAGCCAAAAACGAAAATAAATTTGCAAAAAAGTGAAATTTATTTTCGTTTTCTCCTTGCATAAATGAATAAACAATATATATTTACAAACTATTACTTGTTAATAGCGCTAAACAATATATATATATAATAACTTATTTATTTTATGAAGGAAAAAACTGCTGAAATCGTGTGGAAGAATTGCTTAAAAGTAATTCAAGATAATGTTAGCCCTCAAAATTTTGCAACTTGGTTTGAGCCAATTAAAGCAATAAAAATTCAAGACAATGTATTAAACATACAAGTGCCTTCACAATTTTTTTATGAATGGTTGGAAGAACATTATATTTCAATTATAAAAAAAGTAATTCGTAAAGAATTAGGAACCGAAGGAAGAATAGAATACAGTATTGTAATGGATAACGGAACTGGGAAATCAGAAAAAGCTGTTATGCTTAAAGTGCCCAACATTAATACTAATTTAAGAAACAATCCTGTATCTATGCCAATAGATGGAGGTTCAATTAGAAATCCATTTATTATTCCGGGTCTTAAAAAAGTTTCTGTTGAATCTCAATTAAACCCAAATTATAGTTTCGATAATTTTATCGAAGGTGATTGTAATCGCTTAGCTCGTTCTGCTGGTTATGCTGTGTCTCAAAAACCAGGAGGAACTGCATTTAATCCCTTATTATTATATGGCGGTGTTGGTTTAGGTAAAACTCACTTAGTTCAAGCTATTGGAATTGATATTAAAAAGAATTTTCCAAATAAAACTGTTTTATATGTACAGTCTGAAAAATTTATTTCGCAATTTATTGATTCAATAAAAAATAATAATCAAAACGATTTCGTTCATTTCTATCAAATGATTGATGTATTGATTATTGATGATATTCAATATTTAGCAGGAAAAGAAAAAACTCAAGATGTGTTTTTTCATATTTTTAATCACTTACACCAATTAGGAAAACAAATTATTTTAACTGCAGATAGAGCTCCAGTTGAAATGCAAGGAATTGAACAGCGTTTATTGTCACGTTTCAAATGGGGCTTGAGTGCTGATTTACAAACTCCAGGTTTAGAAACGCGTATCGCTATTTTAGAGAAAAAAGTTTATAACGAAGGAATTCAATTACCTAAAGAAGTTTGTGAGTATCTTGCTTATAGTATTACTTCAAATGTTCGTGAATTAGAAGGAGCTTTAATTTCGTTATTAGCTCAATCTTCATTAAATAAAAAAGTTATTACTTTAGAATTAGCTAAGCAAATGATTGACAAATTTGTTAAATCAACAGCTCGTGAAGTTTCTATTGATTATATACAAAAAGTGGTTTGTGATTATTTTGACTTGAATATCGATTTAATGAAATCTAAAACTCGTAAGCGTGAAGTTGTACAAGCTCGTCAAATTGCGATGTATTTTGCTAAATGTATGACAAAGTCGTCTTTAGCGACGATAGGGATGCATTGTGGAGGCAAA
>Ga0114977_10001518_pt1 | contig 15243 bp, 13 predicted proteins | sample S_130805_MF_Meta_FD_87026 | JGI IMG/M metagenome (GOLD analysis project Ga0114977, IMG submission 87026) | Freshwater microbial communities from Lake Simoncouche, Canada to study carbon cycling - S_130805_MF_MetaG | ecosystem: Environmental > Aquatic > Freshwater > Lake | place: Lake...
ATAATGGGCGATAAACAAAGAACAATACAAAAAGCAGTTTCTATAACTGGAAAAGGATTACATACAGGCAAACCAGTTACATTAACCTTTAATCCCGCAGAAATTGGACATTGGTACAAATTTCAAAGAACTGATTTAGAAGGACAACCAATAATAGAAGCAGATTGCGATTTAGTGGTAGATACATCAAGAGGAACAACTTTAGAAAAAAATGGAGCAAAAGTTCATACTACAGAACATGTACTTGCAGCATTAGTTGGAATGGGTATTGATAATTGTTTAATACAAGTTACTGGTCCTGAAATGCCAATAATGGATGGTAGCTCAATAAATTTTATTGAAATATTAGAAGAAGCGGGAATCCTTGAACAAGAAGCGTTTAGAGATTATTTTGTACTTGATGAAAGTATAACATACGAAGATCCTATTAAAAAAGTAGAAATGCTTGCAGTACCTCAAGATGAATTTAGAGTTACTGTAATGGTAGACTATGGAAGTGAAGTATTAGGAACTCAACACGCATCAATGTACAATGTTGGCGAATTTAAAGAAAAAATTGCACCCTGCAGAACGTTTGTGTTTTTACGCGAATTAGAAGCACTAATACAACATGATTTAATTAAAGGTGGCGACATGGACAACGCAATTGTGCTTGTTGATAGTGAACTACCAAAAGAAAAATTAGATTACTTGCGTAAAGTATTTAATAAACCAGATGTTGAAGTTAAAGGGCGCGGTGTATTAAATAATACTAAACTTAGATTTTTTAATGAACCTGCTCGTCATAAATTACTTGACATTGTAGGCGATTTAGCATTGGTTGGAAAACCATTAAAATTACATGTTTTAGCTGGCCTTCCAGGACATGCTGGTAATGTGGCTTTTGCAAAAAAATTAAAAGAATTAGTAAAAAAGAAAAAAGCTGAAAAGGATTTTTTGAAAATTGATTTAACGCTTCCTCCTGCTTTAAATATTACTGATATCATGAAACTGTTGCCTCACAGACAACCATTTTTATTGATTGATAAAATAATGGAAATTTCATTAACACACGTTATTGGAGTAAAAAATGTAACATTAAACGAAGAATTTTTTAATGGTCATTTTCCTGGAAATCCTGTAATGCCAGGTGTTTTATTAATTGAAGCCATGGCACAATGTGGTGGCGTTTTAGTTTTAAAAACAGTTCCAGATCCTGAAAACTATTTAACTTATTTCATGAAAATTGATAGTGTTAAATTTAAACAAAAGGTAATTCCTGGAGATACAGTTGTATTTAGTTTAAATTTACTTACACCAATTCGTCGTGGAATTTGCCACATGAAAGGCGTAGCATATGTTAACAATAAGCCAGTAATGGAAGCTGAAATGATGGCACAAATAGTGAAAATGAAGGAAAGTGATGTGAAAACTCAACAACCCGAATTAGCATAATAAAAAAAATAATTACTTATGATTTCTCCTCTTGCAAACATCAGCCCAAAGGCAATAATTGGGAAAAACGTAACAATCGAAGCATTTGCAACCGTATATGATGATGTTGAAATTGGTGACAATACACACATTCATCCTAATGCATTAATTTATCCTGATACAATTATTGGCCATAATTGTCAAATATTTCCTGGTGCTGTCATTGGGATTGTTTCACAAGATTTAAAATATAACGGAGAAAAATCAAATACAGTAATTGGTAATAATACAATCATTAGAGAATATGTTACCGTGCATAAAGGCACAGCTGATAGAATGACCACTAAAATTGGTGATAACTGTTTAATCATGGCTTATGTGCATATAGCTCACGATTGTATAATAGGCAACAATGTAATTATTGCAAATTATACAGGTTTAGCGGGGCATGTTACTATTGAAGATTTTGTAATTGTTGAAGGAATGGGTGCCATACAACAATTTGTAACGATTGGTAAACATAGTTTTTTAGCTGGTGGATCAAAAGTTCGTAAAAATGTACCGCCTTATATTAGAGTGGCACGCGAACCTTTACAATACATTGGCGTTAACACAATAGGACTTGCTCGCCGTGGTTTTGAAAAAGAAATAATAAGTCAAATTGAAGATATTTATCGTTTAATATTTGTTCGTGGGCACAGTATTTCAAACGCGTTGGAAATAGTTAATCAAGAAATTATTGATTCTACAATACGAAATGAAATTGTTGAATTTATTAAAAACTCACAAGACGGAATTATTAAAGGCATTTAAATTTTGCTTATACAACACTTATGGCACGCATTCTTACTGGAATAACAAGTAATAACATACCTCATTTAGGAAATATACTAGGTGCAGTTTTACCAGCTATTGAACTTAGTAAACAGTCGGATAACGAATCTCTTTTTTTTATTGCCGACTTACATTCTCTTATTTCTCAAAAAAATGCACAGTTAAGAATTGACAGTGTAAACTCAGTTGCGGCAACATGGTTAGCGTTTGATTTTGATACTCAAAAAAACATGCTATATCGCCAAAGTCGTATTCCCGAAGTATGCGAACTAACATGGTATTTAAATTGTTTTACGCCTTTTCCAATGTTGGCAAATGCACATTCATTTAAAGATAAATCGGACAGATTAAAAGAAGTTAATTCTGGTTTATTTACATATCCTGTTTTAATGGCTGCTGATATTCTTTTATATGATGCAGAATTTGTGCCCGTTGGTAAAGATCAAATTCAACATATTGAAATGGCAAGAGATATTGCTGCAAAAATAAATCATGAATACGGAAAAGATATTTTTGTTTTACCCGAAGGAAAAATAGATTCAAACGTAATGCTTGTACCTGGTATTGACGGGCAAAAAATGAGTAAATCTTATAATAATTTCATCAATATATTTTTACCAGAAAAAGAATTACTGAAAGTTGTTAAAACAATTGAAACCGATAGTACTCCTTTAGAAGAACCTAAGAATTTTGAAACGTGTAATGTGTTTAATATATTTAAATTAATTGCAAGTCCTTCGCAAATTGAGGAAATGAAAACCAATTACACAAACGGCGGTTATGGATACGGGCATGCAAAAACTGCTTTGTACGAATTACTTTTAATTAAGTTTGAAAAAGCACGTCAAACTTATAACACGTTAATGGCAAATCCTGAATTAATTGAAAAACAATTAATAATTGGCGAAGCTAAAGCAAGAAAAATTGCGCAAGAAAAATTAGAAGTTGTTAGAAGTGTTTTAGGATTCTAAAAACTAATTCCAAATTGTCTTATATTTTTTAATAACCATTTTAATTTTTGTAAAAATAATTCAAAGCATGAAAAATAAATCATTGAATACCATTTTTTCTGATTTAAAAGTCATTGAATTATCAAGTGTTTTAGCAGGACCTTCAGTTGGTTTATTTTTCTCGGAACTTGGAGCTGACGTTATTAAAATAGAAAACAAAAACACAAAAGGAGACGTTACACGGTCGTGGAAATTAAAAACAGAAAACGAAAAAGATACAACCAGTGCTTATTATTGGAGCGTTAATACAGGTAAAAAAAGCATTCTGTTAGATATTAAAAATCCCCTTGATTTAAAAAAAGTTTATGAATACATAAAATCTGCCGACATACTGATTACTAATTTTAAAACTGGCGACGACACCAAATTAAAATTAGATTTCGAAACTCTAAAAAAAATAAACCCTAAATTAATTTACGCTTCCATTTCAGGCTTTGGCTCTAACGTTTACCGAACTGCTTATGATTTAATTTTACAAGCAGAAAGTGGTTTTATGTTTATGAATGGAGAAAAAAAATCACAGCCTTTAAAAATGCCTGTTGCCATGATTGATGTTTTAGCAGCCCATCAATTAAAAGAAGCCATTTTAATTGCATTACTTAATAGATTTAAATCAAACACAGGCTGTCATGTTTCCGTTTCGTTATTTGATACTGCCATCGCATCCTTAGCAAACCAAGCAACCAATTGGTTAATTGCAAATGATTTGCCACAAGCTAATGGTTCATTACATCCAAATATTGCACCTTACGGAGAAATTTTTACAACCAAAGACAAACATCAAATTACTTTTGCAATTGGCTCTAATACACAATTTGTTTCGCTATTAGAACTATTAAATCTTGATGCTGAAAAAACAACTATTAAATTTTCTACAAACCAATTACGCGTAAAAAATAGAGAATTATTATTTGATGTTTTAAATAATAAAATTAAAACTATTAATTTTAAAGGTATTTACAAGCATTGCATTGCAAACGATATTCCGATTGGAAAAATTAGAAATTTAAAAGAAGTTTTTGAATTACCAATGGCAAAAAAAATGATTAAAAAAACAATTTATAAAAATAAAACGTTGCAGACTGTAAAATCGATTGCATTCGAAGTTTTATAAACTATCTAATTCCGATTTTAATTTTTTAGTCAAGCTACTTGCAACTAAATGATAGCTATCATCTATCCAACTAAAAATTATTTTTTTACTTGCTGAACCATCACAAATAATGGTGTTCCAATGTTGCTTATTCATATGGTAACCAGGTATTACACACGAATATTGCTCACGAAGTTCAATTGCTTTTTCGGGTAAACACTTTATGTTAAACTGAATTGGACTATTTTCGATACCCGTTAATAAAAATATTTTTCCCATTACTTTAAACACTAAAGTTTCTGGTCCAAAAGGTAAAGCCTCCTCTACTCCTTTTTTACTCAAACAATAATCGCGTAATTCTTCTAAGTGCATTTAAGAATTTATTTTTCTAAAGCTTCTTTTACAAGTTGATTTGCCATTTTAGGATCCGCTTTTCCTTTTCCTAATTTCATAACTTCACCAACAAATAAACCTAACAAATTAACTTTTCCAGATTTGTATTCAATAATTTTTTCTGGATATTTTGCTAAAGCTTGATCCACTAATTCTTGTAAAGCCCCGGTATCATTACTTTGTATAATATCTAAACGCTGAGCAATACTTAATGGCGCTTCCGTTGGATTAAGCATTAATTCAGGAAATAATTTTTGAGTAGCAACGGCATTACTTATTTTTCCTTCGTCAATTAAACTAATAATTTCAGCAATTGTTTTTGGCAACACTTTAAATTTATCTATCGTAATTGCATTTTCATTCAAATATGATTTGATGCTTCCCATCATCCAGTTTGCAGCAGCTTTATGGTTTTTTGTAAACGAAACTAATTCATTAAAATAAAAAGCAATGGCTTTTGTTTCAATTAAATTATTGGCATCATATTCTGATAAACCAAATTCTTTTGTATAACGCAACAATAAATCGCTTGGTAATTCGGGCATAATAGCCTTTATGCTATCAATATAATTTTGTTTAACAATTACGGGTTGCAAATCTGGCTCTGGAAAATAACGGTAATCATTTGCATTTTCTTTACTTCTTAACGAAAACGTTGAACCATTGCTAGCGTCGAAACTACGCGTTTCACCAGCTATTTCGCCACCAACTTCTAATAAATCAATTTGACGTTTTATTTCAAAGTCAATCGCTCGTTGCACATTTCTAAACGAGTTCATGTTTTTAACCTCAACTTTTTTTCCGTATTCTTTAGCATCTAAAAGCATTACCGAAATATTTGCATCGCAACGTAACGAACCTTCTTCCATGTTACCATCGCAAATATCTAAGTATCTAACTAATTTTCTAACTTCATTTAAATAAATATAAGCATCTTCTCCACCTGTAAAATCAGGCTCAGTAACAATTTCTAATAATGGTGTACCAGCTCTATTTAAATCTATTAAGGTTTCGAAAGGATCAGCATCATGTAAACTTTTTCCCGCATCTTCTTCCATGTGAATACGCGTTAAATTTATTTTTTTAATACTTCCATCTTTCAATTTAATATCAACCCAACCGCCATTGCAAATAGGCGTTTTATCTTGTGTTATTTGGTAACCTTTTGGTAAATCGGCATAAAAATAATTTTTTCGCGCAAACTGGTTTTCTTCACGAATCTCGCAATTCATTGCTAATCCTAGTTTTACAGCGTATTCAATTGCTTTTTTATTAACTTTTGGTAATGTTCCGGGATGACCTAATGTAATAACACTGATATTAGAATTTGGCAAAGCACCATATTCTGCAATATCATTGCTGTACATTTTTGTTTTAGTAGATAGCTGAATATGGCATTCTAAACCAATTACTGCTTTATATTTATCGTAAATACTCATTTTATTTTGATTGTAAACTAGAGGTCTAATTTAGATAAAAAAATTTATTTAAAATCCTATAAGGTCATTTAATAAAAAAAGCCCCTAAAAAAGGGGCTTTGTTGTCTGACTAGGGCTCGAACCTAGACTCTACTGAACCAAAATCAGTCGTGTTGCCAGTTACACCATCAGACAATTGCTAAACTTATCAAAAGTTCGGGGCACAAAAATAGCAAAATTTATTCATTTACAAAAAAATCATAAAAATAAATTTTCATTCTTTTTAGCAGAGTTTTTTAATTAAATTCGCATCTTACACATTAAAAAAAATATATGTCGTTTAAAAAATTGAATAACATCATTGGCTGGTTAATATTTGCTATTTCAGCATTTACTTATATTGCTACAATTGAGCCAACAGCAAGTTTTTGGGATTGCGGAGAGTACATTGCCTGCGCCTATAAGTTAGAAGTTGGGCATCCTCCTGGAGCTCCATTTTTTATGTTGGTTGGTAGGTTTTTTACTTTACTAGCTGGTGGCGATCCTGCAATGGCTGGCAAAATGATAAATATTATGTCTGCTTTATGTAGCGCATTCACTATTTTATTTTTGTTTTGGTCTATCACTCGTATCGGAATAAAATCATTAGTAAAAAAAGGACAAGAATTTACGTCAGTTAAACAATGGGCTGTATTAGCAGCTGGTGCAATTGGTGGTTTAGCTTACACGTTTTCTGATTCTTTTTGGTTTTCGGCTGTTGAAGGCGAAGTTTACGCCATGTCATCATTTTTTACTGCACTCGTTTTTTGGGCAATATTAAAATGGGAAGAAGAAGATACAACAAACCCAACAGGTTCGATGCGTTGGTTAGTTTTAATAGCTTATTTAATGGGTTTATCAATTGGTGTCCATTTACTTAATTTACTTGCTATACCTGCAATTTGTTTTATTTATTATTTCAAAAAATATCCTTTTACTTGGAAATCATTTTTTGTTACAGGCTTCATATCATTAATATTATTGGGAGGAATTCAAAATATTATGATTCCTAAAATTGTAAAATTTGCTGCTGACTACGAAGTGTTTTTTGTAAACAAATTACACATGGGCTTTAACATTGGGTCTATCTTCTTTTTTATTTTATTAATTATTACACTTTCTTCATTGATAGCATATACTGTAAATAAAAAAGAATCTTTTTACAAACTTGGATTTTATACAGCCATTTTATTTGTTGCTATAATAACTATTTCTGGTAATGGCTTTAGTGCTTTGTTAAGTCGTGCAGTTGTGTTAGGCGGTTTATTATATGGTATTAATTATTTAAAAACTAAAAACATTAATACACTTAATGTTATTTTAGTTGCCTTTACAACCTTGCTCATTGGTTACTCTTCATTTTTTGTTTTAATTATTCGTTCACAAGCAAATACGCCAATTGATGAAAATGATCCGGAAAATGCTATTACAATGTTATCGTATTTAAATCGTGAGCAATATGGTGATTGGCCATTAACTTATGGGCAATATTACAATGCACCTACAAAACCACAATCAACTTTTGGTGATAGAGATCCTATTTATGCAAAGAATGAGAAATCAAAAAAATATGAGATAACAGATGATCGTAAAAAATCAGTTCCTGTTTATGAAGATGAATATTGTACTGCTTTCCCTCGTATGTGGAGTCAGCAAGCAAATCACGAATCATCATATAGGTATTGGGGTGATGTTCAAAACCATCATAAAACAAAAACCAAAATGAATGACCGAACTGGTGAAATGGAAGAAGTGCAAATTCCAACATTTGGTGCTAACCTAAATTATTTTATCAGTTACCAAGTTAAATATATGTACTTACGTTATTTTGCTTGGAACTTTATTGGTCGACAAAATGATATACAAGGTTTAAACGGAAATCCTTTAGAAGGAAACTGGAAAACTGGAATTAAAGGCTTTGATGATTTTATTTTAGATACAGATACTGCCTTTGAACCGCACAACACTTCTAACAATTTAGCGAGTAATTCATTTTACGGATTACCATTTATTTTAGGATTATTAGGAATGCTTTTCATGTATCAAAATAACAAAGAAGATATGTGGGTTGTGGCATTACTATTTTTATTAAATGGTTTGGCTGTTGTGTTTTATTTAAATCAATATCCTTACCAACCACGTGAGCGAGATTATGCTTATGTAGCTTCTTTTTACGCCTTTGCTATTTGGATAGGATTGGGAGTGCTGTATATTTTTAATGCATTAGCATCCAAAACAAATGCTAAAACAGCTTTATTAATTGCAACAGTGTTAGGTTTAATTATTCCTACGTTAATGGTTTCTGAAGGTTGGGATGACCACAACCGATCTAAAAGAACAATGAGTAGAGATTTTGCAGTAAACTATTTAAACTCGTGTGCTCCAAATGCTATTTTATTTACTAATGGCGATAACGATACGTTCCCACTTTGGTATGCTCAAGAAGTTGAAGGCGTTAGAACTGATGTAAGAGTTGTAAATTTAAGTTTACTACAAACAGATTGGTACATTGCACAAACACGCAGAGCAGCTTACGAATCTGCTCCTGTGCCATTTACAATTGCTCCTGAAAAATTAGTTCAAAATAAACGTGAAGTTGTTTATTTAATGGATAAAAATTCGGGACCATATAGCTTGAAAAAAGCAATTGAATTTGTAGAATCTGACGACATTAATAATAAATTTGAAAATGGTGGCAAATATTATGATTTCATTCCTGCATCTACTTTTTATGTAAACGTAGATTCTATGCAAGTAATGAAAAATAAAGTTATTTCGGTTAGAGATACGGCTCGTTTAACAAAAACGATTAAGTGGACAATTGGTCGCTCTTATTTAACTAAAAATGATTTAATGGTTTTAGATTTAATTGCTCATAACGATTGGAAACGTCCAATATATTTTGCAGTTACAACTGGTGCTGAAGCTTACTTAGGTTTAGAAGAATATTTTCAATTAGAAGGATTAGCTTACCGCTTAGTTCCAATTAAAAATACACAAGATGAAATGCAACAAGGTGGTCGTGTAAAAACAGATATCATGTATGACAATATTATGAAATTTGAATGGGGCGGCTTGGATAAACCAGGTGTTAGTTTGGATGAAAACTGTACACGCATGGCATCAAATATGCGTATGCAAATGGCAACATTAGCAAGTGCATTAATTAACAAAGGCCAAAAAGCAAAAGCAGAAAAAGTGCTTGATTTATGCATAGAAAAAATGCCAGACGCTAACGTTCGTTTTGAAGCTACACTTTACACTATTATTGCGGGTTATTATCAATTAGGTAAAATGGATAAAGCCATGAAATTATCAACGCAATTGTTTGATATTTTTGAAAATGATTTAAAAGTGTTCAACAAACAAAAATCAGAACACCGTACTTCATTTAGCAGAGAAATTGGGCAATCGAAAGAAATTATGCGTCGTTTAACAATGCTTGCTGAGCAATTTAAACAAGATGCTTATTCGAAAGAATTAATGAAACGCTTAACGGCAAATGTGCCTATGGAAGAATTAATGCCACAAGAACAACAAGGACAACCTGCAGCGCAATAATTCTGAATTAATATTTTACAAAAAAGACACGCTAAAATTAGCGTGTCTTTTTTTATTAATTAAAATGGGTACGAAGAAAAAAATTGATTTTTAATGTTCTTTTTGCTTGGCAAAAAAGAACCAAAAACCCAAGACGAAACGCCAACTCCAATTCTTTTTTCGCAAGAAGAGCCTACGCAATTCCACCAAAAAAATTGGAGTTCACACCGTTTCGCCAAAATCAACCGCACTATTACCAACGTATGCTAAATTTGATACAAATAATGCAGTTTTATAAACGGAAATTTTTCATTGAAAAGGGATACGTGTTTGAATTAGATTTTCTTCTTTTATCTAAGATTAGGTTAAGTGTTGCCATTTTTTAAGTGTTGCCTAATACCTCGAAACATGTGCATGGTTTTTGCAAAAAAATAGTGCTTTTTATCTCAAAAACTCATCATAAATTTTTTTCAATAAAAAAAGCCACCCGACATTGGTGGCTTTTGCTCCCTCTCCTGGACTCGAACCAGGGACCCCATGATTAACAGTCATGTGCTCTAACCAGCTGAGCTAAGAAGGAATCTTTTCCTAATAAGGAGTGCAAATTTAATATATATTTTATAAAAAACAATATATTTGTAAAAAAATTTAAACAAATATAAATTATGAGTCTTTTAGTAGTAGGAACAGTTGCCTTTGATGCCATTGAAACACCGTTTGGTAAAACCGATAAAATAGTTGGAGGAGCTGCAAGTTATATTGCACTTGCCGCATCTTACTTTCACAAAGATATTAGCTTAGTATCCGTTGTTGGTGATGATTTTCCAAATGAGTTTTTAGATATTTTAAAAAAACAAGGAACTGATGTTACTGGTTTACAAATTAAAAATGGTGAAAAATCTTTTTTTTGGAGCGGACGTTACCATAACGATATGAACTCAAGAGATACTCTTGAAACGCAATTAAATGTTTTAGAAAACTTTGATCCTATTGTGCCTGAGCACTGCAAGGAAACTGATTTTTTGATGTTAGGTAACTTAATGCCTGTTGTACAACAAAAAGTTTTAAATCAATTAACTAAACGCCCTAAATTAATTGTATTAGATACCATGAATTTTTGGATGGACATTGCAATGGAAGAATTAATGATAACATTAAAAGAAATTGATGTGTTAACTATTAACGATTCTGAAGCGCGCCAATTATCTGGAGAATATTCTTTAGTAAAAGCAGCTCAAAAAATATTAACCATGGGACCAAAAGTGTTGGTTATTAAAAAAGGAGAACATGGTGCTTTATTATTTAATAAAGAAGAAGTATTTTTTGCTCCTGCATTGCCTTTAGAAGATGTATTTGACCCAACAGGTGCAGGCGATAGTTTTGCTGGTGGCTTTATTGGTTACTTAGCAAAAACTGGCGATATTAGTTTTGATAACATGAAACGTGCTATTATTTTTGGTTCAGCAATGGCTAGCTTTACAGTTGAAAAATTTGGTACAGAACGCTTAATTGGTTTATCTGATGCGGATGTAAAAAATAGAGTACAAGAATTTATTGACCTTGTACAATTTGATATTTCTTTAGTATAATTTAATACAATATAATTTCATAAAAAGCCTTAGTAAAAATGTTACTAAGGCTTTTTTGTATACGATAATTATATAAAACTCTATTTTTTAGGTTATCAAACTAGCATATTGATTTGATTTTTAATATATTTACTAAAACATACTACACTAATATGAAAAAAATTCTACTTCTTTCTTCTTTGCTAACAATCAGTTTTTTAGCAGTAATTTCAACAACAACAAGTACAAGCGCAAATTCAAGCTTGCCAAATGATGGTAATGCTGGTGCTCCAGCTGATGGTTCAGGGCAAAATTGCACCTCATGTCACGGTGGTGCTGCTGCAACAGCAACTACTGGTATCATATCATCTGATATTCCCGGCACCGGATTTATTGGTGGCACTACTTATAATTTTACAGTAACAATGTCTGGTTCTGCTGCTTATGGCTTCGAATTAACGCCACAAACCGCCACATCAAATGTTGGCTTGGGTTCTTGGATTGCAGGTGTAGGATCAAGTGTTTCATCCAAATATATTAAACAAACAGCAAAAAAAACAGGCGCATCTGCTGTTTGGACTTTTCAATGGACTGCACCAACATTAGCACCAAGTGTTACTTTTTATGGTAGTTTTAATTATTCTAATAACAATAGTACCACAAGTGGCGATGTCATTAAAACATCTTCTGTTACTTATTTAGCAAGCTCAACAAATATAAATGAAGCAAGCAAAGTTTCTGTATTATCAGTATTTCCTAACCCTACAACAGACATATTGCATTTTACCTCAGAGGAATTGTTTTTAAAAGGCAATATCTATTCACTAGATGGTAAATTAGTGAAAACAATTTCAGAACAAGAGTTACTGTCAAAATCTATCCTTGTTTCAAATCTTAACAATGGTATTTATTTTATACATGTAGCAAACGATAGTAAAACACTTATAACAAAATTTACTAAAAACGATTAATCCATTTTAAAAAAGAAAGGCAGTTTTTTCAAACTGCCTTTCTTTTTTAATTAAACGCAAATATGTTGCGTTATTGATTAAAAAAATAAAATCAAAAAAAGAATTTACAACTTATTTAAAATAGATGTTGTAGAAAAGCCTTTTACAAAATCAATGGTTTTAACTTCGCCCCCATTTTCGGTAACTGCTTTGTAGCCTACAATATTTTCTACATTATAATCGCTGCCTTTTACAAGCACGTTTGGTAAAATAAATTCGATTAGTTGTAACGGTGTGTCTTCATTAAATAAAATAATGGCATCCACACATTCTAATGCAGATAAAACAATGGCGCGCGTTTCTTCATTATTAATTGGTCTATCAGGTGCTTTGCCAAGTCGTTTTACCGAGTCATCTGTATTTAAACCTATAATTAATTTTATTCCTAAATCTTTTGCTTTAGCTAAATATTCAACATGGCCACGGTGCAAAATATCGAAACAACCATTTGTAAAAACAATTTTTTGGTTGTTAGTTTTCCAATCCTCAATTACAGTTGCAATTGTTTCTTTAGTATACAATTTCGAAAATAATTTGTTATGAAACAACATCCGCTTTTTCTTTATTAATTAATGGAAGTAAAATTAAACTCAACACACCTAGCACAACCACTAATATAAATTGTGATGTCCAAGCCATCCAAGGAAATGCAAATGCTGGTATTTTTCCGATACCATAAAACAATAATAAACTAGTAATAATTGCAGGATAAGCACCAAGGCCACCAGGCGAAAACACAACGCCAAATGTACCAAACAACATCAATACTAAACATTCGGAATGACCTAAATTTGAAGTGCCTGTAAATGCAAAAAAGCAAACATACAAACTATAAAAATAACAAGCCCAAATGCCGATGCTTAAGGCAATAAATTGGAATTTTTTTTCAATATCTTTTATTGAGCTTAAGCCTTTTCCAAAACCTTGAATAACGGTTCCGAATTTACTGTTCAATAATTTAGAAATCTTTTTTCTAAAAAAATAAAAGAAAAGGAATGTAAAAACAATCACAGAAATTAAGATAATTAATTTTAAAGGATGTTCTGTTATTCCATCTAACTTTAGCATTAATGGATTAATAAAATAAGTAGCTGTTAAATCTTTTAATTGAGAAAACTGAGCAAATAAAGTTAAAACAAAAATAACTAGGAGTAATAAGGTATCAACAATTCGTTCGGTTATTACGGTGCCTAAAGCAATTTCGAAAGGTACTTTATCATATTTAGTAACTAAGGTGCAACGTGTAATTTCGCCCATGCGTGGTATTCCGTAATTGGCAAAATAACCAACCAAAACAGCTCCCATCGAATTTATAGGTTTTACTTGGTGGCCAAGTGGTTTTAATAAATAGTTCCAACGAAAAGCTCGTAAATAATGGCTTAACAAAGCAATAGCAATTGAAATAAAAACCCAAAAATAATTAGCCGTTTGAAACGATTCAATAATTTTATCTTTTTCTACCCTAACAGATTTGATAGAAAGCCAGGCTAGTAAAATACCAACACTAAGCAATACTAAAAATTGAATAATTGATTTAGTGTTTTTTTTCACTTTATTTATTTTAGTTTATTAGTTTCAGTATCCGGAAAAACTACCCAAGGTCTAAAGGCTTTTGCGGCTTCAAAATCCATAGTGGCGTATGAAATAATAATAACAACATCGCCTAAATTTACAAGCTTTGCTGCGGGTCCGTTTAAACAAATAACACCACTTCCTCTTTTGCCTTTAATAACATAGGTAATAAAGCGGTTGCCATTATTTTTATCTAAAATATGAACTTGTTCGTTTTCTATAAAATTTGCAGCGTCCATTAAATCTTCGTCAATTGAAACACTACCTATATAATCTAACTCAGCTTGCGTTACAGTTACGCAATGTAGTTTCGATTTCATTACTTGAATTTGCATAGCGCAAATGTAATAAAAAACTAATTTAAATAGGAGTTTCTGATTTTTTTGAATCAGCGATATTGATTGGATTTTCCGTAAAATTTAAATGATAACTTCATTTATATGTTAAAAGATATATTTAATAACTAACACCAAATGAAGTAATGCAATATGAAAACAAAAGCCTCAGTTTTAGGTTAGATAACAAACGAATAATAAAGATTTAAAATATTCAAGCAATTGAAAATCGAAATAAAATGAAGATTAAAAATATTTGGATATATACCTTAAAAAAGGTACTTTTGTACTTACATTAGAATTAATCTAATTAAGAATAAGACTCAATTAACTAACAACTAGCACTATACAGAGATGATAACAGTTAGCAATGCAGCAAAAGAACATGCTGCGAATTTAATAAAAGAAGAAAATAAACCCGAAAATACATTTATTAGAGTTGGAGTTGACGGTGGCGGTTGCTCGGGCTTGATGTATAATTTAGTATTTGATCATGAAATGAAAGAAGGCGACCAATTGTTTGAAGACAATGGTGTGAAAGTAGTAGTTGACCGCAAAAGTTTTTTATACTTAGTTGGCACTGAATTAGATTATAGTGGTGGATTAAACGGAAAAGGTTTTGTATTTAAAAACCCAAATGCAGAACGCACTTGCGGTTGTGGCGAATCTTTTTCGGTTTAATATATATATAAGAAATGGCAAAAATTATTTTTAATACCAATTTAACTACTGATGAAGTAAACGATAAACGTTTGCATGAAGGTTTTTTGCTTAAACCAGAAGAACGAGTTAAAAAAATGTTCCAATTAATTAAAATGTCGATAAAACTTAAAAGTATTGATGCTCCTAAAAGAGAAAGTAAAGGGCTTTTATTATTATTTAAATAATGGATTTTTTTGAAGAGAATTATATTACGTTTTTTAGTTTATTAAATAAACACCAAGTAAGATATATTTTAGATGACGGATTTGCAGTTAATCATTATGGGTTTAATAGATCAACTTCTGATTTAGATTTA
>Ga0114977_10001523_pt1 | contig 15228 bp, 14 predicted proteins | sample S_130805_MF_Meta_FD_87026 | JGI IMG/M metagenome (GOLD analysis project Ga0114977, IMG submission 87026) | Freshwater microbial communities from Lake Simoncouche, Canada to study carbon cycling - S_130805_MF_MetaG | ecosystem: Environmental > Aquatic > Freshwater > Lake | place: Lake...
AGTAATACCTGCTTCTAGCTCACCTGTTCCCACATAGATTGCAATATCTCGTGGCCGCAGGTAATAGAACTCCACTAAGTTATCTGTATCGACAAGAACCAAGTCGCGCGAATCCGTGCGTTGCTTATATCCAGCTTCTTTGAGAATCGAGATTGAATCTTCAGCTAAAGATCCTTTGTTGGGAACTGCAATGCGCAACATTTCTCCTGCTTCCTAAAGAAACTTATAGATATCGGCCGGGGTCAAACCACGTGCAAGCATCAGCGTTTGAAGATGATAAATCAGTTGACTTATCTCCTCCGCCAACGCTGCATCCGATTCATGTTCGGCCGCTAGCCAGACTTCCCCGGCCTCTTCAAGAATCTTCTTCCCAATTGAGTGGATTCCGGCATCTAAAGCGGCAACCGTCCCGGAGCCTTCAGGTCGCGTCTGTGCCTTTTCTACCAGTTCGATCCACAGTGAGTCAAAGGATTTCATCCGGCCAGTTTACTAGGCTCGCACCGTCTGAGGCAGACCATTTTCCTGATTACGAGAGATTTGCAGCCATGATATGAAGCCCCAAATAACGAAGGGTAAGTAGATGGCATAGAGAGTACCCGTTGGGTAATAACCATTTTTGAATGCAAATGGAACTCCGACCAGATCCACTGCTATCCAGACTAACCAAAACTCAACATAGCCCCGACTCATTCCATAGGTTGCTAGCGCTGTTCCAGTAAATATCCACGTATCTACAAGCAACCAGGTTCCAGTTTCACCGAGTGCTTTGAATATCTGCATAGAGGAAAGAAAGAAGATTGCAATAACTGGCACAAGAATCAAGCGCTCTTTGGCAGTTGTCCATCGGGGATCTACTGGAGATTTACTCTCCGAGTTAGCCTTTTTATGGGCAGACCAACGAATCCAACCGTACGTGCTAACAAATATCAGTAATAGATTTCGACTAGCTTGACCATAAAAATTTGCCGATGGTTGATCACCGTAGGCAAACACTGCTCCAAGAAAAACGGTGAAGAGAAGTCCATCTCCAATTATTCCTATCGGCCAAGCCCACATATTCCTGCGCGCCCCGAATATGGCACTGGTTAAACCAAGACTGCCACCGATTACTTCTCGTACAGCGATGGATTTAGAGCCAAAATGTATTGTGGCTTCGAAAAGCCATGTGATGATGTTCAAAAGTTGATCCTCCCTAGGAAAAAAAGCTCCAGGAAGCAACAGCGCAGATGTATGCACCCTGCACACATCCACATGTCCCTTTATCCAGACTTTAACTGTCGGTTTTGGAGTTTCACCAAATCAACCGATCACTGGATGTGATCGGGTCGCGGACTTTACCGCCGGTTCGGAATTATCACCGACCCCCGGAACAACTTGAGGGTTAGTCTGCCACAGCACTGGCAAGTTTGCGCAATGAATCAATCATCGCCGCTGGATCATCGGCATTAAAGACCGCACTTCCAGCCACAAACGTATCGGCGCCGGCTTCGGCAGCAGCACTTATCGTCTCCAGTGAAACGCCACCGTCGACTTGAAGCCATATCGGACGATCTCCAATGATGGTTCGAGTTCGACTCACCTTCTCCATCATGTCATACATAAATTTTTGTCCACCGAATCCAGGCTCCACTGTCATAATCAAAAACATATCTATCTCATCAATGTAGTCCGCATAGTCCTCGATCGATGTCGCAGGTTTAATTCCAAGACCACACCTAGAACCTGCACGACGTATCGCGCGTGATGTAGCACGTATATCCGACGTGGCCTCGACATGAATAGTCACGCTCGCACAACCTGCCTCGGCATAAGCCGGTGCAATCGAATCAACGTCGGCGACCATCAAATGTGCATCCACTGGAATGGGAGAACTAGAAATAATCTGTTCACTGCGTGCAAAATCAAAAGTAAAGTTTGGAACAAAAATATTGTCCATGACATCTAAATGCAAAAGATCTGAGGCTGTCGCTATGCGTTGAATCTCTTGATCTAAGCGCGAAAAATCAGCATTCAAAATACTTGGCGTGATTCTAATATCTCGACTCATAAAGCTATATTAACTTTTCTTGACTAAAATCGCTAAGAACATGGCGTCCGTGCCATGGCGATGGGTCCATAACGACATCGCTCCATCCCTTGTCGCATTCAATAGGTTTTCAGGCAGATATGGAGAAATATCAAGCAGCTCAAATTCAGGGTGCTTCTTCACTATATCTTTTACTTGCACTGTGGTCTCAGCCAAATGTGGTGAACACGTCGCATAACCAAGTACTCCCCCGACATTGAGTGATCCTATGGAAGCTTCAATGAGTTCACGTTGCAGTTCAGTGAGGGCCCTTAGATCTTTCAGGGTACGTCGCCATCGCACTTCAGGACGCCTGCGTAGTGCGCCCAATCCAGTACAAGGTGCATCCAGAAGAATTGCATCGAAGCTTTCTCCATGTGATGCGATCTCTCGACCATCACCACACCACACTTGAGCTCCATGAACAACTCGTTTAACTAGTTCGGCTCGAGCGGGTGAAACTTCGTTAGCCGTAAATGAAATATCCCGTGTTGTTGCAATACTCGAAAGGAGTGCTGCTTTGCCGCCAGGTCCAGCGCAGATATCTAACCATTTCTTACCTTGAGCGACTTGGGCAAAAACCGTTGCGACGAGTTGAGATCCCTCATCCTGCACGCCTGCCTTACGATGGCGAATCAGCTCAAGTGAGCCAGGGTTGCCTTTAAAGTTAGCTCCGAACAATGAGAACGGGGTTGCTGTAGCACCGTTAGCAACGAGCTCTTCTTGCGTTGAATATCCTGGCCACGCTACAAGGGTAGGAGTCGCTGGAATATTGTTTATCAGGTGTGCGGCTTCAACTTCATCCCAATCTTTAAGTAGATCAAAGTACGCCGAGATAATCCATTCAGGGTGTGAGTATTGAATAGACATTCTTGTCACTGGATCTTCTATATCCTTAAGTGGAGCAAACCAATCATCAATACTCTTTCTAGTTACGCCACGCAATAGTGCATTTACGAAGCTGGCCTTAGATTCACCCACTCTTTTTCGAGCAACCTCAACGGTTGCCGCAACTGCAGCGTGATCAGGGATTCTCATCTCATGGATCTGGTGAACACCTAGCCGGCACAGATCAACAATTCCAGTATCGACTTCAGCCCAAGGCCGATCACTTAGTTGGGATAAAACCCAGTCATGCTTTCCTTGCATTCGAATAGTTCCATACAGGAGCTCGGTAACTAAATTTCGATCTCTCTCTTCAAGTGTGCTGGCCGATAAAGCCGCCGGTAATAGTAAGTTGGAGTAGCCATCATTTCTATTTACCTCGGTTAATAGATCAAATGCCAACAATCGTGAAGCATCTGGCTTCGGTGACTTGAAAGTATTTCTACGTGCTTCAACCAAAGTATTCACCACCATTTAAGTGCGCTCCGCGCGCCCAATCGACGGCCAGCATCTCGTTTTTACCCGCAGGAATTAAGGAGATAAGTTCAATTGCCCCGCCCTTTGCCGTGCCAACCAATACTTTGCCGCTGTTGAAAACAATCTGGCCTGCTTCCAATCTCTCAACAGGCTGGGCTATACGGGCATTGGTGATTTTGACGGCAGCACCCTTCCACAATGTCCAGGCGCCTGGAGTTGGATAAAATGCACGGATTTTATTGACAATGATCGCACTGTCTTGAAGCCAAATGATCCCCGCCTCGGCTTTTGTTATCTTAGGTGCCATTGAAGCTTGGCCCTCTTGAGGATGGGGCTTGCCTCCTTGCGAAATCACATTGAGTGCAGATTCAATAGCGATAGGACCTAACTGTGCTAAATGTTCTAGGAGCTCATGCGAACGCCATTGTGGCTCAATGGTCGCGGTGATAGTCGTAAATATTGGCCCAGTATCCATGCCTTTATCTAGTTGGAAAACACTCACTCCGCTGATTTGCTCCCCATTTTCAATAGCTCGTTGCACTGGCGCAGCCCCACGATAGGCGGCAACAAAGAGAAATGTAAGTTCAGAAAACCAAACTTTGGAAGTTTTAAAACACTCTCCGGAAGAATGACTCCATACCCAATAGTTATGCATAGATCTAGTGACTCAATATGTCCGACAAGGCCTGTAGATGATTCTGGTTTAACAATAGGTATCCCGTGATCGCTCGCCCACTTACTTACTGGCGACTGCTTAATTTCTCGTCCCCGACCCGCAGGCTTATCTGGCTGGGTGATAATGAGTCTAAGTTCATGGTTAGTTGTTAGTAGCCAATCTAAAGTTGGTATCGCAACCTGCGGAGTAGCAGCTACTCCAATCTGCATTAGGTGTTCCGTCCGAATATATTGTGCGGTGAATCTTTTATTTGAATATTTTGACCGTCCTGGGCTGCTTCATTAAACCAATCCGATTCACGTATCTCTTTCATTGCCGCTTTTCGATCGTCAGGAAGCATCCGATCGATAAAGAGGATGCCATCAAGATGATCAGTCTCGTGTTGAAGCGCCCTAGCCAAAAACTCTGATCCATCGATACTAATTGGTTCACCAAACATATTGAAGCCATTGGCAACAGCACGCAAGGCCCGTGGTGTTGGATAACTAAGCTCTGGAAAAGAGAGGCAACCTTCTTCGCCCTCTTGAATTTCATCACCTAGAACCAAAACCGGGTTCACTAAGTGGCCCAAAACATCGTCAACATTCCATGTGAAGACACGCAGCCCCACACCTATCTGAGGCGCCGCCAATCCAGCTCCTGGCGCTTCTAACATTGTCTGCGTTAGATCTGCGACTAAATTGCGTAACTCTTTGTCAAAATCAACCACAAGAGCTGCTGGAGTGACAAGTACTGGATCTCCAAATAGTCGAATCTCTTGAATGGACATTGTGTAATCCTATCAAATGCTTAGAACGAATATGGATCTAGTCGCACTGTTAAGAGTTGCTTTTTAGCGATACTGCGTCGGCGTTGCAACTCATGAACAAATGCTGTTACTTCAATCAGGGCATCATCTTCAACGTAAATCATGATCTTAGCCTGCTCTTTTTGCGCAGCAGTTGGTCCCAATACTTTAACTGATACTGGCAATCTCGAATCAGTAATGGCCTTTCGTAATCCATTGGTCAATTGAGTGCTCTCAGCAATTGAACAGGTGATAAGTATGCAGTGAACAAAAGGAGGTAGACCAACTTCCCTACGCTCCTCTAACTCACGTCGAATCATCGCGCCAGGGTTCCATTTTGTAAGTGCCGCCGTGATTGGATGCGCATCAGGAATCGATACGAGCACAACTCCTTTAGGATCAATCATCGCTGCGCTCTCAAAGAAAAGTTCTCGAGCTCGCTCCTGTGCGCGTAAGTCAGGATGAGAAAAGAAGTTGATGCCCTCCAAGAGTGCAACTGCGCTGTAGCCACCCTCACAATATGGAGCTGCGCCAGGAGTCGCCAAAACAAGTGCTGGAGAATTACCTACAGATGCTTTGATCACATCGCCATACGAGAGAATTAATGGAAAGCCACTAAATGCACGAGAGATCTCCTCCCCCGCCCGCTCAATTCCCCTGCCTGCAATATAGGGTTTTTGTCGATTACACCAAATACAAGACCAATCAGGAAAAAGAGTTGCGCACACCGTACATTCAGGAGCTGCATTTCTAGATCCGACAATCAGGCGACCACCACACGCACACTGCGCAAGGTTCTTACAGTGCGCACATAAGAGTGCATTTCCATAACCTTTACGAGGGACTAAGAAAAGAACTGGCCCTCGATTGAGGGCTTTACGAACGTCAGCAAATATTCGTCCTGGCAGTAAAGTGCCATCATCTGTTGAGAAAGATTTAACATTTAATCTGTGTGAATGATTAACAAACTTGAGGGCTTGATTATCTATCAATAACGAGAGTTCGATAGATGGCACATAGCCCGTATAGATAATCTCTAAACTCTCTGACCTTCTGCGAAGTTCGGCGATATCCCGGACATTGAAGCCTGGTGAACGCTGCTCAAAATGTTCGTAGGAGCTTTCTTTATAGATTATCACCGTCCCCAGCTCGGCGACCGGTGTAAATATGGCACTACGTGCACCAAGAACTATGCAGTGTGATGTGTTGATTGCTTGTAAATAATTTATGTACCTCTGGGCTCTAGGAAGTGAGCTATCAAGTCGTAGATAACTAAGTTTCTTCGACTCTAGCTTTGCACATATCTGGTCGAGATCACGCTCATCAGGTGCCACTACTAGAACTGAACCTTTTTTCGAACACATTTCGATAAGCGCCACCAGCTGATGAGCAGGATTCTCATAGGGGTCAAAGGCGATAAATGAGTTGGCCGAAGGCACTTTTACAGACCTTTTCTGATGAGAAATTTTCGGTGTAAATGCTTTATCTACGGATGCAATACGCGGTGGAATCGCTAATCTAATGACGTCAAATGCATTTGTCGCCCACCTTTCTGCAACGACGTTTATCAGCGCTAGTAACTGTGATGTGGCTACCGGATGAGGTGATAGGGCCTTAGTTATATGTCGACTTCGCCCAGCCGTTTGTGATTGCGCACATCGTTCAATGACTATTCCTTCAACTTCGCGACTACCAAATGGAACCTGAACGCGCACTCCCGTAGTTATGACATCCTCAAGTTCTGCAGGAACGGCATAATCAAATGGTGAATCTAAATGAAATACACCCGTGTCGACCCACACTCTGGCATAGGGATAATTCTTCGCCGCTTCGCCTTCGGGCCGTGAAGCAACTTCGGCCTTAAGGCGAAATAAACGCGGCGTCGCCACGTTCTACTTAATTGCCTTTTGCAAGGCATCGACACGATCTGTACGCTCCCAAGCAAACTCCGGGAGCTCTCGCCCAAAGTGTCCATAAGCACTTGTTAAGGAATAAATTGGTCGCAAGAGATTTAGATCCCTAATGATCGCCGCTGGACGAAGATCAAAAGTAGCAAGTACTGCATCTTGAATCTTTTGTACTGGAACGCTTTCGGTTCCAAAGGTCTCGACAAAGAGTCCAACTGGCTGAGCCTTACCGATCGCATAAGCAACCTGGACTTCACAGCGCCTGGCTAAACCAGCGGCCACAACATTTTTTGCTACCCAACGCATTGCATACGCTGCCGAGCGATCAACCTTGGATGGATCCTTTCCACTGAAAGCTCCGCCACCATGTCGTGCCATTCCTCCGTACGTATCGACGATTATTTTACGTCCCGTTAATCCTGCATCTCCCATTGGTCCACCAATAACAAAGCGTCCCGTTGGATTGATGAGAGTCTTGAGGTTATTTCTTGGCAGATCGATGGTCGCTAAAATCGGATTGATTACGAACTCAATAATCTCTGGCGTTAAGGTTTTGACGACATCTACATCTTCGCTGTGTTGGCTAGAAATAACTACAGTATTCAGCGCAACTGCACGATCGCCATCGTATTCAATAGTTACTTGAGTCTTTCCATCCGGGCGAAGATATGAAAGTTGACCTGATTTGCGTACTTTTGAAAGTTGAGCAGCTAAAGCGTGTGCCAGCCAGATAGGAAGTGGCATTAACTCTTTAGTGTCATCACAGGCATAACCAAACATCAAACCTTGATCCCCAGCGCCTTGCAGATCTAGTGGATCGACTCCAGATGAAACGCGATGCTCATATGCATCATCGACGCCTTGCGCAATATCTTGAGACTGCTGACCAATCGATATAGAGACGCCACAGCTATTTCCATCAAAGCCTTTATCTGATGAGTCATAGCCAATATTGAGAACAGTGTCGCGAACAATAGTATTTACGTCGGCGTAACCATCGGTCGTAACTTCACCGGCAACATGGACTTGACCTGTAGTGATTAAGGTCTCCACTGCAACGCGGCTTTTGATGTCCTGCGAAAGTAGTGAGTCTAGAACTGCATCTGAGATTGCATCTGCAATCTTGTCTGGATGCCCTTCGGTTACTGATTCTGATGTAAAGAGGCGCTGTGACATAAGTTTTTAACCTAACTGCCGGATGGCGTGATCAAGGAGTATTTCTGCGAGAGCGTCTTTGGAGACTTCCTTGAGCGCTATATCCTCACCATTTCTAAGCAGGATTGTACCGTGTGTAACATCTTTTCCGAATATTGCACCGCCGCTAACATCATTGACATAGATGACATCCATGCCCTTTGCCTGCATCTTTGAGCGCGCCGATTCGATATGGTCGAAGGTCTCGGCAGCAAAGCCGATAATCACTTGATTGGTTTTAGTTGCCGATATCTCGGCTAATAAATCAGGGTTTGTCTCAAGTTCAATCGAGGTAAATAGAGCCTTCTTAATCTTTTCCTTAACCTTAAGAGTTGGCCTTGCATCTGCAACTGCTGCGCACATGACTAAGACATCACAGGATGCAAACTCATCTCGTAGAACTGCTTGCATATCAAGGGCGCTCTCGACATCGATGACCGACACTCCATCCAAACTCGACGTATCCATATTGGCAGCGATTAAATGAACATCTGCTCCACGCAGCTTGGCCGCACGAGCTAAGGCCAAGCCTTGTTTGCCAGAGGACCTATTTCCGATGTAGCGCACGGGATCGATCGCCTCTCGCGTACCCCCGGCGGTAATCAAAATGCGACGTCCAACAAGATCGCGTCTATGCCCAGTCATCGAATCAAACTCTTCAACTATGCGAGCAACCTCTGGGAATCTACCTTGGCCAGAATCACTACCTGCGAGACGACCTGTATCGGGCTCGATTACAACAAATCCTCGTGAACGCAACGTGGCTACATTGGCCTGTGTGGCAGGGTCATTCCACATATTTGAATGCATAGCAGGAACAACCATCTTTGGCGCATCACTTGCCAGAATTAAATTAGTCAAAAGATCATCGGCGCGACCGGCTGCGATACGAGCAATAAGATCTGCCGTTGCGGGCGCGATCAGAAAAAAAGCAGTTGTGCTAGCAAGTGAAATATGGGCGCCATCATGAACATCTTCCCAAACCTGAGTTCGCACTGGCGCTTTGGTAAGGGCTTCCCATGTTGCCGCCCCGACAAAATTTAGAGAAGCAGGAGTTGGAACAACACGTACCTGATAGCCACGGTCTTGAAGACGACGTACAAGATCGGCGGATTTATATGCTGCAATCCCTGCCCCAACACCGAGTATTACCTCACGGCTTGTAGCAGACATTGTGAGCAGAAAGCTTTAAGCCGTTGGTTCGAGATTTTCGATCGTTAATAGACCTTCATTGATCTCACGAAGTGCGATCGATAGCGGCTTCTCATGTACATGTGTCTCAACTAGCGGACCAACATACTCAAGAAGTCCCTCACCGAGCTGTGAATAATAGGCGTTGATCTGACGCGCACGCTTTGCGGCATAGAGAACCAGGCTGTACTTGGAGCCACTCTTCTCTAGAAGTTCGTCAATCGGTGGATTTGTGATGCCATCCATAGTTATCCCCGCTCATAAGCTGTTTCGGTCAAGATATCAATCCTATCAGTTGTTCTACGACCCGCTCGACCTGGTCATTGACGATCACCACATCGAAGAAAGAGGCTGCAGCGAGCTCCTCCTGAGCAAGGGCCAGGCGTTCGGCTCTACGTTCTGGGCCGTCGGTCCCTCGCCCTTCTAATCGAGAGACTAGCTCTTCCCATGATGGCGGCTCTAAAAAGACTAAGAGAGATTGAGCCAGATGGGCTTTAACCTGTCGTGCCCCATCGATCTCAATCTCTAGAAGAACATTTCTGCCTTTTAAGAGCGCCTCTTCAACGGCAGATCTCGGAGTGCCATAGCGACTACCAGCGAATTGTGCCCACTCTAGAAACTCATCATCTTTAACTCTGCGCGAAAACTCTTCATCTGAAATAAAGAAGTAGTCAACGCCATCATGTTCATTGCCGCGAGGAGCGCGAGTTGTTGCTGAAATACTGACCCAAAAATCTCCAGATGCACGTAGCGTGCTAGCAACTGTACTTTTTCCAACTCCCCCAGGACCAGAAAGCACCAGAAGTTTGCCGGGTGCATGTGCATGTGTTGATTTCATAAACTCATGTCGTAACTGTTTTAATTGATGACGGCCCAATCCTTGGATTCTGCGTGTGGGTGAAATATTGAGTCGCTCCATGAGCGATGTTGCTCTTACCTTTCCAACCCCCGATAACGCCTCTAGAAGCTCGCGCACTCGCATTTTGCCAACACTTTCTTCATTAGCAGCAATCTCAAGAACTGTATCGATAGAAAACTCACCGCTCTTTATTTTATTCTTCACTTCAGCCCGTCGCTTTCGCGATTGCGCCGCCTTAGCCAGGGCCATAGATCGCTGTTCTGCTGTTAACTGCGGAGGCGCTCCCATAGGCTAAATCTAGTGCACTACGTTAATAATTAGAGAATCTGCTGAGCTATCTCAATAGCGCGCGCACGCATTGCATCGGGACCGTGCTGCCAGAACTGCGTAATGGGTCTACCAATCACCACAAAATTAGCGCCGCGGTCAATCGCCTCGCGAGGGGTCATCGTCCTGACTTGATCATCTGATGATGAGCTGTCGGCAGGTCGTACTCCTGGAGTAATGATGGTGACTTCATCTCCAACAGATTGACGAATCGCCAAGATTTCCAATGGGGAACACACAATCGCCCGAGCTCCGGCTGCAGTTGCAAGAGTGGCTAAACGAACTGCGCTATCTAAGGCGTTATCTCTGTACCCAATATCTGCGACATCTTTCTCAGATAGTGAGGTCAAAATAGTTACGCCAGTGACAAATGTAGCTGGCAATGCATCGGCGGCGGCACGAATCATGGCCGAGCCACCCGAGGCATGAACGGTTAAGAACTTTGGACGAAGTCCAGATACTGCTTGCGCCGCTCCAGTAACTGTATGTGCGATGTCATGGAGTTTTAGATCTAAAAAAATATCTGCATCCGTATTGCCAGTTATTGCCTTGACGCCTTCGGCGCCAAATGTCAGGAAGAACTCAAGACCCAATTTGTAGACAGAGACAATGTCGTTCGTCGCTTTAACCCAACTAATTGCAGTGGATAGATCAGATGTATCTACTGCAAGAACTATCGGGGCTTTAATCGACATCTGCAATCTCCGTTCGATGAGCAAAACCTATAGCATCGCGAAGTGAAGTAAATCCCTTTGCGATAAGAAGTTCCTTCAGTTCGTTTTGGATAGTAGGAATTGCAGATGGATTGCCGAAACTTGCAGTGCCGATAGAGACACCACTGGCACCTGCAGCAATCATCTCTAGTGCATCGCGTCCACTTGCTACTCCACCCATTCCTAAGATTGGAACATTGGGTAATGCGGCATGAACTTGGTAAATCGCGCGAACCGCTATTGGTCTAATCGCTGGACCCGACAATCCCCCAGTTTTACCGCCAAGATGTGGCCGCATGGTATCTAGGTTAATAACCATACCGAGAACTGTATTGATAAGTGCTACTGCATCGGCGCCTGCATCGACTACCGAACGTGCAATATGTACCAAGTCAGTTACATCAGGTGAAAGCTTTGCGATAATAGGAAGTTCCCCCCCAATTGTTCGTCGGACTCCATCGATTACTCGACGCGATGCATCTGGGTCACATGCAAAAACTAACCCTCTATTTTCAACATTGGGGCATGAGATATTTACTTCGATTGCACTTATTCCTGAAACTCCACGCAACTTGCGGGCAAGTGTTGCGTATTCTTCAACGGTCTCCCCCGCAATCGAGACAATGATTCGCGCCTTTTGTTCAACAAGATAAGGAATATCTTTTGCGATGAAGGCATCAATTCCCGGGCCTTGTAAACCAATCGAGTTAAGCATCCCACTTGGAGTCTCGGCCATTCGAGGAGTAGGTCGTCCGTGCCTAGCCTTTGTCATGACGGATTTGGTAACGACCCCGCCAATCGAGTGCAGATCAAAAAACTGGGCCAGCTCGCTACCTGAACTTGCACATCCGCTAGCTGTGAAAATCGGTGCAGGAAACCATGCATTTGCCAGTGTTGTTGAGAAATCTAATGAACTCATAAGCTCTTACCAACGCTGTCCCACATAACATTTTCGCCATCCATGACAGGACCATCTATGCACGAGCGCAGCATGGCGATATTGCCATCACTATCTTTCGTTGGTAATACACATGTCATGCAGATTCCAATTCCACAAGCCATTGACTCTTCAACTGCGCACTGATGGACAACCTCAGTGCCTCTAGTGATCGAATCAATCGCCGATAGCATCGCCATTGGACCGCATGAGTAGATAACCGCGATATTCATATCATCTACTAAGGCCTTTATTGGATCGGTCACTCTGCCAGCCTGACCCATGGTTGCATCCTCGGTATAAATACGTAGTGAATTGACGGCGCGCTTGCCTTCCATTGGGGCGTAGATTTTGGAGGCCGTACTAGCACCTAGCAACATATCTACTCGGCATCCTCGTGCATTCAAAACTTCAGCTAAACCAAAAAGTGGCGCTGAGCCATATCCACCACCTACTAAAAGAACGTGAACTGGTTCAGTAGGAATACCAAAGGCTGTTCCAAGAGGGACAACAACATCTAAGACCGATCCCTCACCTTGTGAACATAACCAGGTGCTTCCTTGCCCGTGGGGTGCCACGATTAACTCCATTGTTCCGCCAGATATTGAATTCGTCGATACTCGTGAGATGGCAAATGCACGACGCAGAACCATTCGGGAAGTATCTCCCCCAACATTGATAGCCACGAAGTTTCCTGGTTTACAAAGACTTGCCACATCACCAATATTCACAATCAGTTGATGGTATTGACCCACACGTTTGTTGCTGACAAGTACTGCCTTTAACTGTTGTGCGTTCTTGTTAATCTCACCCATCTCATGCCAGCCATTCTTGCAATGACTTGATTGATAACTCTTGAGATTGTAAGAAGCGAATTCCCTCGACTGCTGCATTAAATCCAGCAGTTGTTGTGATGATAGGAATAGAACGCTGGACTGCTGCAGTGCGAATTGCCCAGCCATCATGACGGGTACCGCGACCAACTGGTGTGTTAATAACTAGATCAATATCCCCCGCATTAATCATGTCAACGATGGTGCGCTCACCCATGGGACCTGTTCCTTCAGAGTTCTTTCGCACAGTGATGGACGCTACCCCATGCTCGAGAAGATACTGCGCAGTTCCTTGAGTTGCTAAAACTCTAAATCCTAAAGCCAACAGACCAGCGGCAGCATCTACGCCCTGAGCCTTATTTTTATCAGCAAGTGATATGAAGACGGTTCCACTCTTCGGAAGTGGACCAAAAGCTTGAATCTGGGACTTCGCATAGCTCTCACCGAAGGTAGGTGAGATGCCCATAACTTCGCCTGTAGAGCGCATCTCAGGTCCCAAGACAGCGTCAACTCCGCGACCATCGCTTCGACGAAAGCGATTCCATGGAAGAACTGCCTCTTTCACTGAGATTCCTCGTGCCTGCCCATCTCCGGATGCCGGCAATAGACCTTCTGCTCGAAGATCTGCAATAGAACTACCAAGAGATATTCGTGCCGCCGCTTTTGCTAAAGGAACTCCCGTTGCTTTGCTGACAAAGGGCACTGTGCGCGATGCCCGTGGATTAGCCTCTAGTACATAGAGTTTTGAATCTGCGATTGCGAATTGGATATTAATCAGTCCTAGAACCCCAACCCCGCTAGCAATCTTTAACGTTGCCTCTTTAATTTCCTTGAGCGCTGATGGAGTCACTGTCATAGATGGTAGAACGCATGCGCTGTCACCACTATGAATTCCCGCCTCTTCTATGTGCTCCATAACACCACCTAGAAATAGTTCTTTGCCGTCATAGAGGGCATCAACATCGATTTCTATAGCACTATCTAGAAAGCGATCCACCAATACCGGGTGATCAGGAGTGATATCGGTAGCCCTTGATATGAAACCTGCGAGTGATTGATCATCGTAGACAATCTCCATACCGCGACCACCCAATACAAACGATGGCCTCACCAATACGGGATAACCGATGCGTGTTGCAATAGTGATCGCTTCAAGTTCTGATGCAGCCATTCCAAACTCGGGCGCAGTTAACTCCTGTTCATGCAGAATATTTCCAAAGGCTCCGCGCTCTTCAGCTAAATTAATCGCCTCAGGACTTGTACCGAGAATTGTTACACCGTTGGCCTTCAGACCTGCAGCTAAACCTAGAGGAGTTTGGCCACCTAGTTGGGTAATCACTCCCAAAAGAGGACCGGCTTGTGTTTCAGCATGAATAACCTCTAAAACATCTTCAAGAGTTAGTGGTTCAAAATATAGGCGATTGCTTGTGTCGTAATCTGTGGAAACCGTCTCTGGATTACAGTTAATCATAATGGTCTCATAACCCGCCTCGCGAAGTGCAAAGGATGCATGCACACACGAATAATCGAACTCGATTCCCTGTCCGATGCGATTAGGTCCACTACCAAGAATGATTACTGCAGGAACGGTACGAGGTCGAACTTCAGTCTCTTCTTCGTATGACGAATAGTGGTAAGGAGTAAAGGCTTCAAACTCAGCTGCGCACGTATCTACTGTTTTATACACTGGACGAATAGATAGGTGATGACGAATACGTCGAACTTCATCCTCGCTAATTCCCCTCAAGGATGCGATTTGAGCATCTGAAAAACCATGTGATTTCGCCGTCCGCAGTATCTGTGGTGTTAGTTCACCGGGAGTAGAAATCTCAACTGCCTGCTCATTAATACTCTGGATTTGTCGCAAATACCAAGGATCTATTTTGCATGCCTTAAAGACCTCATCGACAGAGGCTCCTGCCCACATAGCGCGTTGTACTTGCTGCAGGCGATACTCGGTCGGTATTGCGATAGAGAGCATTAACTGTTCTTTCTCAGCAGGTGTTATCTCTGGCCAAGAAAAGACTGCCTCTTTGCGTTCTAGTGAACGCAGGGCCTTCATAAGCGCTTCCGAGAATGACCTGCCGATAGCCATTGCTTCCCCAACGCTCTTCATCGTTGTTGTCAGGCGTGGATCTGCATCGGCAAACTTTTCAAATGCAAAACGCGGCATCTTCACAACAACATAATCAAGAGTTGGTTCGAATGAGGCTGGTGTTACCTTTGTAATGTCGTTATTGATCTCATCCAATGTATAACCGATGGCCAACTTTGTAGCGATCTTGGCGATTGGAAATCCGGTCGCCTTGGATGCTAGAGCACTCGAGCGCGAGACACGAGGATTCATTTCGATGACGATTATCCGACCACTATCAGG